>ERZ808046.524-NODE-524-length-30845-cov-4.085576_pt1 | contig 30845 bp, 30 predicted proteins | sample MGYA00380196_ERZ808046 | MGnify/ENA primary metagenome ERZ808046 (study PRJEB31490, sample SAMN06133421) | mouse gut metagenome | isolation source: Z6_2 | host: mice | place: China: Chengdu | collected 2015-05 ...
GGTGGTCATGCAATAAGCCACCGCATGGCTGTCAGCGGCATCCAGCGTAAAGGACACATCCTCATTCACGCCGCTGCCCTGCGGACCGTTCTTATCTGCCCTGCCAATCATGGAACCCTGCACCGCCACCACAGCCATGCCGCCCTGGTTGCAGGTGGGATTGCCGCCGCTCCTGTCCAGGCACCGGGAGGTATCTGCTTCATAAAAACCGCTGTGGGGATTGTCCGACAGCATGGCGTGGCTCTGCTTGGAGCAGATGCCGTAGACCTTCGGCACAAACACAGTCTGGTCGTTGTTGCAGCCAAGGGTAGCGGACTTGTTCTCCTGAATCAATGCGCCCTTGCCGCCGCCATCACAGCCGGAGCGGATCTTCAGCGTCTTGGGCGTTTCCACCACAAAGGGCTGGTTGTTCCCACCCATACCGTATGTGGCGTTGACGGTGGGAGCCGTCTCCAGCGGGCCGGTGTACCTGGTATCCTGGCTATGGTTTTCATAAACCGCCGCCGGCACCGTACCGGCACGGAGGGTAGGAGAAGTTTCCTCCTCATACCCGATACCTCTTGCTTTTGCAGAATGCTCCGTGCAAAAGCCTGCCGCACCCATCACGCAGGGAGGATGCCCGTGGTTTTCCGCCCGGAGTGTTGCCGCAACGTCCTCCGTCACATCCATGCGGCTGCCGCCCTGGTCGTTTAAGCAGACACAGCCTGACGCTCCAGCGCCTTCCGCAAAAGCTCCGGCAGCTCCTTGCCACGGGCGGAAGCCCTGCGGAGTATACCCAGACACGCCTTCGGACTCAAACAGTATTTTTCCGGCACTCCCGCCTGCAAAATCTGCGACAAGGTAGATGCGTTTTCTGCGCTGGGGGACTCCCCAGTACTGCGCATCAAATACCCGCCATGCGAGACTAAAATCGTCTGCCACGATCTCCCCGGCGTTTGCCCATCTCTCAGGTCGAGGAGTATGAATTTCGTATCCTTTGACCGAGCAGATTTCTTCGAGGACGGACTGGAAGTCCGCGCCTTTGTTGGAGCTGAACGCGCCGGGGACGTTTTCCCAGACGATATACCTCGGATATTTTCCATCGGTCGCACACCTCATTTCCTTTACGATTCGGACGGCTTCGTAGAATAAACTGGAGCGGGAGCCATCCAGACCTTCCCGCCGGCCGGCGATGCTCATGTCCTGGCAGGGCGAGCCGAAGGTGATGACATCCACCGGCTCGATCTTTCCGCCGTCCATCCGGGAAACATCTCCGTAATGCTTCATAAATGGCAGCCGTTTGGTGGTCACCCGGATGGGGAACGGCTCAATCTCCGATGCCCACACAGGGGTAATGCCGGAGAGCAAGCCGCCCAGAGGGAAACCACCGGAGCCGTCAAAGAGGCTGCCGAGGGTTAGTTTATTCATCTGGTACCTCCACCTCTTTTACAAGGTCGGAGTACATCATCTTTTCTCCGTTTCTCTCCACAAAAATATCCTCCGGCGGGATGCCGTTCTCCACAGCCCTGCGGAGGATGACCGAAGCGTACTTCTCATCCAGCTCCATCATGCAGCACACCCGGTTCATCTGCTCACAGGCCATCATGGTGGAGCCGCTGCCGCCGAAGGTGTCGATCACCACAGCGTTCTCCTGGGTGGAGTTCCCGATAGGGTACCCCAGCAGGTCCAGGGGCTTGGAGGTCGGGTGGTTGGCATTGCGTTTCGGTTTGTCGTAGTTCCAGATGGTGGTCTGCTTGCGGTCGGAGTACCAGGGATGCTTGCCGTTCTGCAGGAAGCCGTACAGCACCGGCTCATGCTGCCACTGGTAGTCGGAGCGCCCCAGCACCAGGGAATTCTTCACCCAGATGCACACGCCCGCCAGATGGAATCCGGCATCAATGAACGCTTTCCGGAAATTCAGGCCCTCGGTGTCCGCATGGAACACATAGGCCGCGCCGCCTTTCTCCAGATGGTCCGCCATGCACTTGAAAGCGGAGAGGAGGAAGTTGTAAAACTCCTCATCCTTCATGGAATCGTTCTGGATGGTCAGGCCGTTGGAACTTTTGAAGGAGACGCCATAGGGCGGGTCCGTTACAATGAGGTTGGCTTTCCTTCCCTCCATGAGCAGGGCCACATCCTCAGCGGAGGTGGCGTCCCCGCACACAAGGCGGTGCCGGCCCACCGTCCAGACATCGCCCCGCTCCACAAAAGAGGCTTTCTCCAATGCGGCGGTCAGGTCGAAGTCATCATCCTTCGCTTCGCTGCCGGAATCATCCGCAAACAGGTCGGCCAGTTCCTTTTCGTCAAAGCCGGTGAGCAGCGGGTCAAAGTCCATGCCCTGCAAAGACTCGATCTCCACCCGCAAAAGTTCCTCATCCCATCCGGCGTCCATCGCCATGCGGTTGTCCGCAATGATATACGCCTTCTTCTGCGCTTCACTGAGGTGGTCTGCAAACACACAGGGGACCTCCGTGATGCCTTCTTCCTTTGCCGCCAGGATTCTGCCGTGTCCGGCGATCACATTAAAATCCCGGTCGATGATGACGGGATTGATAAAGCCGAACTCTCGGAGGGACGAGCGGAGCTTCGTGATCTGCTCTGGGGAATGGGTGCGGGCGTTGTTTACATAGGGCACCAGCTTGGCAATGGGCACAAGCTGCATCTCGGTTGTCGTTTTCATCGCACCAGCCCCCATTCCGCAAATTTCTCAAAACCGCCAAGGCTCTGGATGTATTTCCGGGCGGTCTCCACGATCTCACGATAGGGGATACCGCCCACCGTATCGTCCCCGATGGCGCAGGCAAGCTGCACGGGCTTTCCGGTTTCCTGCGCTTTCAGCCATGCGTAGATATTGACCGACACATCCGCTTTGGAGAGGTCTTTCCCATGCAAGCCTCCGCCCGTCACGGAATCGGCCATATCACTGCCCAGCTTCCGGTTGGTGGCGCCTGTGTCCACATCCGTGCCGCCGGTCCAGTCTCCCAGGGGATTGACCTCGGCGCCCGGATACCGCTTCCGCAGCTTGGCGGCAGGGGCATTGCTCTGGCAGAGGATGAGCCTTGCCCCGTCAATGATGTACTTCCCATCCGTGGGGTAAGTGTGATACACACTTTTGGCGATCTCACAGAGAACTTTTTGCTCCTCCGTGACGGGCATTCCCTTAAAGATGCCGTTGTCGCCGCAGCGGATTCCGTCCGCCTGGTTCCCGGCGAGGTGTCCATCCTGCGGCACTTCCACATAATCCGTGTGCAGGTTTCCGGCGATGCGTTTCACAACAGCGTCCACTTCATCCGGCGGGATGTGTACCGAACTCTCCGCGATGATGTGGCAGACGCCGTGACCGATGAGGACTTCCACGGCGATCCTGGGATCATTCTCTTTCCTGTATGCCGCATCCACCAGCGCGCCGGCGATGCGGTCCGCCACCTTATCCGGGTGGCACGGATTCACTTTCTCAAACACAGGTTTCACCCCTTCCTTGCGCGGAGCAGGCGCTCCATCAGATCGTCCTGGGGAGAGACCTCCCCGTAGTCGGTGCTGCAGTTTTCTTTCACGATTTGGAAAATCTCGTTCCAGAGCCGCACCGCCTGGTTCATGTAGTTGATGCCGATGTTGATAAACGGGGACGGGATCGGCTTCTGGGTAGTCGGGTGCTTGGAGAGAAAGCCCATGCGGTTGGTCATCTCCTCGCACTGAATCCACCGGGCGCTGCACATGGCGTACCGCTCCAAGAGCTGGGGCGACACCTTCGCCGCGCAGCCCACCTTTTTTAACCACTCCCAGGTTTCCGTGTAGATTTCCTCCGCCTGGAGCGTACTCCCGTCACGCTGCTCGGCGGAGAGGAACTCATGGGGCTTTGGCATATCGACACCCTCGACTTCGGGAATATCCAGCACTTCCAGCTTCCGTCCGCCCGGATTGCCGTTTTCGGCTTTCTCCTTAACAGCGGATTTCTTCCTTCCCGCACCGGGTCTCGCGCCTCCGCGCCCACCTGTGTTGTTGGATTTTGTCGGCATTTTCATCACCCCTTTTCCGCAAAAATAGAACGGCCGCAGCCGGCCGCCCTTAATTACCCTTTTGATTTCGCCTTTTTCGCGCACGAGGCCCCAGGCCGCTGTCCGCTCATGAAGGTCCCGGAGATTTTGACCGCCCCACAGTCACCGGTCGCCAAGCTCGTGATGCAGCTTTGTGTGGCAGGACTGGCAGAGAGACATCAGATTGTCATTCCGATGCGTCCCGCCCTGCGAGAGGGGGACAATGTGATGGACTTCCTCCACAGGAGTCAGCCGACCTTCCTTCAGGCACATCTCACACAAAGGGTGCGCCGCAGCGTAGCGGTCGCGGATTCGTTTCCAAGCCCTGCCGTACTTCTTGTTGTTGTCAGCAGGGCGACCGTACTTGTTGTACCGTTTCCGGGCAATAGCTTCATGCTCCTCACAGTACTGCCCGTCCGTGAGGTTTGGACAGCCGGGGTAGGAGCATGGGCGTTTTGGTTTCTTTGGCACGCTGCACCTCGCTTTCCGGGCAAAAGGAAAGCCCTGCAGGATTGCTCCCGCAAGGCTCGTTCCTTGTCCTGTTTTTCTGATTCTAACTATATCACGGGGACAAGGTGTATTGCAGTGGCTTTTAGTGGCTTATTTCGGAAACGGCGTCCAACGCCCTGTGGTGGAGCCGGTACAGCCACCGAAGTTCATATCCCATGTCCACGGCGATCTGCTCCCAGGACTTAAAGCACAGATACCGCAGTTCCAGAAGGGTCTGGTACTCCGTGTTCTGGACAGCCTTGATCTTATGGACGATGTCTTTTTTCGTCTGCACCAGTTTGCAGATGTCCCCATTGATCTCCGCCTCCAGCTCAATGATGGAAAGGATGGCGTCCTCCATGCGGTGGAGGTTCCTCGTCTCACTTCCGGGCATATCCGAATAGGTCGCAGTTGCCCGTGTGGCGAGGTCATTCAGTGACGCCACCTGCTCCATCTTGCTCTGTATCCGCTGGTCAATGCGGAACGCCTGGGAAAGGTACTCCTTCATTTCCGTCTGCTGCTTGTTCATAGGCACTACCTCCGAAAAAGAAATTTCTTCCCTCGGATTTGCCTTGATTGACTCTCATTTTCTTAGGTTTGCCCGGACCGCATCGATCAGCGCCGACTGTGTCCTGTCCTTATACTGCAGGGCTTTCATAATGCGCTCATCAATGGTGCCGTCCGTGATGATGTGCTGTATGACCACGGTCTTGGACGCCTGCCCCTGCCGGTAAAGCCGCGCCACCGTCTGCTGGTACAGTTCCAGGCTCCAGGTGAGGCCAAACCAGCAGAGGGTGGAGCCGCCGCTCTGAAGGTTCAGCCCGTGACCGGCAGAAGCGGGATGGATCAGCGCCACGGGAATTTCGCCCCGGTTCCACTTTGCGATGCTGGCGTTAGAGTCCAGCCTTGCAAAGCCGATTTTCCGCATCCGCAGCCGATCCTCGATGCGGTCAAGGTCGTGCTGGTACCAGTAGGCCACCAGCAGGGGCTTTCCATTCATGCTCTCGATGATGTCCTCCAGGGCGTCCAGTTTCTGGTCGTGGATATATTCCACATCCCCGTCATCCGTATAGACCGCCCCATTTGCCATCTGGCAGAGTTTTCCGGACAGCACTCCGGCATTTGCCGCCGTCACCTCGCCCTTGTCAAGCTGTGCCGCCAGATCTTCGCACATCTCATCGTAAATGGCTCGTTCTGGCTCATCCATATACACCCGGTACTCGCTGTTTATGAGTTCCGGCATCTTGAGGTGGTCGGCGGCTTTCATGGAGATGGTAATATCGGAGATCTTGTCATAGATCCGTTTCTCTGCTCCCGGCAGAGGCTTATAGGAATACACCACCTGACCATTCATCCGATCCGGCCGGAAATAGTCCTGGCGGTACTTGGTGATAAACCGCCCCAATCGCTGTCCCATATCCAGAACTTTGAACTCAGCGAACAGATCCATCAGGCCGTTCCCGGACGGGGTACCTGTAAGGCCGATAACGCGCTTTGCTTTGGGGCGTACCTTCATCAGCGATTTGAACCGCTTGCTGTTCCAGTTCTTGAAGGACGAAAGCTCGTCCACCACGATGGCGTCAAACTCAAAGGGGACATTCTCCACCATCCACTGGACGTTCTCCCTATTGATGATATAGATGTCCGCATCCCTGTGGAATGCCTCCAGCCGTTCTTTTTCCGTACCCACCGCCACAGAATAGCGGACGTCCTTCAGATGATCCCACTTTTCAATCTCCTGGGGCCAGGTATTCCTCGCCACCCGCAGCGGTGCGATCACCAGAACGCGGGTAATCTCGAAGTAGTCAAACAACAGGGCATACAAGGCCGTCAGCGTGATTGCCGTCTTGCCAAGACCCATATCAAGCAGTACGGCGGCGACCTCGTGTGTTTCAATGTACTCGATGGCATATTGCTGATAATCATGTGGTATGAACTTCATTCGGCATCACCTCCGATCTCAGAAAGAATGTGCGGGATCTGGCTCTCATCGTCCAGGATGAATACCAAGAAGCCCAGCCCCCGCAAAAGCCGTATCCTTGACTTCTGCAGCGGCCGTGGCTTTTCGCCAGGGGCCTTGACTTCCACGAAGCCGCATTTCCCGTCCGGCAATAGGATAAGGCGGTCGGGAACCCCGGAAAATCCCGGCGACACGAACTTCGGCGCAATCCCGCCTTTGGCCTTAACCGCCTGAACCAGTTTTTGTTCGATGGTTTTCTCTCTCATAAGACCTCCTTCTGGTGACGGTCTATGACAGTCCTCCCATGATTTCTTTATATATGTTATTTTTTCTTGTCCTTAGAGGACTTTAGGGAAAGACTGTCACTGACCGTCACCCTTACCGTTTTGTGCTTACTCAAACTCTGATTTCAAGCGGAATCCGCGAATCAACATCCCTTTTTTCGTCTTATGGCGCGTAAAATCCGCCGCCTCAATGGCAGTGTAAAAATCCGTGGTGCTTCGCGCATACTCGCCCATCTGATTGCAATAGCTGCGATAGGTGTTGTAAACCTCGCCAGACTTCGCTTCATAAGACGGATCGATCTCGCAGCAGTCCTCCAGGAAGTGGGATAGCCAGTCGTTGTTCTCCTTATATTTCTGGATGGCGTCCTGCACCACCCTGGGCTGGGCAATCTTGTAATCGCTGGCAATGACGCGCTTTGCGCCCTCGATGATCCACTGAAGGACCGCTCCGCCCGCCATCTTGAACAGGAAGTCCGCATAGTTTTTGATGTCGGCCTTGCCCTCAATCTTGGCGTTGAAGGGGATCACGATGAGCCGCCGCCAGGTACCCTGGTCAATCGCCCCGACCCTGGGCAGGTGGTTGGTATACAGCACCAGCGTGTGGGTGGGGACATAGGAGAACGGCGCCTTGTACTTTTTCTCCGCATAGATCTCGTCCGTGGAGCAGAGCTGCTTGACGTTGGATGTGTTCAGGCGCATCCCTTCCTCCAGCTCGGCGGCGATGATCATCCGCTTGCCCTTGGCTTCCGCCAGTTCCGGCTTCACGTTGCGCTTGCAGCCCACAGTCAGGGTGTCTGCGGACATATTGCCGGAGTAGGTGCCAAGCACACGGGCGATGGTGTTCCAGAAGGTGGATTTTCCGTTCCGGCCCTCGCCGTAGGCAATGACCAGGGCTTCAATGTAGACCTTGCCGATGGCGGCAAGCCCCACAATCTCCTGCACATAGCGAATCAGGTCGGCGTCCCCCTGGAAGAAGGTCTGGAGGGCGTCCTCCCAGACATCCATGCCGTCCCCGGACGGGTCCACCGCCGTCTGCTTCGTGATATAATCCTGGGCATTGTGTTCCCGGACAGCCCCCGTCCTCAGATCGCAGGTGCCGGACGGCAGGTTCAGTAAAAACTCATCCGCGTCCAGGACGCGCTGCTCGATCTGGATCATCGGGCGGGCTTCCTTTAAGGCGGCCGAGATGTATTTCGTATCCCGGCGCTTGATGGCATACTTCCGGTAGGTCTCCGCCCGCTCGTACTTTTCAAAGGAGCGCCGCTGGGCTTCGCTGAACGCCGCCATCGCTTTCTTGGCGCCCATCGCGGCGAGCATGGCCCACGCGCCGTTATCCGACATCTCCTTCATACACCGCTGTATCTCTGTTTCCGCTTCCTCAAGCTGTCTTGCGGTCAGCTCCTGGGCAATGCCCTGGGCGTTAGGCTGGGATTCTTCCCAGAACGAGCCGTTGAACACGATGTAATCCGTAGCCGGGGAGAAGCGGAGCCGATCCATGTACTCCCGCGACAATACAATAGCCTGGCCTACATCCGAGAAATCCTCCGGCATCAGCAGGAAGTCCTGGTTATACTGCTCCGGCGGGATATAGCCCTCCTGGGCCGCTACCTTCGCACCGAACTTCACGGCGCTGGCCCAGATACCCGCAAGCTCCGCATCATCCAGCGGCGGGCTGCATTTTTCCGCTTCCTTCAGAAACTGCTTGTTGGCTTCCTCTGTATTCCCCAGCCGCTTGATGATCCGGCCGGCGTAATGGGACATGGTCTTGTTCCGGGAACCCTCCGGGATCTGCCCCTGCGCCGCGTCCCACTCCGCAAAGCTGTCTGCCAGGAATTCATCAATGGTAATCTCGCCGTCATACACCTCGACCGCCGCGTTCTTTACCCCAAACAGGAACCGGGCGCTGTCCTTGGCCCCGTCATCGAAATAAGGATAATCGGCAATCAGCCTGTCTTTCCATGAGCTGTAAATCTCTGAATTTGTTGTCTCCGTGCAGATAAAATACACATGGAACCGTGGCCTGGGGCCGCGTTTGCCTTTTGGCTTCATGTGGCTCCTGCTGTAGACAAAGATCATCCCCACGCCAGGAAAGTCCATCGCCACGTCAAAGGGCGTGAGCCAGTCGTCCGGGTCATCCGAGTGGTCGTTATCGCAGTCCATCGGCAGACAGTCCGCTTTCAGGAAATTGTCCACGCTGCGGTAGTTCTGCTTATATGCCGCGCACACATGGTCGAAGGCTGCAGCCTGCCGCATGGTGTCCGCATCCGTGACCGTCACGGGATTCGGATACACGCAGTTTGACCGGCTCCCCACCGTCACGGCGTCATAAATTGTCATCTGCATTCCGTTTCCTCCATATCCTCCGTAAAATAACGGATCGTCATATTTTTCTGCTTTGCCCTGCCGATCTCCCGGCGCATCCCATCGGACACCTCGCTGCCAAACACCCAGAGCTGCTCACACTTGCCCAGCAGCACCAGATCCATAAAGATCGCCAGCTCCCGTTCCGTTTCTTCCGATAGGAACTGCGGGAACAGCAGGTGCGGCGCAATGGGGATCGTGCCGGCGTCTGCGGCAAAGCGGCTGTACCGCCTTGCTTTTTCGGTATTGCCCTCCGTGTCCCCGGAGTACGGGGAGCAGATATACACCAGCGGCCGGTATCTCGCCGCCCTTTCCTCCTGGGTAACTTTCGTGAGGGCTTCATAGGCCGTCGGGTCGTAGTAGCCTTCGCTGTTATATTTACTGACTCCCATACACAACCCTCACTTGATACCGCTCGATCAGGTCGTCCCGTCCGATGCTGACCAGCCGCTCATAGCTTTTCTGCCTGTCCGCGTCACACTGCGCCGTGGTCTTAAAAAACGGGCAGTCCTTCCCGTGGAAGTCATTGTCACCCAGGCAGACGCACACGCCGTCCTTATTGGCAAAGCAGTCCCGATGCGCAGAGCAGCGCGGCAGGCCTTTTGATTTCGCTGTTCCCATAGTCTGTTTCCGTCCTTTCTCTGAAAATTGAGCGGCTTACACCTCTCTAATTGTGAAAGGACAGAAACCCGCCATTTCAGCGGTGGGCGCCCGGACTTTTTTCGTTTCCTGATTAAATGCGAACAGCCGCTGTCAGATTTTCCGCTAAAAGCACCGCTAAAAAATGCCGTCCTTGTCCTTTCAGAAATGAGAGGCACAGGGACGGCAAAATTTTTCTCCGCTGAAAAATCCCGGTTCTGTCCTTTCAGAGACAGAGGGGCAGGAAAGCCGCTCGGAAACGGAGGTGCTGCGGATGCAGGAAAACACAGAGACAACCAGAGACAGGCAGCTTGACGAGGAACTCGCCGATGTGCTGATTGCCATCAGCGTGATCGCGAAGCGTCTCGCCAGAAAGCTGCAGACGGCAAATCAGGAAGGAGGAACGCCGGATGGGGAAAATGAGCGATCTGGACTTACAGATTAGGGAGCTGCGCTCCTGCGGGGAGACCATCATCGAAATCGCCAACACGCTGGCGGGGATGTTTTATTCCCCGGCGGCAGAGGATGCGCCGCCGGAGAAGAAGCCGAAAGCGCTCACCCTTGAGGAGGTGCGCCACCGCATGACGGTGATCGCCCAGGCAGGGTACTCGGCGGAGGTGAAAGCCCTCATCACAAAGTATGGAGCGAGGAAGCTGTCAGATATCGACCCTTCTCAATTTGAAGGGCTTTTGAAGGAAGCGGACGCGCTCGGAAAGCCGGAGGCAGGAAACGATGGGTAAGCATTCCTTCCTTTCCGCTTCCGCAAGCCACAGGTGGATCAACTGCCCGCCATCGGCCCGGCTCTGCGAGGAGTATGCGGACAGGCCCAGCGAATACGCCCAGGAGGGGACCGACTGCCATGAGCTGTGCGCCTATAAGGTGGAAAAAGCCCTCGGCCGCAGGGTGAAGGACCCTACGGAGAACCTGACCTACTACTCCCAGGAGATGGAGGACTGTGCCGACGGCTACTGCGCCTTCGTGATGGAGGAAGTGGCAAAGGCCAGAGAACGCTGCGCCGACCCGCTGGTGCTTGTGGAGCAGAGGCTCGACTATTCCCGCTATGTAGGGATCGAGGGCAGCTTCGGCACCGGGGACTGCGTCATTGTTTCGGACGGGCTTCTCCACATCATCGACTACAAGCACGGGCTTGGCGTCCTGGTGTCGGCGGAGAAGAACAGCCAGCTTTCCTGTTATGCGCTGGGCGCCCTCGACCTGTTCGATGGTATTTACGACATCGCGCAGGTCAGCCTGACCATCTACCAGCCCCGCCGGGAGAACGTCAGCACATACACCATGAGCCGGGAAGAACTCCTGGCCTGGGCAGAGACCGTGCTTGCCCCCGCCGCAAAGCTGGCATACGAGGGCAAGGGTGAGTTCAAAGCTGGCGACCACTGCCAGTTCTGCAAGGCAAAGGCCAACTGCCGCAAGCGGGCGGAATACAACCTGGAACTGGCACGGTATGACTTCGAGATGCCCGCGCTCCTGGGGGATGAGGAGATTGCCGCTATTCTTACCAAGGCGGACGAGCTGGTCTCCTGGGCTGGAGACGTTAAGGATTACGCCCTGCAGAAAGCCCTGTCCGGGACGAAGTTTACAGGATTCAAAGTGGTGGAGGGCCGCTCCAACCGGAAGTACACCGATGAGGGTGCAGTCGCAAAAGCAGTCGAGGCTGCCGGTTATGAACCCTATGAGAAGAAACTGCTGGGCATCACGGCCATGAGCCAGGCCCTTGGCCGGAAAAAGTTTGAAGAGCTGCTCGGCGGCCTTGTCTACAAACCACCCGGCAAACCCGTACTTGTGCAGGAGCGCGAGAAGCGCCCGGCCATGAACACAGCCATTAACGATTTCAAAGAAAATGAGGAGGACAACAACTATGGCAAAGATCGTAAATAAGACGAAGGTAATCACCGGCCCCAGAACCCGCTGGAGCTATGCAAATGTCTGGGACCCCAAGAGCATCAACGGCGGTACGCCCAAGTACAGCGTCAGCCTGATCATCCCGAAGTCCGACAAGAAGACCGTGGAAGCCATCAAGGCAGCGATCCAGGCGGCCTATGAGGAGGGCGAGTCCAAGCTGAAGGGCAACGGCAAGACTGTCCCCGCCCTTTCGGTCATCAAGACCCCGCTGCGTGACGGCGATGTGGAACGCCCCGATGATCCGGTCTATGCGGATGCGTACTTCATCAACGCCAATTCCGCCACCGCACCCGGTATTGTGGATGCGGACCTGAACCCCATCCTGGAGCGTTCCGAGGTGTACTCCGGTGTATACGGCAGGGCCAGCATCAACCTGTATGCCTTTAACTCCAATGGCAACCGGGGCATCGCCTGCGGGCTGAACAACCTGCAGAAGATCTCCGACGGGGAGCCGCTGGGCGGCAAGAGCCGTGCCGAGGATGATTTCTCCACCGAGGATGACGACGATTATCTTTCCTGAGACAACACAGGGCGGCAGTCACCGCTGCCGCCCGCCCATTCAAAGAAAATGCGAGGTAAATGGATATGACAGAGCTTTATGAGTTCGCAAAACAGTTTGATGTGATCGTGATTTTCATTCTCCTGTACGGATTTGCCGTCGGCAGCATCGTGTACTGGATCACCGACTTCCTGCACTGGTGCTGGACAAAGTTCAAGAAGCACAGGGAGAAGAAACGCCAGGCGGCAAAACAGCCGGAGGAATAAGCAATGCGCACCGGGCGGCAGGCACGAAACCCCTGCCGCCTGTTTTTATGGAGGTAACAGCACTATGGCAATCCACACCCTATCCATCGACGTGGAGACCTTTTCCAATGTCGATCTGAAAAAATGCGGCGTGTATAAGTACGCCGAGTCCCCTGATTTTGAAATCCTGCTTTTCGGCGTATCCGTGGACGGCGGCGAGGCCACCGTATATGACCTGGCATCCGGCGACACCGTGCCGGAGGAGATTATCCGGGCGCTCTCGGACGATTCCGTTATCAAGTGGGCGTACAATGCGTCTTTCGAGCGGGTCTGCCTTTCCGTCTGGCTGCGCCGGAACTATCCGCAGCACTTCTCCTCCTACAGCATAGAGGAGGACACCGTCCGAAATTACCTTGACCCGTCCTCCTGGCGCTGCTCCCTGGTATGGGGCGCGTACATGGGGCTGCCCCTCTCTTTGGAGGGGATCGGCAAAGTCCTGAAGCTGGAAAATCAGAAGATGGCTGAGGGAAAGGCGCTCATCCGCTATTTCTGCGTCCCCTGCAAGCCTACCAAGGCCAACGGCGGCAGGACGCGCAACCTCCCGGAGCATGACCCGGTGAAGTGGTCAACCTTCATCGCGTATAACAAGCGGGATGTGGAAACCGAAATGGCGATCCAGCAGAAGCTGTCGAAATTCCCCGTGCCGGATTTCCTATGGGAGGAATACCATCTCGACCAGGAGATCAACGACCGGGGCATACAGCTTGACATGGCGCTGGTGGAACAGGCCATCGCCATTGATGAGCGTTCCAGGGAAGAACTCTCCGCAAAGATGCGGCAGCTCACTGCCCTGGAAAACCCAAACTCCGTCCAGCAAATGAAGGAGTGGCTCACAAAACACGGTCTTGAGGTGGACTCCCTGGACAAGAAAGCCGTGAAGGAACTGCTGAAAACCGCGCCGCCGGAGCTTGCCGAAGTGTTGGAGCTGCGCCGGCAACTTGCCAAATCCTCTGTGAAGAAGTACCAAGCAATGCAGAACGCCGTATGCACGGACGGCAGGGCAAGAGGGATGTTCCAGTTTTATGGGGCCAACCGCAGCGGCCGCTGGGCGGGCAGGCTGATTCAGTTACAAAACCTCCCCCAAAACCACATGGCACATCTGGCGGATGCGAGAAGCCTTGTTCGTTCCGGGAATTACTCCATGCTCTCTGCACTGTATGACTCCGTGCCGGAAGTCCTGTCGGAACTCATCCGCACGGCGTTTGTGCCGAGGAATGGATACAAATTCATCGTTTCTGACTTTTCCGCTATCGAAGCCCGTGTACTTTCGTTTTTGGCCGGCGAGTCCTGGCGTCTGAAGGTCTTTGCGGAAAACGGTGACATCTACTGCGCCAGCGCCTCTGCCATGTTTCATGTGCCGGTGGAAAAGCACGGGCAAAACGCACATCTGCGGCAGAAAGGCAAGATTGCCGAGCTGGCCCTGGGCTACGGCGGATCGGTGGGCGCGCTCAAGTCGATGGGCGCGCTGGAAATGGGGCTTTCCGAGGAGGAACTCCAGCCCCTTGTGGATGCGTGGCGCACCTCCAATCCGAACATCGTGCAGCTTTGGTGGGATGTGGACAATGCGGTGAAAACCACCGTCCGCCAGCGGCTTGACACAGAGACGCACGGCATCCGGTTCCGTTACCGCAGCGGGATGCTGTTCATCGTTCTTCCCTCTGGCCGGCAGCTCTGCTATGTGAAACCAAAGATGGGAACAAATAAATTCGGCGGCGATTCCGTCACCTATGAGGGCGTTGGCAGCACAAAGAAGTGGGAGCGCATCGAATCTTACGGTCCGAAATTTGTGGAAAACATCGTCCAGGCCATCTCCAGGGACATCCTCATGTATGCCATACGGACGCTGTCCCACTGTTTTATCGTCGGCCATGTCCACGATGAGCTGATTATTGAGTGCAGTATGAGTGTATCTCTGGACGCCGTATGCGAGCAGATGGGAAGGACACCGCCGTGGATAGAGGGGCTGAATCTCCGGGCGGATGGCTATGAAACCATGTTTTACAAGAAAGACTGAAAAAGGCGGTGCCTATCGTGATGATAAGCACCGCCCACTTTTTAACGGTTGAAGATGTCCTTTACCAGCGGCTGCACCAGGCTTCGGATTTTTTTAATATCGTCCGACACCGTGCGCTGCTTGATGCCCAGCTCGTCCGCCATCTCCTGCTGGGTGGCTCCATCGTAGAGCAGAAGGAAAATCCTGCCGTACTTCGGCTTGATTTCTGTCAGCATGGAGATAAGGTCTTCCAGGATGGTTTCATAAATCACATCATCCTCAAATGACCCTTCGGCAATCGGCTCCGCACCCTCATCCATCAGTACGGAGAGGGAGGCGGACTTATTCCGCTCACGGCTGGCCTCCGAGAAATGCTTGCACTCCTCACAGCGGTTGCTCTCCGGGCAGCGGATGAGCCGGCCGTTCTTTCCCTTGACCATGCAGCGGCCGTCCCGGTCCTCCCGTTTGATTTCCGCCCAGATCGGCGCCATATACGCCCGATACTCTTCCTCGGTTGCGTCCACCATGATCACCTGGCACTTGCGGTTGCCGATGCGCCGCCAAGTGACGTCCTCCGGCTTAATGCCAAAATCGCGGATGACCTCGTCGGTTACTGCCATAGGGATCTGATGCTGCTTGTCCTGCTTTTTACTCTGATTTTCTGCCATTTTCCGGGCCCTCCTTCGACCCTGTCTGGTCGAAATGAGGACTCGTAAGAGCAGCCGGGAAAATGTGCACAGTTGACCAACCGAAACGAAATCCTCATTTCAGTGCTGGCCAACTATTCCAGTCGTTGGCGTTATGTTCAGTTGTCTGCCGCTCTGCTCTGGAATCATCCGTGATCGGCGGATGAGCTTTGCAGCAGAGTAAACCGATTTTTTAGATTCGCAAATTCTCGTATGCGTTCGCAACTCAAAATTTTGCGAAGGTGTAGAAATTTCATCGGAAGTGTGATAGAATACAGATGTGTATTTCACTCGCGTCAGGAAATTTCTATCCGTCCGGTTTACTGATTCCAGTTTATCAAAACGGCTTATTTGAAAATCGGACTGTACGGACAGCCACGGACGCTCTCGGACAGAGGATAAATCTTAGAGCAAGGAGGTAAATGAGGCATGACATTTTCTGAGTATGCTTTGGGTCTTTCCCCATTTATTTCATATGGAAAATCTGAGCATGACTATTTCACAGAGCTTATCGGAAATTTCATAAAAGATGCCGCAATGGACTCCTGCCAGATATTGAAAAGGAAAGATGACACAAAATATCGATATATAAGAGGAACCCGTACCATACCACAAAGGGATGCAAAATATCTTTACACCCATCGGGATTCGGATAAGTTCTCAAAATGGATTTGGGAGCGGATGGACGAGTCCGACTCTTATGACAGCGTGGTAGACTGGCTAAGCAATTGCGGAATTGCAGATACCGATCCAGCAATCGCATGCGCCAGCTTATTGGAGCGTATTTTTCTGGATATTATCAATGCTTCTTCTGTATCTCAGACCGTTCCAAAACCGGATATTGATTTAGAACTGATTAATGAAATCGAACAAAAAATAAAATCGCTGCCGCGTCCGACTAATGTGCCGGTTCCCGCAACAGCGACTGATGATGAGCAAAAATATATAAATGAACTGTATTTGGCATATGCCGATGCCGAAGGTCTGAGCGCTTTCTCAGAGGATGACCTTTCCAGTTTCCCAGATTATGCAGAGGATTTGGATGAACGCCGTATTGACTTCTACGCCGCTGAAACAATACGGCGCGGTGTATTAGAACTTGGAAGTGGCAAATTGTCCGACCAGTTTAATGTGTTAAAAGGTGAAACATTCGATGGAGTGAAGGATACTGCCAAACGCACTCATCCGAATGGCTTCGATCATATGCTTGCTGTAATGGAGCAGGCTGTCAATGCCCCAGTAAACAACTATCTGCTCAGCTCTTCTCCATACTGGATCAGCGGAAAAATTAAAAAAGGCGTATGCCATCATCTCGTAAATGACGGCAAATTGGTATGGGTAAAGAGGAGGCAAAAGAAATGAACACTTCTGCGCTTGGCTCCACATTTGAAATTTCTCTCCGTATTCTTTTGCTGTTGAACGAGGCACACGGAGCAGCTTTGGACGAGCAACAGATCGGAGCAGTTGATTTTATTTCTGTCTATGCGGCTGATTTTGGACTGTTAGACGAAAACCTTCATGGCTACAGCAACTACAGATTCAGCGAATACCCTGCAAGGAAACATCTCGTTTCTTCTGCCCTAAAAGGGCTTTTACTGGATGGGAACATTCGGTTTCAGCCTGTTCCAACAGGATACAAATATTTCATAACAGATGCCGGAAAGAGCATCTGTAAAAAGCTGACCAGCAACTATGCCAATGAATATAGAATTGCGGTTCAAACTGTGATAAAAAGTTTTGATAACGCAAACACCGAGTTGATGCTCAGGGAAATTAGTCGGCTTACCATACAATCATTAGAAGGAGGTCAGGCATGAATAGATTCTACATCGAAAAACTCGTCGTGTCTGGCGGAGGGCATAAAGCATCCGTTATTGATTTCCGGCCAGGATTGAACTTTGTTTTAGGGCCTTCTAACACCGGAAAAAGTCTCGTGATGGACTGCATGGATTATGTGTTCGGATTTACACCTAAAAAGAACCGCCCTTCCAAAATCGTCGATAACAGCTATGGATATGATCGCATTGCCCTCCATTTGGTCACTGATCGGGGAACCGTAGTTTTGGAGCGTAAGATCGGTGATTCCAAAATCAGTGTCAATGGTACAGATCCTACCGTTGACCATGGCATTTATAGTGTAAACCACAATGCGAAAAAGAACATCAATGCCGTTTATCTTCATTTGCTGGGCATTGATGAGCCGCACTCTGTGCGCTCAGCAGAAACAGGCTCGAAAACCCAAGAACTAACATGGAGAAGTATGCTTCACCTGTTTTTTATCCGCCAAGCTGACGTGGCAAGAGAAGGCTCTTCACTGTTAGCCCCTGGCAGCCTTGGACCCACGGCTTCCGCTGCCGTTTTACTTTATTTATTGACCGGCCAGGATGCAGATGATCTTGAGGCAGAGGAAGACCCCAAGATCAGTGCAGCAAAGAAAAAAGCCCTGATAGGCTACATTCAAGCGAAAGTAAATGAGCTGTCTGTCAGACGCGAAAAACTGGAGCAGACACTTTCTTCTGAAGAAATCACGAGTCCTCGCACAAGCGTTGAGCGGGTACAAAAAGAGATTTCTGAACTGCAAGCGCAGTTAGATGCCGCCTCGAAAGAGAGCCAGCAAATTATGTCACAAATATATGACTGGAACGGAAAACTTTCCGAGTCCCAAACCGTAGGGCATAATTTTGCTATCCTGCGGCGGCAATATCAATCTGATATCAGGAGAATTGGCTTCATCATTGAAGGTGCTTCAAGCACTTCACCAGTTCGGAAAAAGGTTAAGTGCCCGGTTTGCGGCGAAGAAACTGAGCGAACCTATGATACGACTTTTATCGATGCCTCTGCTGCTGAACTTGAAAAGATTAAACGGCATTTGTCTGAACTAAACGATGCACAGCAAAGTGTCGCACGCCAACAGGAAAAAATTATGGCAAATATCCGCGCATTAGAGGAACGAAAGGGCGCTATCGATACTTTGATTTCAGAACAACTGCAGCCAAGGCTATCCGCATTTGAAGAAGAACTCGAAAAGCAGTTAAAGTTGATGCGTCTATCAAGCGAATTAGAAATTATACGACAGGACGAAAATCAGTATAGAAGTGATTTGTTCAGCAAAGAAGCGGAAGAAACATCGACACCTCAAAAGCACAGTATTTTTGAGGATTATGGCTACGACATTATTCACGGCTTTGAGGAAAAACTACGGAAAATTTTAAAGGCCTCTAAAGTTGGCGGTGCAGAAACGGCCAGGTTAAATATGGAAAACTTTGATATTGAGATTGGAGGGCTAAAGAAATCCGTTTCAATGGGCGGCGGCTTCTGCGGCATATTGAACACGATTACCACCCTTGCGATGAGTTCTTATCTCATAGAGTTGGGGCGGCCGGCTCCTGGCTTTTATGCTGTAGATTCGTCTTTGACGCAGTTATCTGAGGCGGAGCATAAAGAGCAGAACGATACCATTAAACAGAATTTTATTGAATATCTCATTGATCATGCTCATGAACGCCAGGTGATCCTTGTCGAACAGGCAAAGCGTATGCCCTTTATTCCCTCTGAGGATGCGGAAAAAGGAGTCCATGTGATTCTCTTTACCCGGAACAAGCAAGACGGTAGATACGGTCTTTTGAACGAGGTTTTTAATCCGGAAGATCAATGATCCTACATAATTTGCTTTTAATGAAAGAGCAGGAGGCAGACGATGAGAATAAGCTATAACAAGTTATGGAAAATGCTGATTGACCAAAATATGAACAAACGCGACTTGGCAGAAAAAAGCGGCGTGAGTACAGCCTCTATTGCCAAACTGAGCAAAGGCGCAAACATTACCACGGATGTGCTTCTTAAGATTTGTGAGGCGATGAATTGCCGCATAGAGGATATCCTTGAAACGATTGACGATCAGGAGGAAAAATAAAATGGCTATTGATTACGAACAGGCAAAGGCTCTTCTCAACAACTCATACGAAAAAGCTGCCCAGGAACTTCCTGCAGCCGTGACTCAGTATATCACAGACAATAAGGATGCGCTGAATACGATCTTTTCCTCAAAAACACAGTCCTACCGTGAGGTTCTGCTTGGCTGTGCAGTGGCAAGGTATCAGGACAGAAGCTGCAACATCCGGCACCCCTATGTCAAACAGGGCGAGGATGCTTTTAATGGGCGCACTCTGGATGAGAAGGCAGTCAATCCGTTCCTGTTTTCAAAGCAGATCCCTTGTTCCAAAGGTCCTTATCTGGCGACTTTCCGCAGAAATGTTACTTTCACTGAAGATACAAGGGATGGATTGCGCGATAAGGAAGGCTTTGACGCTTTGCTGTCACTGATTTCCACCTTGGAGGCTGTGTCCGAAAGTGACGAGGTGGAAACGATCATCATTGCATTATTGAAGTGCTTTATCGACCTCCGTGAGCAGTCGATTGTCCGGCTTGTTCCAATCCGCCGGCTCCGCATCGATCAGTACCGTATGTTCCTAAACAAACTACAGCATCGCCAGAGTGGCGGCCTCATTCCCATGCTCCTGACGGATGCCGTCTTCTCCACTATCAATGGTCAGATGAATGCGGGGTGGACCATAGAACGCCAGGAGATCAACGCCGCAGATGGTGCGACCGGCGCACCAGGTGACATTACGATTTACAAGGATGGAGCGATCTTTAAAGCCATTGAAGTTACTGAGCGGCCAATAGACGGCTCCCGCGTTGATTCCACTTTCTCCACAAAAATCACACTGAACAACGCCGCTGAGTACTTATTCGTTTATACAAACGACCTTCCAAGGGAAAATGCGCTGGAACGGGCAAAAGCGTATTTTGCGCAGGGGTACAATATCAATTTCGCTTCCATCACAGATTTGACCATCCACATCCTGCTTTCTGGAGATGAGGCGTTTCGGACTGCATACAATGAAAGAATGTTTGAACTGTTCAATGCCCAGGATGTGCAAGCAACGATTAAGGTGGCTTGGAACGATGCCTTGACCGAAGCAATGCAGGCATAAAAAAACGGGAATGTGTACCGCATTAAGGTAACACATTCCCGTTTTTTACGCTTGGAGATATTCAGCAACAGCCGATGCAACGGCTTCCGCCATTTTACAAGGCACTGCATTGCCGATTTGTTTATAAATTGCCGCCGGCTTGCCGCAGAAGATATAATCATCTGGGAAGGTCTGAATCTTAGCCGCTTCCCGTATCGTAATTCTTCTAAGGCGGCTGGGAGCTTCCTTGTATTCCGGGGTAATCGTTCCATCCATCAAACCTTTATGGTAGTTCTCGATGAAATTATCATCTGCCTCCCCATACAAGTAGTCTTCATCTATAAACGGCGTTTTATTCCCGCCCATAGAAGCCGGAAGGGTATTCGCATAGCCATCGATATCTATCGGGCGTCCCTGCCCATTAAAGTACATACCCGCATAAGGGGATTTACGCATAACCGGCCGTGCGCAAAAATTAATCTTTGCCACACAAGTCCGTGGATTCTCCTCACTGCCTGCTTTGCCAAGAGGTAACAAGATATCCCTGATGGGAGCAGCCTTCGTTTTATGATGTGTGATAAGCTGATGAAGACGCTTTTCATCAAACGAATCCCCTCGGATTCCAATAAAGAATACGCGCTCCCGCTTCTGTGGCACGCCATAATCTGTGGCATTTAAGACAAAATAATGGCACGAATATCCAAGGTCAGAAGCCTTCTTCAAATAGCGTTCTCGTACATCTTTCCATTTACTCAGTTCGCCCAGGGCTTTTACATTCTCCATCACAAAAGCTCTTGGCTTGACTCTTTCAACGACATCCAGGAAGGTGAAAATCAGTTTGCTCCTGTCGTCATCGGGGTCCATTTTGCCTGCCACAGAAAATCCCTGGCAGGGTGGTCCTCCAAATACAAGATCAATCCCCTCGTATTTGTCGAGGGAGTCAATTACATTATTGATGTCATCATTGACCATGATGCAGTCTGGGTGATTGACTTTGTAGGTTTCAGCAGCATCGGAAACCAGCTCATTGGCAAACACGACTTTTATTCCAGCGTTCTCAAAACCGACATCCATGCCGCCAGCCCCAGAAAATAACGAAATGGCTCTTAATGGCTCACTCATCGGCTTTTTCTCCTTCTTTATCATGGTGAACCCGGAAAATCAATTCGTTTTCCTGTGCGTTCAAATAAATATCAAAACTGGTCTTGCCCTTTTCGACTCCCATATTAGAAAGGATTGCTTTCGGCATTCTTACTCGCATATCCTGCTGCAACACATAAGTGTCCAGGTAGATGCATGAATCTGTCATTGCAGCTTTCCTCCTCGCCCTTAATTCAGTCTAATTATAAACTGTTTTCAGTCCAGAGTCAAGCCTTTGAGCCGCACCCGCACATTCTTATACATCTTAACGATAGCCCTACTCTGTAACGATAGCTTTTCTATCGTTACAGAGTACCGCCAAAAAGTGTAATCCGTCCTGGCAAGGATACCGTTCTGCCTATGCCGCCACAGTGGCGAAAATAAAAAACCGCCCAGAAACGGCGGATTTACGGCATTTTTGAGGATATGGAATTGTATCAATCTCGGCGTGGTTTTGTCCAGAATGTTGCCGGTCTCAAAGCCCATCTGCCCGACTGCATCGTAGATGGAGCGAATGACCGTAGGACTGGTATAGTGGGCATTCAGCGTCGAAGCTCTTGCCGCAGCATACTCGTCATCAGACAGCAGATTCTTCAGAGTGGTGTACTCCTGCGCCCAATTTCCCTTATCAGGGTCAAAGGCATCTGCCAGACCGCCCCAGCCGACATAATTCGACAAGATTTCCTGTTCTTCGGCAGTAGCGTTTCGGCTCTCACTCTCCAGCTGGAACAGTGTCTTGATGGCTTCCATATTTCTTGCGAACTTCTGCTTCGGTCCACCTTCACCGATGTGGTCATCCGTGATGTGGAAGTTCACCGCAGGAACAGGAGGGACTTCTCTGGTTGCGAGGGACTGCTCAATCTGAGCGATGATGTCCATGACCTCAGGATTCTGCCAGCCGTCCACCTTGGTGTAGTCCTGAACAATCGTGTCCTGACCGTCCCTGCAATGAATGAGGTCAAGACTGCCCGGTAACGGTCGCCCGGTATTCATTGCGCCCAGAGCTTTAACCTGGGTGGAAGGGAGGGAGTGGTAGGCTCTCAGGGCATCTTCAAAGGAACTGTATTCCTTAATGTCCAGCGCACCACGCTTCTGGATGTCCTCTGCCACATAGAAATGGTCAATGAAATGTTCCGGCTGTACCGGTTCGGCAATGCCATAGACCTGTGCGTGTGCCTTTTCATCAGGATAGTCACCGTAGATACGGATGCACTTATGCTCCTGCTGATCGTAAACGGCAGCACCGTCATACTTGAACCCATCATCCTCCATGGTTCCGTCTACATAGCCCTGGGCAGCTTTTTCCGCTTCTTCCAGAGTATAGTAGTCCAGTTTATCATCGAAGCCGTTTTCAAAGTGATGATAAGCGGCAACCAGATAACGACGTTCAGGCTGTACTGTTTCGGTGCTGATTTCGCCCTGAATTTCCTCTGTAACGGAGTTTTCTTCGGTATAGGCATCACCCCTTACCGCATGGTTTCTTTCGTCCTGAGAAAGCATTTTTTCAAAGTTCTCACGGCTTTCCGCACGGAAGATCGGATAAAGTAGAGAGGGGTCTCTCAGCTGCACTTCCCGGTCGGTGATCTGCTCGACCAGAAAAGCGGTATCGTCCAGATAGACCGTATCGCCAACCTGATAATTCCACGCCGGTGTTTCTTCAACCGGCTCTGCGATATTTTCTGCGGAATCTTCGGACTGTAATGCTTCCATAGCCCCCACAGTCTGACGGACTTCCTCCAGGTAGTCATTGGCAAGCCACTCATCGTCAAAGTATTCCGTAACACCCTCATGGTCTACATAATAGGTTCCGGTCTGCTCATCCCAGATGGCATACTCGCCATCCTCGGTATCAACCACAGCGAAACGCTCATAAACATCTTCCAGAGGATTTGTTCTGGCATCTTCGATTGCCTGCCGCTCAGCTTCTTCCTCAGGGGTAAGAAAGCGACCTTTTTTCATCAGAGCGTCAATTCTCTGTGCTACCTGTGTCCAGGACATCTGCACCTTATCGCAGCCGCTTTTGGTGTAGCGAACGCCCTTGGCATCGTGATCCTGACCGCTGTGTGTCGCACCGGAACAGGCATGGGAATGACCGCCGGTGCCGTATTCATGCTTCAAAAACTCGGCTTTGTCCTTAACAGAATGATTTTCCTGCCAGTATTCATAGATACGGCGCTTTCCACCGGCAAAGCCGCTGCCACGGGTCAGGTCTGCATTGACCTCATCATCCGTAATAAACTGACGGACAAGGGGCATCTGCATCATATCGCTCTGATATTCCCTGACAGGGGCATCCAGTTCATTCAACCGCTTTTCAATGCCATCCAGCTTGTGATAGTGGAAACGAAGCAGAGAATGGTCGGCATCATGGGCAATCATAAACCCACGATACTCCTCTTTCATTGCCGTTAAAAACTCAGGCTGTTTGAGCTGTTCTGCCAGCCATGCGGTTTCTTCCGGAAAACCATTGCTGCGGATTTCCGACAAAGTAGGGAAGAATCCCATTGCCTTTGCTTCATCAGAAAGGTCATGGTAGAGATACCAAATGGACTGAGCGATTTTTTCACGCTCAAAGCCGGGGGCTTCCACCAGTTCCACATTGGTAGCGTACCGCCCGTTTTCCAGCAGCTCTCCAATCCGCTTTGCGGCATCCTCCCATGGAATGATCTGCGCCCTGGGGCTGTCAATGGCAGAGGAACCTTTGGCAAGATGAATCCCGTCCCCGGCATACCATGCGGAAATATTGCCGCTGTCCTCTTTCAGACCGAAACCGCCGTGATAAACCCGCTTCAGAGCCGGGACAATTTCTTCCACAGGTTTTTGCTTCATATACTCCAGAGCAACGATTTTCCGGGCATCATCGGTATTGCTGCCAAGCAGGAGAAAGTGGTCGATTTCTTCCTGAGAAAAAGAAAAAGCAGAGGGCTTTCGGCTCTCTGCTTCGTCGATAAAACTGATTTGTTCGTGTTCGGAGAGGAACAGGTTCAGACTCAGCTGTTGATAAGCTCCGTCATCACGATTTCCTCCGCCTGCGCTTTCAGGCTGCTCATGTGTCTTGCCCAGCCCCGCTGATCCGTCTCTTTCTCCGGTGCCGGGTTGTTCTTCAGGTACTGGTTCATCAAAAGTTCCACTCTGGCTTTCGCCGTCTCCTCGATCTCCCACAGGTGGGGGAACAGGGTCTCCGTCAGAATCATGTCGTTCAGGAGCATCGGATTGTTCTGCTCCAGAAACGCTCTGCGCATCCTGCCATATTTGCCCAAAGGTCTCGTTTCCTCGTTCTCCAACCTGATGTTCGGGATTCTGTAATCCCCGGCCTGTCTGTAAGTCATTTCGCTCATAATCTGCGCTCCTTTCAGCAGCTCTGTTCTGCTCGTATTCACCAATCGCTTTCTCGATCTCCTGAAACATCCGTGAACTGATTGCATTGACTGCCGTGCCGAGGGTGTTTACCGTCTGGCGGGTGTTAAAATCAAAGACATTCAGGAAGTCCTCATGCTCGAAGTAGTTGTCAGGGTTCTCAACCAGTCGGCAGTACATCGCATAGGATACGCTGTTTGCAACCGCTCTCTTGAAAGCCACTTCGATGTTAAGTTCATCATACTCCTCAAGGAAGCTATTGGCAACGATGTCGAGGATCGGCTTCTTGTAATCCTCCCAATACTCCGCAGAAAGAGACAGCGCAATCTCCTCCAGCTGCGCCTCCAACAGTCCATCTGCGGCGACACCAAAGGAACGCTCCATAGCTTCCATCACATACGCACGGTTTTCCTCTGTGACTTCCCAAGGTTTCAGTTCAGGGGATGAACGGCGGACACCAGTATCAGCCACATCGAATACATACCGCAGATAGGGCTTATCCCTGTTGGTCACAAACAGTGCGATGCCGGTGGAACCTCGTCTGACATATCTGCGGTACTTCTCGTCGTTCCACTCGTCATAAGGCTTGCAGAAGGTGGCATTGGGGCGCTGGGCATAAATCATCACCTGTTCCGGATAAGTGAACTCATAGTTTCGGGACACCGTTACCAGAAAGGAAGTCCAGCTATCCTTGTTCGATGTGATCTTTCCGATGGTCTCTCTTGCCAACCCGGAATAAAATCGCTCTTTTGCGTTCATCATTTCCCTCCAATCCTTAAAAATCAGGATAAAGATTCAGCCTATCAAAAGTCTCGTCATCCATACCGGACAACTTATTGAGAACAGAATCAGCCAAGGCACAAAGCTCGGCTTCCTCCTCGGAAAGCTGCTCCTTCATCTGCAAGAGAGCTTCACACAGCCCCGACCTTGTGCCGGGGCTGTAAAGCATCATCAAGTTCCGTTCATCTCGTGTGAAATTCATCATTCCATATCCCTTTCCGGGTGGCTTCTGGGCGGTTTATGGGGTGTATCGAAAACCGACATTTCTTTCAGCTGTTCCAACACGGAAGGGCGTTCTTCCGCAGCGGGAGCTTTCCCATTGTTAATGATGCCATCCAACATCCCATAGTCGTCCTCCATAGCCATCTCTGCGTTTTTCAGATAGTTTTCGGGTTTCATAAAGTTCTGAAGCTCCACGAAACCGAAGGCATCAACGTAATAACAGGATACTTCACCGGCGACCTTGAGCGCCACGATGTCGCTGACCGACATACTGTGACCACGGAAGTCCTCCGGGTGGTCAATATTGAACCTGGTATAAAGAGCTTCCAGCTGCTCTGCAGCACCGGCGGACTGCTCAATCGGACCATTGTAAACCACCTCATAATGGTCAATGGTCGGCTGGTTTTCCAGTTTCTGAATGTGCCAATACGGCATGAAGCGAAACTCGTCGGTCTCGTCAATGCGCTTCAGCTGAAGGACTGCGTAAGAGTCCGTGGAGCTTTCCAGAAACGCTACCATTCTGTCATCGGAAGTGGTATTTCCATGAATATCATCCCATTTTTCAATTTTCATAGGCGACCTCCTTATCGTTGCGGTTCCTTGTACTTATGCGAGGGCGTTGCAGGGGCAGTCTTTTCTGCCGCCTGTGCCAGCTTTTCCATGACCGACTCACGCTTGGGCGGGTCGATCTTATCCAGCTGACTTCTCAGCACCTTGGCAACCTCTACGGCAGTTTCCTCACGGGACTCCGCAATAGCCGTATCCAGAAACTCACGGTATAGTGCAGTATTGCCGGCGGCAAGGTCTGTCTTGATTTTCTGGATATGCGCCTGCACATCATCGACCTGATCCATATATTCATAGGGGTCGAAGTTCTCGGCAAAACGGTCGAGCTTTAACGCAAGCTCTACAATAGGGTCGTTCACCACAACCGCCTGCCTGCCAACCTCAAAAGCCTGCTCCATCACATCCTCATAGACCATGACACGAAGCTCCCTGCGTTCCAGGCCAAAGGATTCCAGAATTTCTTTTCTGGCTTCGATCATAGTTAAATCCGGGTTATCCAGCTGACCACCATCTATCTCGTTGTAGTTCTCATCCAACAGAGTGTAATCGTAGCCATCCTCACAGGTCTGCACCGCCAGGATTCTGTCACGCCCAACTTTCCATGCCGCTTCATCACCCATGATTTCAGGCTCTGCCATATAGGTTGCGCCGTTACGCTCCATGATTTCTGCGAACTGGCAGATGTGGAACACATTGTAACCAACCTGGGTATGGTACTCGTCGATGAATTTGCAGGGTTTCACGACAGTTTCATCGGGATAGTGAATCTGGACACAGCCACCGTCAGGAATACGAAACAAGTCCTTATAGTGGCTGTCAATAAATCGGATGTCCTTGCCGTCCGGGTTATACTCATTCCTCATTTGCGTTTTCCTCCGTTATCAAATTCCATGTTAAACCTGGTCTTTCCGTCCTCGAATACCTCCATATAGACCGTGGCATCAAAGGTGTTTCCGGTCTTAGCTGATTTACAGCCTTTCAGTTTGATTTTCCCAGAGCCAAGCAGTTTCTGTGCCGTGGCACTGGTCATGCTCTTGCCGATACTCTCAAAATAACGGTTGTTTTTCCAGAGGGCGAACTTGCAGCTTCGGTTAGAACAGAAAAATGCTTTCGCCTTTTCTTCTACAGAACTGCCGCAGACAGGGCATTTCCCCACGGCATTGCTTTCCTTTGACATCAGAACTTCAGAGTCCTGAATGACCTCGTAATTCCGAATCAGACCAGCAATCACATCTTTGATCTCGTCCATAAAATCCTCGCTGGCATATTTGCCCTTCTCGATGAGCAACAGCTTTTCCTCCCAATCCGCTGTCATAGACGGGGACTGAATCTGTTCGGGCATGACTGTTACCAGAGCCGTACCCTTGTGGGTAGGAATCAGATGCTTGGTTTTCTTATCGCCTTTCCGTTCCAGAAAACCGATACGCACCAGTTTTTCGATGATACCGGCACGGGTCGCAGGGGTTCCCAGACCTTTACGCTCCACCTCATCGGGCATCTCGTCCGCCCCGGCAGTTTCCATGCTCTGCAGGAGCGTATCTTCGGTGTAGTGCTTCGGAGGAGAGGTTTTTCCCTCCTTAATCTCCGTGCTGATCACAGCCATCTCATCGCCAACGGAAACGGAAGGAAGTGCCTGTTCCTTCTCGTCAGATTTTGTCGAATCACTTTTTCTGGCAAGTGCTTTCCATCCGTCATGCAGGATGGTTTTTCCCTTGGCAGAGAACGCTGTTCCACCGCAGTCCAGTTCAATGACTGTCTCTGCGTATCGGTGCGGATCTCCCACAGCCACGAAAAGGCGGGTGGAAATCAACTGCAAAATTGCAAGCTCGCCCTTAGGAAGCTCATTCAGATTGCATTTTTGCAATTCTCTGGTAGGGATAATGGCATGGTGGTCTGTGACCTTTTTGTTATTCACAACCTGCTCTGCATAAACGGGTACATTATCCACACCATCTACGGGGAATGTGTGGAAAGCCAGATTTACGAGATCTGGCAGATTGTGTGCCATATCGTCTGTCAGGTATCTGCTGTCGGTTCGGGGATAAGTGACCAGTTTCTTTTCATAGAGATTCTGGGTGTAATCCAAGGTCTGCTGTGCCGTATAGCCCAGCACACGGTTGGCATCTCTCTGCAAACTGGTCAGATCATAGAGCGCAGGCGGCTTTTCACTTTTCTCCTTGCGTTCGGCCTTTGTGACCACAGCGGCAGAGCAATCTCTGCTGACTGCTTCGGCATCCGACTTCTTTTTGAAGCGTTCACTTACTGCCGTAAATCCACCCAGATCAATCTGAACCGTGTAAAAGGGTTCCGGTTTGAAACCGGCAATGGCAGCTTCACGCATGACTGCCATTGCAAGGGTGGGAGTCATGACTCGACCAACATTCAGGGTCTGCCCACAAAGGGTCGAAAAAAGTCGAGTAGCGTTAATACCAACAATCCAGTCGGCTCGCTCTCGACACAGGGCTGCTTCATACAAAGCATCGTATTCAGTTCCGGGCTTGAGATTTTCAAAGCCCTCCATGATTGCGGAATCCTCCATTGAGGAGATCCACAGGCGTTCAAAGGGTTTCTTGCAATGGCACTGATGATAGACCAGACGGAAGATCAATTCACCCTCACGACCGGCATCCGTTGCACACACAAGGCTTACAACATCATCTCTGGCCATGAGCTTTTTTAGAATACCGAACTGCTTTCGGGTTCCTGCGGACACTTCATACTTCCAGTCATCGGGAAGAATAGGCAGGTCGCCATACGTCCACTTTCCATATCGTTCATCATAGGCTTCAGGCTGTGCCAGTTCTACCAGATGACCGACACACCAGCTGACGATGTAACCGTTACCCTCCAGGTATCCGTCCTGACGGTTGGTTACGCCCAGTACTTTTGCAAGGCTCTGAGCGACTGAGGGTTTCTCAGCCAATACTAATTTCATTTGCATCTGCTCCTTTCTCAAAAAAATAAGCAGCCACACACCGTAGTGCATGACTGCTATGTATTGAACCTTTATTCTTTTGGTAAATAACTCTTGTCGATTGAAAGATTAACGCAAGTTGCCGCCGCAATATATATCGCCAAAATAATAACCTCTAAAACTAAAACATTATACGGACGAGGGTAGAATCTTGCTGCAACACTTACAATAAATCTAATCGGGAAATAAAGCCCCAACCATGCAGAAATTTTATAGAACTTTTTGCGGAAGTTCTTTGTTTTCTCCGTGGCACTGGATGCTTTCTTTTGATACGCATATTCAAAGCCACCGATTGCTGCGACAAAAGGCAAGAAACTCAAAAATCCAAAAAACACATTTTGAAGAATCACAGTCGTCATAAACTGTATCAGCAACACCATCACTTCAAGTGTCACTAAATAAACCATGATTTGTCCAAGGTTATCATTCTGTACCTCTTTCACTTTAGGCAAATCATTGTCACTCTGATAATCATCGTTCAACAAGTAGTCGGTTGTAACACCAAACAACTTGCTAAGTTGAAGAATATTATTGGCATCGGGCATTGCAGTTCCCGACTCCCAACGAGAGATAGCCTGTCTTGAAACATCCAACTTTTCAGCCAGATCTTCCTGAGACATTCCATTGGACTTTCTCAGCCCGATAATCTTATCTGAAAGTTTCATATGAAATCCTCCTTTGCTTTGGTGATTTCATTGTATCTAAAATCACGATATTCCACCACCACATTGGCTTTACATATCCGCAACAAGAGTTTACATTGCTGATTTTCTTTGTTTTGGATTACCGCTTGATGATATTAACACGATTATATCATATATCTTATCCTTTGTTGTAACAGATTTATGACTTTGCTATGTAAAGGCAATCCGAAGATTGCCCCAGGCATCATGCCTGTTCGCTATTATACAGGTTCATTATCCTCATCATCTACGATGAAGTCAGCGTCATCGTCATCTTCCTCGACATAGCCATAGTCCTCGTCATCGTCAACGTAGTCCGCATCAGGGTCAGGCTTCGCAGCTTCTTTTTCCTTTTTCTTTTCCTGCATCTTCTTGAATACGAAAAAGCCACCGCCGCCGATCAGAGCTACCATTACCAGAACAGCAGGCATCATGTTGGTCTTAGGCTTCTCAGGTTCAGGCTCGACCACATCAGGCTCAGGCTCTGTCACATCGGGTTCGGTTGCAACGGGAGTATCCTCCACAGGCTCGGTGTACTTGGCAGCTTCTTCCTCGCTCATCAGCATAAGCAGATCAGCTTCGTCAACCTGATTCAAGAAGTGGACAGTCTCGTTGCCCTCATCGTCACGGTCGATGATGATATAAAAGTAGTTGCCATTCTTCGTGACCGCAGTGATGAACTGCTTGCCATCTTTGTCAGGAGAACCGATGTCGTCCACTAAAGTCAGATTGCCGTCAGGAGTAAGGGCAGGTTCGCTTGTATCGGTGTCCATGTTCTGCATGAACATACTCATAAACATCATGAGGAGCGCCATATCCATTTCGCTGTTCTGTTCAGCTTTCTCAATCAGTTCCAAATAGTCGCTGTGAACGTATCCATGCTTTTCGGGAACAGTGATCTGATACCAGTCGCCCTCGACACCGACCACCACAACTTCCTCGCCGGGACGAAGCTGGTCGATGATTTCATAATTCATGCCTGCGCCGGTACGCACATTCA
>ERZ808046.525-NODE-525-length-30767-cov-7.499283_pt1 | contig 30767 bp, 28 predicted proteins | sample MGYA00380196_ERZ808046 | MGnify/ENA primary metagenome ERZ808046 (study PRJEB31490, sample SAMN06133421) | mouse gut metagenome | isolation source: Z6_2 | host: mice | place: China: Chengdu | collected 2015-05 ...
TTCTTCCTTCCATAATTGTTCATATTTTATCCTTAATCCAAAGAAATATGCAATTTCTCAATTTCCCGGCGTTTCTGCACGATTTTCTGCAGCGTTTCCACATTATTGGGGTCCATATGCTCCGTCTGCCAGGCGATACTGGCCGATTTCACCCGAAGGATGGTCTCCTGGAGCGCCTTTTCTTCCTCTTCTTTTCCGGACAGTTTCGGTATCGTATCGTAGAGCATGGCCGACACTTTCTGCTGCTCTTCCTCCTCCGTAAAATACTGGAACAAAGAAGCCGGATTCAAACGCCCGGATTTCCACTGATCCTGAAGAAGCTCTGCCACCTTCCGGCACAAAGGATCGGTAAACTCCTCCGGCTCTATATATTTGCAGATACTGCGAAACGTTTTCGCGTCCGAACTCATCCAGGTGATTAAAAGGCGCTGAGAACGAAGTCCTGCATCCTCTGTCTTCTTCCGTTTCTGCTGCCCTGTCTGTGCATGCACCGGTGCTCTTGGGCCTCCCCCCAACTTTCTGCCGGTCTGATCAACCATGTGGGCAAGCTGATTTTCGGCCAGATCGTACTTCTTTGCTGCTGCTTCCAGATACGTCTGCCTCTCCACCCCTGCTTCAAACTGCAAAAGGCGTTCGGACAAAGCCCGGAAAAATGCAGTTTTGCGCTCCGGATCTGAAAAGTCATACTCCCGCTCCATCATCCGAAGCTCGAAGAAAAAACTCCCCTCCGCCTTATCCATCCGCTCCTGAAAAGCTTCTGCTCCCAGGGCCTTGATAAACTCATCCGGGTCTTTATAGGGCTCCATATTGATAATCTTCGCCGCAATTCCTGCATCTTTCAATATCGGAAGTGCCCGAAGAGCCGCCCTTACCCCGGCCTCGTCACTGTCGTAAGTTAAAAGTACCTCGTTTGTATAACGCTTTAGCACCAAAGACTGCCGGGCCGTAAAAGCCGTCCCAAGGGACGCTACTGCCTGATGAAAGCCTGCCTGGTGCATGGCGATCACGTCCATATATCCTTCACAGAGAATGATGTTGGGTTTTCGGCTCATACGGGCCAGATTCAATCCATAGAGATTCCGGCTTTTGTCAAAGACCTTCGTCTCCGGGGAATTCAAATATTTGGGTTTCCCGTCTCCCATCACTCTTCCGCCAAAGCCAATCACCCGGTTTTGAATATCCATGATCGGAAAAATCACCCGGTTCCAGAACTTGTCATACATCCCCCGCTTCTCATCCACCTGTACAAGTCCGGATTCTTTGAGCTGCTGGTCTGTATAGCCTTTTCCTTTCAGATACCGGTACAGACTGTCACTGTACTTATCCGCATAGCCAAGGCCAAACTTCTGCAGGGTCTCTTTGGACAGCTGCCGGCCCAGCAGATAGTCAAGTCCCTGCTGTCCCTCTGGCTGCCGCAGAGTATAGTAGTAATACCGGGCCGCCAGTCTGTTCATCTCCATGATCTGTGCCTTCAGATCAGACTGCCTTTTCGCCTCACCGGAATATTCCTGCTGCGGAAGGGCAATGCCCGCCCGGTCTGCCAGTACTTTCACCGCTTCCGGAAAAGACAGATTCTCATATTCCATCACAAATTTAAATACGTCTCCCCCCGCGCCGCAGCTGAAACAGCGATAAATCTGTCTTGGCTGATTCACCGACATGGAGGGGTTGCGGTCGTTATGGAAAGGGCAGACACCCACATAGTTGCTGCCCTTCCGCTGCAGCTTTATGTATCCGGAGATCACATCCACGATATCGCTTCTGGATCGGATCTCCTCCACAAGATCCTGAGAATAAAAACTCATAGGTCACCTGATTCCTGTCAAGATTTCCAGGAATCCGGAAGAAAGAATTCCTGAAATTTGGATATAGCATACTGATCTGTCATACCTGCTATATAATCACAGACACTGCGCTCCTGCGTCTCGCCGGAATACCACATCCGTTCCACGTATTCCTTGGGCAAAAGCTCCGGATGTTCCATATAATAATGAAACAGTTCTTTTACAATATTCTCCGCTTTTTGTTCTTCTCCCTTCGCTTTGGGATTTGTATATACATTGTCGAACATAAATCTGCGCATTCCCATAAATGCATACTGAATATCCTCTGACATCCGGATATCGGGCTTGTCCAGACTCTGCTCCACGATATCATGAATCATGATATTCAGACGTTCTCTTGTGGAATGCCCCAGGATGTCCGTATAGGCCCTTGGCAGATCCCGTTCTTTGATTACACCGCCCCGGATGGCATCGTCCACATCGTGATTGATATAGGCAATCTTATCTGAATACCGAACGATCCTGCCCTCCAGCGTGGCAGCCTTCCCGGTCATCTGATGATTCAGGATGCCGTCCCGCACCTCCCAGGTCAGGTTCAGCCCCCTGCCGTCTTTTTCCAGCCGTTCCACAATGCGCACGCTCTGCCGGTAATGGGCAAACCCCTCGCTGCTGACGGCATTCAGCGCACGCTCTCCGGCATGTCCAAAGGGGGTGTGCCCCAGATCATGACCAAGCGCGATCGCCTCTGTCAGATCCTCATTGAGCCGAAGCGCTCTTGCGATGGTCCTGGCGTTCTGCGCCACTTCCAGCGTGTGCGTCAGTCTGGTCCGGTAGTGATCTCCCTTGGGCGTTAAAAACACCTGTGTCTTGTGCTTCAGCCTCCGAAAAGATTTGCAGTGCAGAATGCGGTCCCGGTCCCTTTGGTACACCGGACGGATATCGCAGGGAGGCTCTTCTTTGTCCCTTCCTTTCGAGTCTCTGCTGCGCGCCGCGTAAGGACTTAGAAATTCCTTTTCCCAGCACTCGGTCTTTTCCCGGATTGTCATACCATCCCCTCCTTACAGTAAGCTGTAAAAACTCCCTCTATAAATAATATACTGCACGGAAATCGAAAATCCTTCTTCCTTTATCAAATTTTTTTATTTTTTTTAATTTTTCTCATGCAAGGATATGTTTTCTTGCCAATCATGTACTTTTTCATATAACTAAAAGTTGCTTTCTCCCCCTTTACATCCAGCATATGCAGGATGTATTCCAAAAGTGCTCTGGTCTCCTCATGGATCAGATAGGTTCCCTTTCCCTGTTCGTAATAATGAAGCGGCGAATGCTGCGTATAATTTTTCCCTTCGTACACTTTCGAAGCAGCAATACGGTCCATGATCATCTCGTTGACATACTTCAGGGGCATCTTCATCCCCGCCATGCATTTGACCGGCTTCATGCTGTAATCAATCCAGTATTCATAATGATGCTTGTTGCGTCCTTTGTGGTGGAGCCATGCGGACGAGTAGCCCTTATCCATCCGCTCTGCATTGTTGGGACTTTGAAACCCCTGATAATATCTGCAGCCCTGCCAGAACTCTGCCGGTGTATATTTGGACAGATCATGGGTCAGCCCCTGCCAGTACATCCCCACCTGAAAACAATGCCTTGCAACCATTACTTTATGCTGGGTGATCGTATAAAAATGTCTCCATATATTAATCAGTTTTAATCTCATCCTTTTTCCCCGTCAAGATCAGAATCGTCCTGGGAGGAACTGCCACAAACTTCTGGTCCTCAAGCAGCATCTCCTCCCCTTTTCTGTAAAATGTCTGCATCTCCCGTCCGGTGTCCGCTGCCACGTACCAGTGCTGCCCTTTGGGAAGAACAGGCAGCGCCAGCTTTTGATCCGCCATATGCATGTTATAGGCCGCATAGCAGGTCTCTCCTCCGGTATAGCATCCCGCATAGAGCACTCCCATCTGGCGGTTGTAGCTCTCAAACTCTTCATACCAGGCCTTCCTGCCGTGGTAAGACAGATCCGGCATGCCTCTGGAAAGATAGTCCTTTTGAACATACGCCTGACGGCGGCCAAAGGCCGGATGCTCTTTCCGAAAACGAATGGCTTCTTTTACAAACTCCCGCAGACGCCTGTCCGCGCTCTTTTTGCTCCACTGAACCCAGGCCGTCTCATTGTCCTGGCACCAGACATTATTGTTGCCTCCCTGGGAATTGCCCATCTCATCTCCTCCGTAGATCGCCGGCACTCCCTGGGAAAACAAAAGCAGCATAAAAGCATTGCGGATCTGTCTTCTTCGAAGCTGCGCTAACTTCTTTACAGAAGTAGGGCCTTCCTCCCCGTAATTGCAGCTGTAATTGTAATTGGTTCCATCCTGGTTTTGCTCCCCGTTGGCCTCGTTGTGCTTTCCCTCATAAGACACCAGATCCGCAAAGGTAAAACCATTGTGATTTGCCATGTAGTTGATCACTGCCTTTCCGGCAGGATTGCGGCGCATGCTCCAGGCCATCTGTTCAAGCATGTCCTCATCCCCCTTGAGAAAACGGCGCGCCTTTACCAGAAAATCGTCGTTATACTCCGCAAGCCTCCGGAAGGAAGGTACATAATCCGGTTCATAATAGTCTTCCAGCGGAAAATACTCACTCATAATCTTTATTCTGGAAAGCATGGGATCCAGGGCCAGTTCTCTCAAAGGCACTCCCTGGCTGTTCACATGAATACCGTCAATATGATACTCAGACACCCAGTAACGCATGCAGTCCATGATCAGATGGGGATTCGTCCGCTCTGGAAAATAAAACTCCAGAATCAGCTCTATGCCGTTTTTGTGAAGTTCCCGCACCAGCTCCTTCAGTTCCCGAACCGGATCCTTTGACGCACTGTAGGAAGCCTTCGGCGCAAAAAAGCAGGCCGGGCCATACCCCCAGTAATTTTGATGCTGTCCGCTGTTTTTATGTACTGGTTTGTGTTTTTTTGATGCCTTTTCCCTTTGGTACTCAGAGAATTCATACACTGGCATCAGCTCCAGCTGATTGATACCCAGGCTTTTCAGATAAGGAATCTTTTCTTTGATCCCTGCGAAAGTCCCCGGATGCCGTACCTTTGCGGACGCATCCATGGTAAATCCCCTCGCATGGGTGATATACAGTATACAGTCTTCATAAGGAATCTCAAGAGGTTCATCTTCCTGCCAGGAAAAGCGCTCCGTAACGGCAGCACACCGAACGGCATGGGGCTTCTCTTCGGTATCGGCTCCCCGGATCTCTGTGCCCCGTATGTATCCGGCGTAAGGGTCCTGTACCACTTCCCCTCCGATCCGATAATTATATTCATATTCTTTGAGGGGAAGCTGGCTGATCTTCATGGCACAGACCTCTCCAAAACGCATCTCTTCCATAAAAGAAAGTTCTGCTGCAATTTTCTGTGACCCTTTCTCATACAAAAGCAGGCTGCAGTCCTTTTTGTCCTGTACCACTACCGCAAAATTGATGTCTTTTCCGTGCTTCGTCACTCCCAGATAAACCGGATTCCCGGCTCCAATGCGATAATTCAACATAATCTTCAACCTTTTCCCTTCAGCAATCGACACTTAACCCAATTATAAAGCATTATATCACTCAAAACTTTTTTTGGCAATCAAAATATAGGAAAAAGAAAAACCTTTTGCCACAGGCTCTATATAATAGGTAGGTTCTCCTTTTTTAATAGACCGCTCCCGGGCGAATCCGCCTTTGAAGATTGTCCTTTTCCATCCCGTCACCAAAATGCGGTCCCTACTTGTCAGGATAATTGATTGAAATCTGTCCCTCAATTCATGTATTTTTACCAGAATCCACAGCCGTTTTCACCTGTATGGCACCGGACAGATACGGTTCAAACAAAAGAGGGTGCCGCAAAACCATTCCACACATGATTTTGCGGCACCTTCTTTTTGTCTTTTATTTGCGTGCACAGTCTGACGCCTGACCAGTCAGAATCTCCAGGCCGTGTTCCAGGGCCGGGAGGATATATTCCAGGCTCTCCCGGACTGCCTTCGGGCTGCCCGGAAGGTTGATGATCAGAGTGGCTTTCCGGATACCCGCAGTGGCGCGGCTCAACATGGCCCGGGGCGTGATGGTCATGCTGTAAGTCCGCATGGCCTCCGGAATCCCCGGCACCAGCCGCTCTGTGGCATCCATGGTCGCCTCCGGCATACAGTCCCTGGGAGAAAAGCCAGTCCCCCCGGTGGTCAGGATAAGTTCTGCCAGCCCCTCATCTGCAATCCGCGCCATCTCGGCAGCCAGCATTTTTCGCTCATCCGGAAGCAAAATACTGTGCACCACCTCATAATCGTTCCCCTCCAGAATCTCCCGAATTACAGGACCGCTTTTGTCTTCCCGCTCTCCTGCATATCCAGAATCACTAGAAGTAATAATCGCTGCTTTAAATTTCCCCATCATCACATTCTCCATTCCGTATTTTTACACATATGCTATAATATTTCTCCAAAAAAGTCAAACTCACCGCATCACCATCACATCCTTTGGTGCCGCGTCCACCTGGAATAATCCGTCACAGTCCGCAATCAGTTCCATCTTTTCTTCTTTCACCAAAGTAGGATTCGACCTTCATTCTGTCAATGGTTTTTTTCGTCTACATTGCTTGTAGCATTTGAGGAACTGATTTTTTCTGCAGCCCGAATCCCGGCCTCCTCCGCCTGAAGCGTAACACTGTCCACGATTTTGTGAACATGATGGCAGTTTCCGCAAAGTGTTATCCAGTCCGGAAATCTCCCGTCTTTAGAAAGTCCTTTCAAAATCCTCTGCTCCGGGATCAACCCGACTGCACTGATCAGTGTGTCACAGGGAATCCGCATTTCTTCCCCGGTCCTGATATTTTGGACGGTAACGCCGGTGATCCTCCCTTCCCCATGCACGGAAGCGATGGTGGATGAGAGGATCACCGGGATCTGATACTGCTTCAGACAGTCTCTTCTGTTTTTCGGCAGTCCGCCGCAGACGGAATTTCTTTCGATTACCGCCAGCACCTTTTTTCCTTCCAGAACCATTCTTCGGGCAAGGATCTGTCCCATGTCGCCGCTTCCTAAGATGACCGCCCGCTCTCCGATTCCGACATGGCAGCAGTTGATCAGGTACTGGGCCTCTCCTGCGGTATAGATGCCGGACGGCCTTGTCCCCGCTGTATTTAATGACGGAAAAGAGCGTTCATAGCATCCGCTGGCCAGGATCAGATGGCTAAACGCTATCCGGCAGTGCCCGACTTTCGGACCTACAGCCAGCAAAGTCCGGTCCGAACACACTTTTACAGCCGTGGTATCCGGCAAAAAACGAATACCGGACCCGGCAAAGGGTCCGGTAAACCGGTGCATGTATTCGACCCCTGTCAGGTCAGCACAGAAGCGGGTGAGTCCGAAACCCCGGTGAATGCACTGTCTTAACACACCCCCGGGCACAGATTCCCGTTCCAGCAGGGTAATCCACTGGCCGGCTGACACGCCAGGCCTCAGTTCGGTCAGTCTCTTTTCTGCAGACAGGGCGGCCGCCATCCCTGCCGCACCGCCGCCGACAATCAGAATCGGACTGTCATACCTGGTCCTGTTCTCCTGTTTGATAAAGATAATAAGAATCCCTCCCGTCTTTCATGACTTGTCCGTCCAAAGCGGACACTCGATCCGCCAGAAGCCCGGCAATCCGTGCCGAACAATAACTGCCCTGACAAAGGCCCATACCGCTGCCTGTGCGTCTTTTGACCCCGTCTATGGTGCCTGCACCTCTTTGGATCGCCTCTAGAATCGCTCCTTCTGTGATCTGCTCGCACCGGCAGATGATCCTCTGATGTTCGGTGGCTTCCAGATATTCCGGATATCTTCGGCGGGGCAAAATCTCCTGACAGCCGGCATCCTTCCGGTTCAAAAACTCCAAAACCCTGCTGCTGATTCTCTTTCCCAGCTCATTGGCACAAGTAAGTCCCGGGGTCTTGATCCCGATCAGGCTGACCAGTCCGTCTTTCGTCTCCGTAATCAAAGGCTCCAAACCACACAGACGCATCTTTGGATGGTCGGGCCGATATGGATTCGGGCGAAGCCCTGCAAAACTTCGAACGATCATACTGTCCGCCAGAGACGGAAAAATCTGGCTGTACGCTTCCCTTAATTTTTCCCTTCCCAGGGCGGAAGTGGCCAGCGGAGCATCCGCTTCTGCCAGACGGTTCACAGTGCCTGCCAGGATTTTCCCGTTGACGGTTGGAACCAGTGTGATTCCCTTTCCATGGTCTTTTGTCTCACAAAAGATGATATGCCCGGGTGCGCGGTCATCTTCTGGCTCCAGCAGCACATACTCTGCCAGCTCCGGCCGGATCCGAATCAGCGGCTCCTGATAAAGCGCGTGCACCTGGTCCGCCAGAATCCCGGCACCGTTGACCACCGTGCGGCTGCGCAGAATCTGCTCCTGATTGATCTCCAGGCAAAAATGGTCTTTCTCTCTCCATATGGCGGTGACTTCTGAGCAAAATTTCGTATCCAGCCCCAGTTCTTTTGCCGCTTCCCAGGCGGCAATTCCAAGCTCCCAGGGATGAACGGTGGCAGAAGAAGGCGCATAAAGACTCAGCGTCACTTCCTTTGTCAGCCCCGGCTCCATCTTCAGGGTCTCCCGGGCCGACAAAAGCCGAAGCCCCAGCACCCCGTTTTCCAGTCCCTGGCGGTACTTTTTCTGTACCGTCTGGTCGCCTTTGGGACCGCAGCTTACCAGAAGAGAACCACAGCGCCGATACGGCACATCCAGTTGCCGGCACAGCCTGTCAAGATCCTGGTTCGCCTTTAAGGTCAGATTTGTCTTCAGGGAACCCGGATGGTTGTCATACCCCGGATAGATGACCGCCGTGTTGGCCCGGGAAATACCGGTGCACACATCCTCCCGTTTTTCCAGAAGGATGGTCCGGACAAAACGGCGGGAAAGATTCAGGGCGCAAAAACACCCCAGAAGTCCGCCGCCGATAACCGCCGCGTCAAATACTGCCGCCTGACCGTCCACACTCATGAAAGCGCCTCCTTAAAAACGGCATCTGACCGTTCCCGGGGACTGCAGGGTGTAGCCGCCCAGCTCTTCCAGCTTACAGGCAAATTCCCTGCTCCTTAAAATCTCCAGCATCTCCTGCACAAGCGTTGTATCCCAGGCGCTGTCAGGAATCAGAAGATCATACTGCTCAGTACATACAGGGATAAATGCAAGATCATACATCTTTGCAGCGGAATAAATGCCCATCCCCGCATCGGCAGAACCAGAGGCGATCTGTGCCGCCACAGACGTGTGAGTAAACTCCTCCCGCTCATATCCATAGATGGAAGATACATCCAGATCTGCCTTTTTGCACAGATAGTCCATCAAAATCCTCGTACCTGAACCCTTCTGCCGGTTCACATAGCGGATACCAGACGCTGCAAGATCTTCAATTCCTGCTATCTGTTTCGGGTTGCCCTTCGCCGCCATGATTCCCTGGGTTCTTCCGACACACTCCACCAGACGGACTCCTCCGTTTGGAAAATATCGGCGGACATAAGAGGCATTGTAGGTTCCGTCTTCCTCATCCAGCAGATGGATCCCGGCCACATGTGTCTCTCTGCGGCGGACAGCCATGATTCCGCCCATGGAACCCGTATGGGTGGACGCCATATAGAAGGACGAATCCTTTCGGTGAAGCAGATCCGCAAGCTCATCCAGCAGAGGATCATGGCTTCCGATGGCCACCAGGGTATTTTCCAGCTCTTCCACCGGGCGCAGAAGCCGGACTTCGACCTCACTCCCGGCCTCGTAGCCTTCCAGCCCCTGGGGAATGGTCAGAATCCCGTCCGCCTTCATAAACGAAGATACCACGCCGCTGCCCCGGTTCAGAGGTGTCGCGATCAGACGCCCGTCCACATGACCCATACGCACCCGTACAAACTCCTGATATTTTAACCCTGAGACCACCGGACGGGAAAGCTGCGCCCGGACCGTCTGATCCTGCCGGACCGGATGATGATTCTGGTATTCCAGGATCGGTTTTAAAAGCTGCTCGATGACGATGATTCCCGATACCGGATATCCCGGAACCCCCAGGATCGCTTTGGCCCCCTGGTATCCCAAAATGGCCGGTTTCCCGGGCTTCATGGCAATCCCGTGGTAAAGTACGCCGCCCAGCTCCTTGATCACCTGAGCGGAATAATCCTCCCGGCCCGCCGAGGATCCTGCATTTAGGATCACGATGTCGCACTCTGCCAGAGCCCTGGATACGGCCGCCTTGATCATGTCAAACTGGTCCGGCACGATGGAAAAAGTGACCGGCTCGGCGCCCCACTGACGGAGCATGGCGGAAAAAATAGAAGAATTAAATTCGATAATATCGCCGGGAGCCGGATCCGACGTTGGAGGAATGATCTCGTCGCCTGTGGGAATAATGCCCACCACCGGCTTTTTGAGCACATCAATCTCCATCACCCCGCCAGCCAAAAGGGCGCCGATGGCAGAAGGCGTCACTGCGGTATAGGCAGGCAGGATCATCTCGCCGGCACAGATATCCTCTCCGATCTGGCGGATATGCTGCCAGGGAGCCGCCGCATCAAAAAGGCGGACCGATCCGTCTTCTTCCTTCACCACATCCTCGACCATGATGACCGCGTCGCAGTTCTCTGGAAGCGGATCTCCGGTATCCACCACCGTGTACTGCTCCGGCGCCAGGGTAACCGGCGTAGTCTGGGTGGCGCCGAACGTGGCGGCTGCCTTCACGGCAATTCCATCCATGGCGCTTGCATGATAATGAGGCGCACAGATCTGTGCATAGACTGCCCGGGCCGTGATTCTTTCACAGGCGTTTTGCACACCAATCCGCTCCGAAGTGCCTCCCATCCCGTTTTGAATCAAAAGATCCAGATATTCTTTTCTCGCCTGTTCCAGCGGTATATTGGTCAAATATTGAAATTCCATAATTTTCTCTGTTCCTTTCTGTTATCCATCCATCGAGTACAGCGTAACCGGTACTTTGGCTCCTGCCGGCAGTCCTTCACAATCCCGGGGAATGCAAAAATATCCGTCCGAACCTGCCAGCGTTGTAATCAGACCGGATTTTCCCCGGATCGGATGTGCCGTCATCCTGCCGTCCTTTTCTTCCAGAAACACCCCGTTATACTGGGCACGTCCATGGTTTGCTTCCACGGATTCCGACAGATGAGCCATGACGGGAATCTCCCGAAGGGGATATCCCCCAAGCTGTGCCAAAAGCCTGCGGACAAAAATATGCGTGATGAAAAACGCCGCCACCGGATGCCCCGGAAGTCCGATGACCGGACAGCTGCCGATCTTCCCAAAGATCGTCGGCTTGCCCGGCTTCATGGCGATCCCGTGAAAAAGGATCTCACCTTGCGCCTCAATCACGCGGCAGGCAGCATCCTTGACACCCACACTGCTTCCTCCGGAGAGCAGCACCAGATCACACTCCCCGGCCGCTTCCTTCACCCGCTGGTTCAAAAGCGCTTCCTGATCCGGAATAATCCCGTAAAGGACCGGCGTTGCCCCAAGCCTTGTCATAAGCGCTGCCAGAAGACTGCTGTTTACATCCCGGATCTGTCCCGGACCCGGGCTTTTTTCCGGTGAAACCAGCTCATCCCCGGTGGACAGTATGGCCGCTCTCAGCCTGCGCACCACATTCACTTTGACAATTCCCATGGCAGCCAGTGCTCCGATATCCTGGGGCGTTAACTTTCTCCCCGCCGAGAGGACCGGCTTGCCCGGATACACATCATCTCCTTTCAGGATCACGTTGTGTCCCGGCGCTGCCGGCTTTAAGATGCCGGTTGTCCCGTCTTTATAATCCTCTGTATATTCCACCATCTGAACCGCATCGGCTCCCCTGGGAAGCTCGCCTCCGGTCGGAATCGGCGCACAATACCCTTCTTCCAGTGTAAATCCGGCGGCCTGTCCCATCAGAATCTCCTGCGTATTCTGAAGGATCGCCGGAATACTGTCGCTGCAGCCAAACGTATCTTTTGCATGAACCGCAAACCCGTCCACGGTAGAACGATCAAAAGCCGGCACATATTCCGAAGCGCAGATATCCTCTGCAAGAACCCGGCCGGCGGCTTCCGTGTAAGAGATTGTCTCTGCCCGGTCCGAAACCGGCGCAAACTGTGTCTTTATAATCTCGCATACTTCTTCTGGTGTTTTTACCGACAGCATGTCAAACCTCCCCTACGATCTTCCCAAGATCTGTGTAATCATTGTCTGTGATGGAAAAAATATCATTCTGATATTCCCGGGATCTTAAAATCTGAAGCATGGCCTGGATCTCCGGGGTATGATACATCTCTTTTTTGATGACCAGATCATAGCGTTCCTTCTGAACCGGAATAAAATCCAGATCCGGGAACTGCTTGATGACCCGTCCGGTACCAATCCCCACATCCGCCTGCCCTTCCACAATCGCTGCGGCCACCGTAAGATGAGACGACATCTCATTTCCATATCCGTTGACCGTGCCGGGAGAAACCTTCATCCGGAACAGATGTTCATCCAAAAGAATCCGGGAACCGGTTCCATTGCGCCGGTTCAGTATATAGACATCCGGCCGCGTCAGATCTTTCCAGGAAGTGATCTTTTTGGGATTGCCCTTTTTTACGTAAAATCCCTGCATCCGATAGGTCAGATTGACCGCCACCGCGTGAACGCCCGGCACCAGCCGGCGGATATAGGGCAGATTGTAGCTGTCCGTATCCGAGTCCCACAGATGACAGGTGGCCGCCTGCACATTCCCCTGGTAGAGGGACAGAAGGCTCTCAAAGCTGCCCACATAAGCCCTGAGCGCCTGTATTCCGTACTGATGAAGATAATTGGATAAAATATCCAGAATCACATCCTGACCGGAAATGATCAGGGGCTGCTTCTGCGCACTGTCCCCATACAGCAGACTGCTTTGTACCGTTACTTTCTGCACTGGAGCCGCCACCTGCTGGGAATGGCGGCTCCGGGCAATATAAGCATCCACATCCTCCTGGGTAAAACGAACCTTTCTGCCTATTTTGTAGGAGACAATCTCTCCTTTTTTGATCAAAGCATAGATGGTGCTTTTGCTGACATGCAGGATCCTGGCAACCTCTTCGGTTGATAAAGATTTATTCTGATCCAATCAAAGCCCCCTCCTTTGTTATATTTGGTACTAATATATATTATTTCGCACAATATTGCAATGCTTTTATTGATTTTCATTGATATTTTTCAAACAAACTCGTATGATATTAGACATAACATACAAGCCAATTTCATCAAAGGAGGTATTTTTATGGCACGTTTTACATTACCAAGAGACTTATACCATGGAGCAAATGCTCTGGAAGCTCTGAAGACTCTGGACGGCAAGAAAGCAATGGTCTGCGTGGGCGGCGGCTCCATGAAGCGCTTTGGTTTCCTTGACAAGGTAACGGCTTACCTGCAGGAAGCCGGCATGGAAGTCAAACTCTTCGAAGGCATCGAGCCGGACCCGTCTGTGGATACGGTTATGAAAGGCGCTGAGGTTATGAGAGAATTCGAGCCGGACTGGATCGTGGCAATCGGCGGCGGATCTCCCATTGATGCTACCAAGGCCATGTGGATCAAATATGAGTATCCGGATGTGACTTTCGAGGATATGTGCAAAGTATTCGGTCTTCCAAAACTTCGCACCAAGGCTCATTTCTGTGCAATCTCCTCCACTTCCGGAACCGGAACCGAGGTTACCGCATTCGCAGTCATCACGGATTATGAAAAGGGGATCAAATATCCGCTGGCTGACTTCGAGATCACACCCGATGTGGCAATCGTAGACCCGGCTCTTGCTGAGACCATGCCAAAGAAACTGGTGGCTCATACCGGTATGGATGCCATCACCCATTCCATCGAGGCTTATGTGTCCACTGCAAACTGCAACTATACAGATGCACTGGCACTGCATTCCATCAAGATGATCCAGGATAATCTGGTCGGTTCCTTCAATGAGGATATGGGCAAGAGAGCAACCATGCACGATGCACAGTGTATGGCAGGTATGGCATTCTCCAATGCGCTTCTTGGTATCGTGCACTCCATGGCACATAAGACAGGAGCTGTCTTCGCAGATCAGGGCGCACATATTATCCACGGTGCAGCAAACGCAATGTATCTGCCGAAAGTCATCGCATTCAACGCAAAAGATCCGGTAGCAAAGAAACGCTATGGCGTGATCGCAGACTTTATGGGTCTTGGCGGAAGCAACGATGATGAGAAAGTGGATCTTCTCATCCAGTGCCTGCGGAAGATGAACGACGATCTGAACATTCCGCACTGCATCAAGAATTACGGTAAAGACAGCTATCCGACGGAGCAGGGCTTTGTACCGGAGAACGTATTCCTTGAGAGACTGCCGGAGATTGCAAAGAACGCGATTCTGGATGCATGTACCGGATCCAATCCGCGTCAGCCCAGCCAGGAAGAGATGGAAAAGCTTCTGAAGTGCTGCTACTACGATACGGAAGTGGATTTCTAGGATTTTATTCAGACATTACATAGGAAATTTGTGCACCTGCCGGCGCTTATGCCGGCAGGTGTTTTGCAGAAAACTGTTTTTGTTATATTTGGCGCAGATATATCTCATTTCACGCAGTTTTCCGTTTGTTTGTTGATTTTGGTTGCTATTTCTGTGCGAAAACGGTATGATATTGTACATAAGAATAAGCGTTATTGGTCAATCCATTTTGCAACTTAACTTAATTTTTCAAAAGGAGGTCTATCTTTATGAGTGGATGTTATTACGAGAAAATCGCACGGATCAATCTGACTACCGGTCAGATCACCGTGGAGAAGCTGGACATTGATCTGGCTAAGAAGTTCATCGGCGGCCGCGGCCTGGGAACGAAGATTCTGTATGATGAGGGTGTGGCTGCGGCAGATCCGCTGTCTGCAGACAACAAGCTGGTCTATATCACCGGACCCATGACAGGAACCCTGTCTCCGTCCTCCGGAAGATATATGGTATGTACCAAATCCCCGCTGACCGGCATGATCGCATGCTCCAACTCCGGCGGAATCTGGGGTGCAAAGCTGAAATATGCAGGATGGGATGCACTGATTGTGGAAGGGGAAGCTCCCAACTGGTGCTACCTCAATATTGAAGATGACAAGATCGAGCTTCTGGATGCAACCCCGTACACCGGTATGATGTCCGAAAAGATCGATGATACTTTAAAGGAAAAACACGGCAAAGAGGCATCTGTTCTCAACATTGGCCCTGCAGGCGAGAAAAAAGTTCTTCTGGCTGCAATCATGAATGACAAAGACCGTGCGGCAGGCCGTTCCGGCGTAGGCGCTGTCATGGGCAGCAAAAAGCTGAAAGCGATCGTAGTCACGGCATCCCGCAAGAAGCTGGATATCATTCACGATGAAGAGGCTCTCAAGGCAGCGAACAAACGTTCTCTTGATATCCTGAAGGCAAACCCGGTTACCGGTTCCGGCCTGAAAGATCTCGGTACTGCTGTGCTGGTCAACATCGTCAACAACATTGGATGTTTCCCGACCAACAACTGGCAGGGTGCTTACTATCCCCAGGGCGATGATATCTCCGGCGAGACACTGAAAGACACTTATCTGGTGAAGAACAGTGCCTGCCACCGCTGTCCCATTGCCTGCGGACGTGTGGTCAATGTAAACGGCCGGATTACGGGAGGTCCGGAGTATGAACCCTTATGGGCATACGGCGGCAACTGCGGCAACAATAACTTAAATGCCATCGACGAGGCAAACATGTGGTGTAACGAGTACGGCCTGGATGCCATCTCCACTCCGTGTACCATCGCCGCAGCCATGGAACTTTATGAGAAAGGATACATAAAAGAAGAAGAATGCGGCGGCATTCCGCTCAAATGGGGTTCTGTGGAAGCCATTGTAGAGTGGACCAAGCGTATGGGCGATCCCAATACCGAGCTGGAATGGCTCATGAGTTCCGGTTCCGCAAGACTGTGCGAGCACTACGGACATCCGGAGATCTCCATGACCGTAAAGAAGCAGGAAATGCCGGCATACGATGCGCGGGGAATCCAGGGCATCGGTATCACTTACGCGACTTCCAACCGCGGCGGATGTCATGTGCGCGGTTACATGATCAGCCCCGAGGTGTTAGGCCTTCCGGAGCAGCTTGACCGTACGGTAACGGACGATAAGGCTGTATGGGCAAAGACCTTCCAGGATCTGACTGCAGTCATCGATTCCATGGGCAACTGCCTGTTCACTTCCTTTGCCATGGGCGCACAGGAATACGCAGACCTTTTGAATGCGGCAACCGGCACCAACTACACGACGGAAGAACTTCTGGCTGTAGGCGACCGGATCTACAATATTGAGAGAATGTTCAACAAGGCTGCCGGCATGAAACCGGAAGATGACAGACTTCCCAAACGTCTCCAGGAAGATCCGATTCCGGATGGTCCGTCCAAAGGCATGACCTCCAAGATCGCTCTGACTCTGCCCCAGTACTATGAGGCAAGAGGATGGGTGAATGCATTCCCAACCGATGAGACCCTTAAGAAACTCGGCCTTGACGAGTGCGTCGGGAAATGATTGAAGTAAGACTGTTTGCGACCCTTCGGGAAGGAAGAGGCAAGATCTTCTTTCTCGAAGGAGACAAATATCGCTGTGGAGCGGATGTTCTGAAAGAATTTCAGATACCGGAGGAGGAAGTTTCCATTTTCCTGATCAACGGTTTCCACAGCAAGTCACAGGATCCTGTGAAAGACGGAGACGTCCTGGCTCTCTTCCCCCCTGTAGGCGGCGGCTGATGAGACTTCTGATCATAAAAACCGTTTCCAGAGGACAGAATCATGAAGGCAAGGTATGAACGTAATCTGTATGCTTTATCAAAAGACGAGCAGGAAATGCTGGCCCAAAAACGCGTATGCATCATAGGCTGCGGCGGTCTGGGCGGCTATATCCTGGAATATCTTCTGCGGGTCGGAGTCGGGCACATCACCGTAATCGACAAAGACTGTTTTGAGGAAAGCAATCTGAACCGGCAGCTTTTAAGTGATGAAAACCACATCGGTTCCTCCAAAACGCAAACCGCAAAAGAGCGTGCAAAAGCTGTCAACCGCGAAGTCACGGTTACTGCAATCGACGCCTTCCTGACAGAAGATAATTCAGAAGAACTGTTAAGAGGCCATGACCTTGTTCTTGACGCGGTCGACAGCCTTTCTGCCAGAAGACAGATCGGAAAGCAGTGTGCAGAGCTTGGAATTCCTCTTGTGTACGGCGCCATCCAGGGATGGTATGCCCAGATCAGTCTGATCATGCCGGGCAGCAAGATGCTCGACCTTCTGTGCGGACATGGTCCGGAACCGTCAGATAAGAGTGCTCTGTCTTTTACTCCCGCTGTCTGCGCCTCTTTTCAGGCCGCAGAAGCTGTCAAGTATCTGTGCGGGCGCGAATGCGTCTTAGCAGGCAGAGTTCTGTATGTGGATCTGATCCATATGGAGACAGAACTGATCACCATGCAAATATGATATAAAAACACCCTTTTTATATAATTGTTTTCCCTGCGTCTGGCACGATCCGTACACGCAGGGAAACTTTTTTATACGGATGTTTCCATCTTTATGACTTCATTGGCCACAAAACGGCGGATCCTGTCGTCTTTGTTCTCAAACAGAATCTCATGTTTGCCACCGCTGGCCAGAAGCGTTCCTTCGTGCATAAAATGCAGTTCCCCGCACATTTTGTAAATATGGGCAAGGCGATGGCTGATCAAAAGCCACGTGATCGCCCGCTCCTTTTGGATATCAAATATGACATTTTCAAACAGTTCCAGATTTTCAGGGTCCAGATTGGACAAGGTCTCGTCAATCATCACAAATTCCGGATCAAAGATCAAAGCCCGGATCATGGATACTTTCTGCTGTTCTCCGCTGGACAGACTTCTTGCATACTGATGTTTTTTCTCTGCAAGACTGCACCGGTCAAGCCACTGGTCAATCTTCTGCTCATCCGGCCGGATCCGCCGGATTTTCAAAGGATAACAGATATTTTCATATACGCTGCCCTGGATAAAATAAGGTCTCTGGGCAGTCATGGTAATCTTTCGGATGTCCAGTCCTTCATAATCCAGCGTCCCGCGGTCCGGCCTGAGAATCCCCATGATCAGTTTGCAAAGCGTCGTCTTTCCGCATCCGTTTCCGCCGATGATCCCATGAATCTTCCCCTTTTCCAGCACAAGGGTATCTATCTTCATCTGAAAATCTCCCTGCTTTTTTTCCAAATCAGTAATTCTCATCGGTCTTTTCTCCTCTTTGAAAAAAATCAGCAAGACTTTGGATGACAAATGCCATAACCAGCAGCAGGACACCCAGCGTCAGCCCTTCCGTAAAGATCCCCTGGCTTTTCAGAAGTGAGATGGTGGTCGTCATAGTCCGGGTATGGCCTTTGATGTTCCCGCCCACCAGCATCACGGCGCCGACTTCACTGATGGAGCGGCCAAAGCCTGTGACAACTGCAAAATACAGTTCTTTTTTCAGCTCCCGGATCACCAGCCACTGGGTCTGCATGGGACTTGCCCCCATGGTTCTGGCAAAGGTACGGATCGCCGGTGCCTTCGAAACCAGACTCGTATAAGTCATTCCGCAGATGATGGGTGTGATAATCAACACCTGAGCCAGAATCATTCCCTGTACCGTAAACAGCATATTCAGCTTCCCAAGGGGGCCTCTGCGCATCAGAATCATATACACCACCAGACCAATCACAACCGGCGGAACTCCCATCAGCGTCCGGTTGACGCGGATCACCACCCGTTTGCCCGCAAACCGGGCGCGCTCCAGCAAAAGTCCCAGAAAGATCCCGAGCACGGAAGAAATCGTAGTCGCGCCAAAGGCAAGCTGGAAAGTCACACAGACCGCGTCAAAGACACCCACATCCGAAAAAGCCGCATCTAACATCTCTCTTACCAACTGCATACTGCCCCCTTAAGTGAGAAAAAAGGGGCTGCACCGGCAACCCCTGTCCTCTCTTTATTCATTCGCATTCGGAGTAAATAATGCCTCTCCATATTGATCCACGCCGTAATTTGCAATGAGACCCTGCACTTCCTCAGAACAGATCCACTCGATCATGGCGTTGGCAGCCTCGTTGTTGACTTCCGGATATTTCTCAGGACTTACAGCGATGATTCCATACTGGTTCAGAAGATCCGATGCACCTTCGCAGATAATATCCAGCTGAATTTCCACATCTGCATCATTCTTCATCTTCAGCCAGGTACCCCGGTCGGTCAGGCAGTATGCGCCTTTTTCATCTGCCATGGTGATCGTTGCGCCCATGCCCTGTCCGGACTCCAGATAGTTGGGATTCCCTGCCGGATCCAGTTCCAGCTTCTTCCAGATTCCTTTTTCCTTTTTATCGGTACCGGAATCATCTCCTCTGGAAACAAAGGTGAGCTGATCTTCCTGAATGGTCTTGAACAAAGACTCGATGTCATCCGTAGGAGCAACCGGCTCTGTCGGCCCGACCACGACGAAATCATTGTACATCACCTGGAAACGTTCCACACCGAACCCTTTTTCCACAAATTCTTCTTCGCTGGCTTTTGCGTGAACCAGCACGATGTCCACATCGCCGTTCTCGCCCATCTTCAGTGCTTCACCAGTGCCCACTGCACTCCACTGAAGCTCCCAGCCGGTGTCCTCTAAGAAGATCGGAGCCAGATAGTCGAGAAGTCCGGTATCCGCCGTACTGGTGGTTGTCGCCATCATAAGCACACCTTTTTGCTCTGCAGGCGCCGCTTCTTCTTCAGAAGCCTCTGCGGGTGTCTCGGTCGCTTCCTCCGCTTCGTCACCAGCACTCTCCTCCGGCGTTTCCGCCGGTGCCTCTGCTGACGTCTCTGCAGGCGCCGGCTCCTCTTTTGCTCCGCAGCCGGTAACAACTGCCGCCAGCATAGCACCCGCCAAAATCGTCGCTAATAACTGTCTTTGCTTTTTCATGATAACACTCCTTTGTTTTGTATTATTTGTATAAATTATTCTTGTATTATACCATATGATTTTGTTTTTTTAAACAAAAACTGTATACTTTTTTTCCTTTATTTGTTATAATATTAACGTGTTTAATTTTTAACAATCAATGCAATGCAAAAAGGAGAACATCCAAAATGAAAGATTCACACGGGAGAAATATTGATTATATGCGTATTTCCATCACAGACCGATGCAATCTGCGCTGTAAATACTGCATGCCGGAAGACCTTCCTTCCATTCCGCATGAAAAGATTCTGCGATTTGAGGAGATCCTGCATCTCTGCCGCCTTGCGGGGGAACTGGGCATCCGCAAGTTCAAAGTGACCGGCGGGGAACCCCTTGTGCGCAAAAACTGCCTGGAATTTTTAAAGGATCTGAAAGAACTTCCCACCACAGAACAGGTGACTCTTACCACCAATGGCACGCTTTTGTCCGAATATCTCCCTGAACTGAAACGCATTGGTTTGGACGGCATCAACATCAGTCTGGATACGCTTAACGAACATACCTTCGAACAGATTACCGGACGCGCGGAATTCTCCAAAGTCATGGATGCCATCATCTCCTGTCAGGCTTGTGGTATCCGGACAAAAGTGAACTCTGTCCTTTTACAGAACATCAACAGCAATGATTTTTTTGATCTTGTTCATCTGGCTGAGACCTACCCGATCGACGTACGGTTTATCGAGATTATGCCCATCGGATTTGGTCAGCAGTTTAAGGGCCTGAACCATCAGGAACTTTTAGTCATGCTTTCGAAGCGATACCCGGATCATGTCCAGGTTCATGAACACCGGGGCAACGGCCCGGCAACCTATATCTATCTGCCCGGCTTCAAAGGCTGCATCGGTTTTATCGACGCCATCCACGGCAAGTTCTGCACCTCCTGCAACCGGGTGCGCCTGACTGCAGACGGCATCCTGAAACTCTGTCTGTACTATCAAAACGGCATTGATCTGAAATCCATGCTCCACGCAGGCTACCCGGACAGTCTGATCCGCACCGCCATGGAGCAGGCGATCTTCCGCAAGCCTTCCGAACATCAGTTCCATCTGACTGCCTTAGAAGGCCCCGCCGAGCAGCGCAGGATGTCACAAATCGGAGGATGACCCAAGATCATCCTCCGTCTTGTTCTTCATAATACTTTTCAAATATCTCACATACGACTCTGGAAGCCTCTTTTTCTGCTTTTTCGTAGACTTCCAGCAGCCGCGTGCCCTCCTCGGTCAGTTTTGACCCATTCTTCCCCATGCGATACAAAGGCTGGATTCTCAGGGTCTCCTCAGCAAGCCGGCCGATCTGCTGCCTCTTTCCTTTGTAAGACTGAACCCGGAGGCCGCATACACTTCCTCCGGGGATATCTGTCTATTATTTTTCTTTTGTTTTCTCTTCGGGCTCCTCCTTTTTGTCCTTTTTCTTTTTCCTATAGAACAATTTTTGGATCAGGAATACAAGTCCTGCAATGACGGCCGCCCATACCGCAAGCACCGGCAGCGAACCGATCAGACCGATGACGAATCCCCGCAGTCCTTTTCCTACCATATAAAGGCTGTTGCCGAAGCGCTCTGCAATTTCCTGGAAAAAGCTCTTCTCACCGGTCTCCGTAATCCGCTCCACCTCGGCAATAGACAGATTGATGGTACTGTAATCAATCTGATTGTCCAAAAGGCGCTTCTGGCTTCCATAATTTTCAAGTCCGTAACGCACTTCCGAGAGACGGCTCTCGATGGCCAAAAGATCCTCCAGGTTCTCCGCCTGTTCCATAAGTTCCAAAAGCCGCTCCTGCTCTGTCTCCAGCGCTTTTTTGTGGCTCTCCACGTCCACATACTGAAGTGTTACGTCTTCCACGCTTTCATTTTTATAGGTGACGTTTCCAAGCTCCCCGACCACCTGAACAAACTCATCCAGGTGCTCTGAGGGAATCCGCACTGTATACTCGCAGTTCCTTGTGCCGCTGTTGTAATAGCTGTTGCCCCACATGGAAGAACTCTCGATATAACCGCCCATCTCCTGAACTTTCTTTCTGATTCCGTCAATCAGGGCATCAAATTCTTTCGTCTGCATTTCCAGCCGCACGGTCCGGATCAGTTTCCGGTTGTTTAAATCCACCGACTCAAGACCGCTTTCCGAGGTGACGGCACCGCCATCCGCCGCTGTATCTTCAGCATACTCCTGCGCTTCCGCCGGCATGGCCTCCTCTGACGCTGCGTAACTTTCGCTGTCCATTCCGGCAGACATATTTTTCACCCCGCCTCCACAGCCGGTCATAGTCAGCAGAAAAACCGCTGCCAGACCAAAAATTGCACCAAAATATCTCTTCTTCATCTTGCCTCCTATTTAAGTTCCGCACCTGTCCTACTCTGCGCACCTGGTTCTGGAAGGATTTCACAATGCTTTCGCATTCTGAAATCCTTCCGGTGCTTCGCTCAGACAGGCGCTGCGTTTAAGTTCCGCATCTGTCTCCATTGTTTCTTTGAATACTTCTTCGAAGGTGAATTCGATGCCGACGCGGCCCTGCTCCGTGCGGGTTACCAGGCGGTATTGTCTTGCATCGTGATCAATCTGATACAAGGACAGATCTACCTCTTCATCCACGGCCATACCGGCTTCCAATATCAGCCATTCTCCGGCTTCCTCGGATTTTGGCGGAATCCGATACCACGCATCTTCCAGCCATACTTCCAGGTCATACCGGTTATAATAGCGGATATTTTCCTCACCGGTATTACCGATGGTCAGCATCAGGACAGGATTATCCTCATCCAGCACCGGACAGTTTAACCGGGTCGTCACGCTGTCTGACTGTTCCTGCACCTTCTGCTGGGAAGCCAGGCTGACTTCCTGCCCGCAGTATTCCTTCACCGCCTGTCCTTCATCCGGGCCGGATTCAAAATTGTCTGGATCCTCCTGTGTTACCGTGTCGGCGCTGCCTGTTCCCATATCTTCTGCCGGAGCATCCTCGGCAGCCACTGCTTCTTCCTCAGCCGTCTCACTGGCCGGCGCTTCTTCCGCAGTTTCTTTCGTATCAAAACCGCCGATCTGGCCTCCCACCTGGACAAACAGCCATCCGCACACACAGAAGATCAGGATACAGGCAGCCCACTGGCCAAGCCTGGGAGAAAAATGTCTCCGAATCTCTTTTTTCCGGCACGCTGCGGACATCCCCTCCAAAATCTCCTGCATCCGCTGCTCAAACTCCCGGGAGAAACGATGGGTTCTGGCAATCTCTCCTTCCGGAGGCACAAAGCTTAAATCTTCCTCCAGACATTCTTCCAGTACCCGCGTCAAAAGTTCTTCGCCTTTGGAACGTGTTTCATGCTCTTTCAAACCGGCTGCCCTCCTTCTGAATCATCTCCTGCAGTTTCTTCCTTGCCCGGAAGTAACGCACATTCACATTTTTGGCAGAAATCCCGAGAATATCCCCAATCTGGGCATCTCCCATCTGATACAGGTATTTATACTCAAATACCACCCGGTAATGATCCTCCAGCTCCAGAATACAAGAAATCAGGTAATGATAATTCTCCTTCGTCAGATACTGTTCCAGAATATCCTCATCCCTTTTTTCCTCTGCCAGATACTCCTTAAGCTCCTCCGTTGGTTTCCTCTTTCTTAAGATGTCCACCGCCTTGCTTCGGACAATGGTCGCCAGGAACTTTCTGGTCCTTTGGCTATGTACATCCTCCACCTGATCCAAATGTCTGGTCAGCGCAAAAAACGCTTCCTGCACCGCATCCTCCGCAAGGTGCTCATCCTGCAGCTTCTGATTGGCCACATACCACATAAAATGCCGGTACTGATTATAGACTTCCGTGAATTTCTCCTGTTCCTCCGGATTGTCCAGAAGCGCCAGAAACAGAAACATATTTTATCCTCCTGGTAAATGCATTTACATCTATATAAACGCAGTTTTTTTCTATTTTACTACAACCTGGAAAGAAAATCTTCTTAATTCTTCTTAAAAGTTTCTGAACCTTCCTTCGCATTGTTTTTCACACGTCCGGAAATAATCCGTCCGGCACAGGCAGATCTTATGAAACAGCGGCCGTTCAATAGCATATAGGATCTTTACTGCCCGATCACAAACTCCACACATCCCATATAGCCGGGCGCCACTTCATACTCATTAAAGCAGACCACTACATCTCCGTCTTTGTTGACGTAAAAATCCTGATCCTCGGCGATGGACTGAAAATTCCACTCTGGTATATCCTGATTGTCAATCCAGTAGGTTACATTTTCATCCTCTGCCATTCTCTGACGCATCTGCTTTTTTATTTCATCGCTGATGGTATCCACATACGCTTCCCCGAAAAAGTCTGACAGCATCGCTTTTTTTCCGGTCGTCTTATCGATGGTGTAATGGCGGTGGCGCTCATAGCCGCTGCCGGCTCCCTGATAGAGTACCAGATCCAGAGAAAACCATTTTTCATCATCCGTCAGAACCTGGCTGTCCACCAGGATATCCCCGTAGCCGTCTTCAAACTCTTCCATGGTACTTTTAAACTCTTCGATCAGCTCATCCGTCACCTGCTGGATATCAAAATTGATGGCGTCTGCAGTCTCTTTGGCCTGCTGTGCCGTCTCATCCGATATCTCCTTATTCTCCTCCGGAACCACTTCCGGCACTTTCACATCCGCCTGGTAGTTGTCTTCATCCACCTGGTACTCCCGAATCGTCACGACCTTAAAGAACTCTCCCAGCACAGGGATCTGCTGCATGGCCGCAGCGGCGGTCCTGCTGGTGTTGGGCAGGATCAAAAGGACGGCGAACACAGCCGCCGCACTCCCGGCCATACGGATCATCCGGACCTTTCTGATTCTTTTCTTGCTTTCTTTTGCTCTCATTACGGCTTCCTCCATCCTCTCTTTTACATTTTCCGGCACTGCAATCTGGTCATACTCTCTTTTCCACTTTTCCATATTCTGCCCCTCCTGCCTTCATATATTTTTTCAGTTTTTCCACCGCCCGGTACAGGCTGCTTTTCACGGTACTCTCTTTAAGATCCATAATCTTTGCGATCGCTGTAAGTTTCTCTTCCTCAAAGTACCGCAGCACCACAATCCTTTGCTCCATTTCACTGAGTTTTTTCAAAGCCCGCCTCAGATCCAGATCTTCCATCTGGTCCTCTCTTCCCTCCTCCGGCAGCTCCTCCATGGGAGTTGTGCGTCCTCTGTATTTTTCCAGAAAACGAACCGCTTCATTCATCATGATCCTGCAGATCCAGGTATCCGCATATTCCGGTTTTTTCAGAGAATCACTTTTTAGAATTGCCCGGTATGCGCCTTCCTGTACAATGTCCATGGCGTCCTGCTCCTGAAACGTATAACTGTATGCAATCCGATAATATTTCTCATAATGTTCTGTCAGACATTTATGTACCAGAGCCTCTTTGTCTGCACTTCTCATCTTGCCTTTCCTCCTTTCCCTTTCTGACTGTTAGACCTTTGGAACCATGAAAAAGTTTCAATTTCTTAAGAAAAAATGGACCGCTGCAACATATGCTTCTTTCTGGCCGCACAGCCATGCTGTGCAAACGGACAAAAAGTGCCTTTTGCAGCGGCCCATCGGGCCAAAACAAGCAGATTTCCTGCTATAAAGTAAAAAGTTCTTCAAATCCCTGTACATACCAGTCGCTGTACTTTTTTACCGCCTCCTGATCCGGCTCTGAAGCTTCGTACACACCGATGGTCAGAAACCCCGCCTCCTTCGCCGTCTTCAGCGCAAAAGAGGAATCTTCCACCACCACACATTCAAAAATCCGGGCTCCAAGCCGCTCTGCCGCGAGCTGATACACAGCCGGACTGTTTTTCCCGGCCCCTGCCATCTGACAGTCCACCAGAAAATCCAGGCAGGAAAGCAGGCCGCCCCGCTCCAATGCAGGCCTTCCAAGAGCCGCGGAGGAAGCTGTCGCCACACACATATGGACTCCTTTTTTCTGAAGAGACAAAAGCCACTCTTTTACCCCTTTTTTCGGCAGAATATCTTCTGCATAATTTTTTCCGATCCGCTCGCTTAACTCCTGCACGATCTCCTCTGCCGACCGGGGCAGCAAAAAACGCTCTTTGAGCCAGACGCCGCACTCCGGCAGGGACAAAGCCGCCATCTCCTGATTCACATTTCCTTCCGCCTGTACGCCGTATTCCTGAAGATACCGGGGCACCAGACGATCCCAGTAAGGAATGGAATCCAAAAGTGTCCCATCCATGTCAAATATCGCATATTGAAAATCCATCTTTTCCTCCTCTTTTGTATCAGCCAGGCCACACTACACCCGGATCTTCGTCCCCTTCTGATCCCGTCCGGCCAGCTTCAGTTTTTGTAGGGCCACTTCTTTTTCCTTATAGATAATACATAGCTCCGTTCCTTTTTCAAAGAGATAGGCTTCTTCCAGGCTGTCTGTATCCGAAAGTTTCATGGCGCGCACGCCGACGGCGGCTTTTTTCTTCTCCGGAATCTCTTCCGCAGCAAACCGAAGGAAATACCCGTCCCCGGACCGCAGCACAAGCTGCATACTTGCACCGAGAAGAGCCACGAAAAGCACCTGGTCTCCTTCTCCTAATTTGGTCGCCACACTGGTTCTGGTACGCACGTCATACTCCTGGCCGCTCACCACTTTGGTCATCCCCTGTCTGGTTACAAAAAGCAGTCTTGAAGCCAGCAGTTCTTCCATGCTGACCACACAGAGCATCTGTTCCTGACCACTGTCAAAATTGCTGTAGTTGTCAATGGGAAATGCCTTGTCCCGGAATTTTCCAAATGGCAGATCCAGAACCTTCACTGTATGCAGCTTTCCGTTATTGGAAAAAACACAAATTCGATCTGTGTTTTTACAGAAAATCACATGGCGGCTTTCACTGTCCGCTGCCTCTTTGTTCCGCTCATATGTCGGCACATCCACTGTCCGGCAGTACCCAAACCGGTCCATCAAAAAGACCACCGGCATCTCTTCCACTTTTTTCTCCACAAAAACGGCTTCTCTGCCATTCTCGATGACAGTCTTTCTGGGAACCCCATAGTTTTTTTGAAACTGCTCCAGCTCTTTGATGATTACTTTCGCCATCTCATCATAATTGCTGAGAATCCCGGAGTATCTGGCGATGTTTTTCATGGTGGTATCATGCTCTTTCATCAGCGCTTCGATCTCCAGTCCGATCAGCCGGTAGAGCCGCATCTCCAAAATGGCTGTGGCCTGACGTTCTGTGAAGTTCAGCTTTGCTGCCTGCTTTTTGGATTTTTCGGATTTAAAATGAATCCCCTCGGTCCGGCCGCTCATAAGACATGCTTTTGCCATCTTCAGATCACGGCTGCCCCTTAAGATCTCAATGATCAGGTCAATCACATCACAGGCCTTGATCAGTCCTTCCTGAATTTCCTTTTTATCCAGCTCTTTGTTCAGAAGCGTCTTGTATTTTCTTGTATTCAGCTCAAACTGAAAATCAATCACATGATCGAAAATAGGAATCAGCCCCAAAGTCTCAGGCCTTCCGTCAGCCACCGCCAGCATATTGACGCCGAACGTATCTTCCAGCCGGGTCTTTTTGTAGAGCATGTTGGTGAGCTGCTCTGTATCTGCCCCTTTGCGCAGCTCCAGGACGATCCGGATCCCTTCCTTGGAGGACTGATTGGTAATATCCACAATATCGGTGGTCTTTTTCGTCTCCACCAAAGTCCCGATATCATTTAGAAATTTACCGATATTGGCACCGATCATGGTATAGGGAATCTCTGTAATGACCAGCTGCTCTTTTCCGCCTTTTACTTTCTCCACTTCCACCTTACCGCGGATCTTGATCTTGCCGCTGCCGGTCCGGTAGATCTCCGTCAGCTCGTCCTTATTGACCACAATGCCTCCCGTGGGAAAATCCGGCCCCGGCATAATCTTCATCAGCTCTTCTAAGGTTAGCTTCGGATTCTTCATGTAAGCTTTCATGGCTTCGATGGTCTCTCCCAGATTGTGGGGCGGGATGCTGGTGGACATCCCAACGGCGATTCCCTCCGCACCGTTGATCAGCAGATGGGGAATCCTGGCGGGCAGAACTCCCGGTTCCTTTTCGGTCTCATCAAAATTCGGCACAAAATCCACGATATCCTTGTCCAGATCCGCCAAAAGAGCCTGCTCGCTCACCTTCTGCAGCCGGGCCTCCGTATAACGCATGGCAGCCGCACCATCGCCTTCAATGGAACCAAAATTTCCGTGGCCGTCCACCAGGGGAAGCCCTTTTTTGAAAGCCTGGCTCATGACCACCAAAGCTTCATAGATGGAGCTGTCTCCGTGAGGGTGATATTTACCCATGGTATCTCCCACAATACGGGCACACTTCCGGTAGGGTCTGTCACTTCGGATCCCCAGCTCATGCATGTCGTACAGGGTCCGCCGCTGAACCGGTTTTAACCCGTCCCGCACATCCGGCAGGGCACGGGACACAATGACGCTCATGGCATAGTCGATATAGGACTTCTGCATGACGTCCGAATATTCTGTTTTTATAATTATTTCATCACTCATATCTTCCTCCTAAAGACGGATGTTCGTCATAAAAAGGTTCTGCTTTTTTGGCACCTTTTGGACCTGTCACAGTCTGCCTCAGACATCCAGCTCTGCATCCACGGCGTTTTCATAGATAAATCTGCGCCTGGGAGGCACTTCTGTGCCCATCAGCATCTCTGTCACGGAGGAAGCCAGCCTTGCATCCTCGATCTCTACCTGTTTTAATCTCCGCTTCATTGGATCCATGGTAGTCTCCCAGAGCTGATCCGAGTCCATCTCTCCCAGACCTTTGTACCGCTGCAGCGTAAAAGCCCCCGTGTGCCTCTTCCGGTAACGCTCCAGGGCCTTGTCGTCGTACAGATACTCTTCTTTTCCTCTCGCCGGCATGGCCTTATACAAAGGCGGCATGGCAATATACACATGACCTTCATAAATCAGTTCCGGCATAAACCGGTAAAAAAGCGTCAGAAGCAGCGTACTGATATGGGCACCGTCCACATCCGCATCCGCCATAATGATGATTTTGTCATACCGGAGTTTTGTGATGTCAAAATCATTGCCGTATCCCTCGGAAAACCCGCAGCCGAAGGCATTGATCATGGTCTTGATCTCTGCATTTCCCAGCACCTTGTCAATGCTGGCTTTCTCCACATTCAGAATCTTGCCCCGGATCGGAAGGATTGCCTGATAGGCCCGGTTTCTGGCTGTCTTGGCCGAACCGCCCGCAGAATCCCCCTCCACGATAAAGATCTCACATTTGGAAGCATCCCGGCTCTCGCAGTTGGCCAGCTTTCCGTTGGAATCAAAGGAGAACTTTTGTTTGGTCAGCAGATTGGTTTTGGCTTTTTCCTCGCTTTTCCGGATCTTTGCAGCCTTTTCCGCACAGCCGATGACCGCTTTTAAGGTCTCTAAGTTCCGGTCAAAATAACGCTGAATCTCATCGCCGGTCACTTTGGAGGTCGCCTTGGAGGCATCCTGATTGTCCAGCTTGGTCTTGGTCTGCCCTTCAAATCTGGGATCCGGGTGCTTGATGGAGATGACTGCCGTCATACCGTTTCGTACATCGGCCCCGGTAAAGTTCGTATCTTTCTCCTTTAAGATCCCAAGCTCTCTGGCGTAACTGTTGATTACTGTCGTAAACACAGTTTTGAAACCGGTGATGTGCGTACCTCCTTCTGCATTATAAATGTTGTTGCAAAAACCCAGTACATTTTCATGAAATTCATTGATATACTGAAAAGCACATTCTACGGTAATGCCTTCGCTCTCGCCTTTATAATACACCACATCGTGGATAGTCTCCTGGGAACCGTTCAAATCTTTTACAAATCCCACCAGTCCGTCCGGCTCATGAAACTCCATCCGCTCCACTTCCGCGCCCCTGCGGTCTTCGAAGAGTATCGTCAGCTCCGGATTCAGATAGGCCGTCTCATGCATCCTGCTTTTGACTTCCTCCGCCTTAAAACGGGTCTTTTCAAAGATCTCCGGATCCGGCAGAAAATTGATCCTGGTGCCGGTCTTTTTAGTCTTTCCAATGGTGGGCAGAAGTCCGTCGATCAGATCTACCGTCGGATTGCCCCTCTCGTAGTGGTCATGGTGGATATATCCATCCCGGGATACTTCAATGTCCAGATAGGTGGACAGCGCATTGACTACCGAAGAACCCACCCCGTGGAGACCTCCGCTGGTCTTGTAGACTGAATCGTCAAATTTACCGCCCGCATGAAGCGTCGTGAAAACCAGGCGCTCTGCAGACATCCCTTTTGCATGCATCCCAACCGGGATTCCTCTGCCATTGTCACTGACGGTACAGGAACCGTCCTTTTCCAGATATACTTCAATCTGGCTGCAGTAGCCTGCCAGATGCTCATCTACCGAATTATCTACGATCTCATAGATCAGATGGTTCAAGCCTTTTGTCGATACACTGCCGATGTACATGCCAGGCCTTTTGCGCACCGCTTCCAGGCCTTCCAGGACAGCGATACTGTCCGCATCATAAGTGTTGTTTTCCATAATATCCTGCTCCTTTTTAAAAATACAGGATATAGTATACATAATTTCCAGAAAAATAACAAGAGAAAAAACAGAACAAATTTTCGATTTTCAAGTTCAAATGATAGTGGATTTTCTGCTAAACATGTGCTATACTGAAGGCACCTGCAGCTGCCTTAAGAACAGACCGCAAAGGAGTGTAAGATTATGACAGACAGCGAAAAACTTGACCTCCTGATTGTAAGTATGGATAACGTCAATCAGCGTATAGACAACGTGGACCAGCACCTGCTTAACGTGGATCAACGACTCGACCATGTCGACCAGCAACTCGATAGCATGGATCAACGCTTTGATAACGTCGGTCAACGACTTGATAGCATGGATCAACGCTTTGACAACGTCGATCAACGACTCGATCATGTCGACCTACGGCTTGATCACGTCGATCAGCGACTCGACAACAT
>ERZ808046.529-NODE-529-length-30500-cov-8.331328_pt1 | contig 30500 bp, 25 predicted proteins | sample MGYA00380196_ERZ808046 | MGnify/ENA primary metagenome ERZ808046 (study PRJEB31490, sample SAMN06133421) | mouse gut metagenome | isolation source: Z6_2 | host: mice | place: China: Chengdu | collected 2015-05 ...
TTTATGCGCCCAATGGTTCTGAAATCTCCGATCACATGGATTCGTCTGCGTAATACTTTTCCCTCATGGCTGTCAAATGAAAGAGCGAACGGAGTTGGACAATGACATATTTTATGGGCGGTATTTGTCAGACAACGCATATAGGCCACTTTTTCATCAAAAGAGAAAGAGGATGTTAATTGTCTGTCATTACCAAGTTCGATCAGTTCAAAAATTTTACTTCTCAGAAAATAGAATAGAGGATTCCACCAGTAAACAGAACACATAATATCTGCTGCGAATTTGACATAAGTATCATGCCGCGTCCAGTGCAGAATCTCATGTTCTAGGATTAGCTGATATTCTGCTCTGGTGAATGAATATTTGGGGAGAACGATCAGCGGATTTCTAAATCCTGCGATCATTGGGCTGATGTTTTGATCTGTCATGACGATTTTGACAGATCTGACAGACGGGTATTTTGCCAACAAGGATTGCCAGACTTCCAGAACGATCTCATCCCTGCATACGGGCAGCTTCCGAATTATCTTTTGTAGTTTAAAATAAAGCCATAATTTCCAAAGAATCAAAAGTATGGCTCCTCCTGTCCAAAGAAAAAGCAGAATTTCAAAAACTTTTACGGAAAAAATTCCCATATTAACAGGAAAGATCATAATATGTCGCACAGCAGGAATGATGTGACGGTTGGGAATCGTTCTGGAGAACGGAAATTCAACAGGAATGAGCGCCCGTATCATAATAACGACACAACATGCCGTAAGACAACGGCCTTCCAGATTTTTCAGACAAAAATTCCAATTTAACAGTGGTAACAGGATCATCAGAAAAACAGAGAGCGACAAATTGATCGAAATAATAGTCATAAGAGACACATTCAAGAAGATTCATCCTTTCTTGTTTGTTCATACTCTTGTATAAATAATTTCAAATCCCGGAAAAGTTTATCATTATCATCCTGATTATTGATTTGTATCAAGGTGCTAAGCAGGGATCGGATACCCGTTTTATGGAATAATCCCTGAATTTCGCCTGCCATATATTCTTCCCTTGTAATATCAGCAAGGAAAGTGCGCGCATACTTGGTATTCACAGGAATGAAATTTTCAACATGAATAACTTCTTTTTTTAACAGACGTGGTATTACCTGCGCAATGGAGGCAACTGTTATTTTCTGATCACTGGAAAATTTGGCGATTTCATTGATGGTCAAAGCTTTTTCATGATTCCACAGAACGTCCATAACCTTATATTCTCTATCTGTCAGTACGATAGATTTTTTGTTCATTTTTTCACCTGCCTTTCAAAATAATTTTATATACAAAATATATAATTGTCAAGAAAAATTAAAAATTTATAAAGATATTAATATGATAAATCAAATTTAATAATGATTATAATACTATTTAATAAATAAATAATTATGTTTATATAATTACTTATTATTGACAAAAATTGTAAATAATCATATAATTTTATCGATATAAGTCGGAAAGAATTGGATACAGAGATAAAACAATTAAGAAGAGGAACTCTGATGGTGAAAAAACTGAGACAAATATGTCTGTGCCTGATCTTGTGTTTGGTGTTTCCGCAGCTGGTTTATGCATCGGAAAACCTGAAAACGGATAATAAAGCAATTGTATTTCTTCTGGATGCAAGCGGGAGCATGAAAACAAATGATCCGCAAAAATATGCTGTGGACAGCATTGCACAGTTGATTTATACATTGCCGTCGGACTACGAGGTTGGGTTTGTGGCATATAATACCGGGGTCTGTGCAAGCCAGTCTCTTCTTGGCAATTCACAGAGAAGCCGGATTATGGAAGCGGCTCAAAATGTGTCATATGAGAATTACAGTAATGCAGGCGCTGGATTGTTACAGGCAGTGGAGATGCTGCAGTCCTGTTCCGCAGACGACAAAAGCATTGTAATGCTTTCGGATGGAGAGTTCCTGATGGAAGAGGAAGAATCAACAGAACAGTCATACAGGATATATCAGGAAGCAGTAGAAAAAGCAGTTCAGGAGGAAATTTCCATCCATGTGATCGGCCTTGGAAAAGATATGGAAAATACAGAAAACTCGATTTTTCAGGCGGCTGCACAGACAGAAGGCGGTATTTATTATACGCCTCACGCTTTGGAACTTCCGTCTGCAATGGAATCCATATTGACTGAGCAGCTCGGAATCCGGCAGATGACGGCAGCGATTATAGATACGGATGGCGATTCAGAACAGATTCCTCTGGAACTGCCGTTTGCTCATGCAAACGTGATCCGGGTTTTATTGACCAGCGATTCGCCAATTCAAAACGTAAAGACGAATTTCAAGGCAGACAGTGCAGATCAGATTACAGGCGAACGGTATTCTCTTATCGAGATAAAAAATCCCCAAAGCAGTCATTTGGAAATAAGTTTTACCGGAACAGCCGGAAAACAGGTACAGATTACACTGATTCCGGAATATCAGGTAATTCCCAAGGTGACAGTTGCTTATGAAGACAGGGTACCATCTGATGATGCAGTAGATCGTTATGAGAGAGATGCGATCCTGGAGTATACATTTTTTGATGCGGATAATGAGAATATTCAGCTGTGGACAGAAGAATATTTTGAATACGGAAGAATCTGTATTCAGACCGGGCAGATAACGGAAGAAAAAGTGCTGGAAGGCGGGCGGCTGATATGCCGAATGCCTGTAAATGAGAAGCTGGTACAGAACATACATTTTGACTGTACAGAACTTCCGGTAAATGTGCTGCCCATGCCGGATATAGAGCTGGAATTAGAAGAAGCTCCACTGCTTCCGGTCCCGGAGCCTGTTTCAGAGCCTGTTCCGGAGCCGCTCTATGCAGTGTATGGGATTCTTGCAGCGACTATAGCTGGTATCCTGGCGGTTCTTATGTTCCGAAGATCAGGAACATCTTCAGAAAAAGAGTTTGTTTCGGTTCAGGATGATCGTCCGGCACCCGGGAAATCCAGTTATGTCGGGAAGCTGAACATTTATATTACCAGGGCTCCGTCAGGTTATGATATTGAGCCTTTATCCTATAATCTTTTCCGGCTTCCATCTACAAAGGTGATATCCATAGCAGAAGTTTTGGAAAGCTGCGGCATAAAGGAGATATTCGAAGGAGCGGGCCGGATATACCTGAATTCCGGTCAGGGAAGAAGCATCGTTCTGACGAACCAGTCCGACTGCTGCATTATGAAGAGCGGAGAAATACTGATGAAGCAGAAAAGTTATCCATTATATGAGGATGCAAAGGTCGATATCACATTTGAAGACGAAGTGAGTGAACTGACTTTTCAATATAAGGTTTTAAAACCGTCCGAAATGGTCTGAAATTCATATGACAGGCGGATTTAAAAAGATACATCTTAAAATATACAGTAAGGAGTAGAGAAGGATGGAGATAATCAACCAAACCAATCGAACATTGCTTCTGGATGTGATCAATCCGGACAAAATGGATCTGCTGACGCTGGTTGGGGATGTCAGAGGTCAGGACAGCTTAAGTGATGACAAAATGCGGGAAATAAATCAGCATCTGGAATGCCGCAGCTATGAAGAAGTGGAACAGAAGTTTGAGCCGCGGGTATGGTCGTTCTACGATGCGAATTCGCAGTCTGTCAAATATACACTGGAAAGGCCGGAAAATATCCCGGAGTCCATGCTGACTGTAATCAATCTGAACGATTATGACAGTTTCTTTAAGACGATCCTGACGGTTATGGATTCCAGAAAATCTCAGGGGCTTTTGAACGTGGAGTTTCATTTTGAAAAGCTGCTTGAAATGATTTCTCCTAAAAAGGTGATGGAGGATATCAAGCAGATCCGTAAAGAGATTCAGTATAACTACAGGAAGTACTCAGAACTGGAGGAAGGCGATCCTGCCAAACTGGATCTGGGTGATAAACTGAATCTTCTGTTTGAAGACGCCAGCAAGAACTACAATAATATTATGGCAATGCTTCCGTTGGCAATTGAAGACATCAAGACCCGTCTTCTGCTGGGAACAGGGGAACAGTCGGATGGCGGAAAGGGCGTCATTGCCGGAGTCCTGACCATGGCGGAAAATGGAGAACTGAAAGTGCTGGAAGCACCAAAGGAAGAGACGACCAGTCTGGCCATTCTGGAGGATACGGCAACTACCGGACTGATCGAAGTTTTAAAAGACGATTATCAGGCAGTCAGTGAAGAAACGCCGAACGATTATGTACAAAGCCTTGTGGTACGTACTTTCTGTCCATTGACAAGCATGAATCAGACAGAAGTGGATGTGGAGACGGAGGTTGCAAATTATAATTCGTACCTGGAGTTTTATCGTACTTCCAAGGATAATTTTATTAAAGTTGTAAAACCGCTGGTTGAGAAGCTGCTGGGAATCCGGATGTTCTTTGATCAGTATAAAACCAGGACAAAGGGAATGGTTCCGACACTGGTTATTGTCAATATTTCTCCGGAGATGCTGGCCAAAAGTTCCAACATTCCACGGCTGATTACATATCTGAATACGACAAACAGTAAAAATAATTTTAACGATACCATCTGGTATGCGATTTATCCCAACTTATCCTGGAATCAGAATGTTACAAATAAAATCCATCGGGAAAGATTTCAGGGAAATGTGAAAAAAGCCGGGACAGATGTAAACAGTATGGAATCGTTATCCATGTTGCTGAATGTATTGAAAGATTATCGGGTAGAGACGTTTTTTTCTTTTGAAAACAGAGAGGAAACGACTTTTAATGCGATTGCAGCAGAAGGAATTGAGAAAGTGATAGAACGCTGTGCGCCTTTGATCGGTAAACCGTACAGTGAGTTTGCAATTCCGGTAGTTCCTAATTTTACAGTTCTGCCCAAGAACAAATCCGGAGTTATTCTTGACAGTAAAATGCACCTGACAGATGACAACGGGGTGGAATTGTCAAAAGAAAAAGAAGATGTTATAAGACTCTGGATCGAAGGTGTCTATATTAACGGTGCATACATAGCAGCCGGTTTTCGTGCAGCCTGTCAGTGCCCGGAGTATATAAAGAATCATTTTGCAGTCAATAAAGTGAAGACAGATCTGGAACTGCCGGGCGTCAGGTTTGACGTTGAGGCGGGAAATAATTCTCTGATGGCATATACGACCATGCCCAAGGAAATTACAGGTTTTACCAATACGATCAAAACACAGATCAACCAGAAAAATTTTGGCTGGGTATTTGCTTCAGAGAATGCGTCTTTAAACGGCGCTGCAATTACAAATATAACGGTTTATAAAGCGAGGAACCTCTTATATGACTCTGAACACTCGACTTATGAACCGGTATATAAGACGCAGGTCACTACTTATATAGAAAGGATTCTTCGGTATGTGACAGGAGATTTTAAAGAAGACAACCTTAAAAATTTCTTTTCCACCAATCCGAAGAGCCAGAAGAGTCAGTGGATGGCAAAGAAGGACTGTATCAATGCGATCATCAAAGAAGGAGACAATCTGGAATACACGATTGATGAAAGTACAGGGATTTGTGAACTGACCATTTCCTTTAACGGCAGTCCGAGAAACCTGGAAGTACAGATCAACCGTCTGGCTTCCAATGCGTAATGAAAGTTATATATAAGGAGGAATGAATGTATGGGATTCAGAGTATCAATCGATGGTTTGGGACCGGTAAACCTGACGGAACAATGTGTGAAAAGAGTGGAATTTCAGTCTGAAATTCCGGCAGATTCCAATGCGCGTGCGACTGACAATGGCGCAACATTGAAAATCTGGGGAAAAATGCTGTTTTCTCTGGGAGCTGAGGCGCAGGATGCAACTTTGAATCTGGCTAAATGGAGCGTAGTTCCCAGTGAAAGCGCAGATGCTTACAGGAATGTGAAAGTGGATGTGGTAGCTGCAGGACAGATTGTACGACAGGTTACTCTGCCGAATGCATTTGTTATGGAATATGAAGAATCGCTCGATGATGAAACCGGAGTGGGCGAATTTTACCTGCATGTCAAGCAGAAAAAGGATCTGACGAAGATGGTTGCTGTTGAGGGCGGATTTGGAGCATAGAGAGGAGTGGAAACATGTCATTAAGAGTAACAGTCAATGGAGCAAACAGTTTTGAAGTGGCAAAAGAATGTGTGCAGAAAGTAAAGTTCCGGACGGATATTCCGCTGGATTCTAATGCAAGGACAAAAGACGTTGGGTGTACCCTTGAGATATCCGGCAAGATCCTGGTGGCAACGGATGGAGATCCTTTTGACAGTACGCTTCAGATGGGAAAATGGTCTATGGTTCCGGCAGAAGATGCAGCTGCTTACCGTCAGGTAGAAGTGGAAATCGTCAGCGCGGGCATTGTAGAGCGGAAATACAGTTTTCCGAGAGCATTTGTCATTGATTATAAAGAAGATTTTTCAAACAGCGACGGAACGGGTCAGTTTACAATCGTGATCAAACAGAAAAAAGACAAGCTGGATGCGATTGAGATTGAAGGCGGATACGCAGGAGCCTGACGAATATCAAAATGCAGAGAAAGGGCATGTCTTGGGTGGACGTGCCCTTTTCTGAAATATTCGCAGAAAAAAGCTTTTGATATGAATGTAAATGAAAGGCGGTGGGTGATATAAAAGACTGGTATCAGGTTTTGCAGGTTTCAGAACAGGCGACGGATGAAATGATCAAAGCTGCATACAGAAAGCTTGTAAAAAAATATCATCCGGATGTGCATCCTGGAGATCAAGAGTGTGAGGAACGGTTCAGGGCTGTTTCAGAGGCATACAGGATTCTTTCTGATCCGGAAAAACGCCGGGCATATGATGAAGAGAGAAAAGTTGCAGTAAAGGGGCGGAAATCCGGAAAAACATCGGCGGGGAATCAGACATCTCATGCAGGGCCAGTGGATTTTCAGGACGCATATAAACAATTTGAAAAGTTTTTTGGGTTCCATCCGGATACAAAAGAGATTGTGAATGAAGAGAAGCTGAACCCAGGATCACATAATCCATTGGATACGACGGATCTGTTTGAAAAATTTATGGGGATAAAACGATAGTTATGAAAAGAAAAATCAATCTGATCATTTCCATACTCTGTATGGCGATCGCAGCGCTGCTCTGGATAAAGCCGGGAGGAAAGGAAAACTGGCCCTGGATATTGATTCCGGTGTTTTTTTGCCTGCTTCATCTGTTTCTTCCGGTCCGTGTAACAAAGAAAACAGAAACCAGTGTACCCTCAACAGTATCAGAAGAAACACCCACAGAACTGGTACTGTTAAATGAAAACGACTGCAGGATTGCGTCGTGGAATATTTATGGGAAAAACGGGATTGTAATTGGGAGAGATACCGGAGAAAATCATGTGACCGTTAATCTGGATCATACAGTCTATGCCAGTATGATTGATATCGAACATGCAGTGTTAAATTTTTCCGGCAACGACTGGTATCTTGAGGATATTTCATCACAAAACGGAGTAAGTGTGCAGAAAAAGGATGGAAAGAAATACAGAATTGCCTATGGAAAACCATGTAAATTAGAAATGGGAGACAGGATTCATATCGGTTTGACCAGACTTCAGCTGCTGTAAAATACAATGAATTTGCGGAGGAAATGGAAAATGGGAGAGACAGGTTCAAATTTGATCAGATGCCAGAATGGACATATGTTCAGTAAAAAACGGCATGGTACAATATGTCCGTATTGTAATATTGAGACTGCGACACCGGAGAAGAAAGAGACGCGCCAGTCGGAGATTGATCTGGAAGAAGCATTGTTCCGTGAGGATGTCAAGCCTGTGTGCGGCTGGATCGTCTGTATATCCGGTCCCAGACAGGGAAAAGACTACAAAGTGATTTCAGGTAAAAATTTTGTGGGGAGAGCGGATGATATGGACATTCAGATACTGGGTGATAATGAGATATCCCGCCGTAACCATGCGGTTATTGTATTTGATCCTAAGAAGAAAGAGACGGTCCTTTTGCCGGGAGATTCCAATGGCCTGGTATACCTGAATGAAAATGCAGTATATGTGCCGACTCCGCTTAACCCATATGACAAGATAGAACTTGGAAAGTCAACGTTTGTATTTATCCCATTCTGCGGAAAGAACTTTATGTGGGGAAATGCGCCGGAATAGATGGAATCGGCTGTCCGGTCGAATCGGAGGTACATATGGATATTTATGTCTGGCTTATCATTTTAATGACGGCCTGTGTTCTGCTTCTGGAATTTGTGAAGCTGTTTATGGATCGGCCGATACAGCTGGAAAAAAGAAATGAGATTGATGTGGGAAAAAGCATGACCATCGGAAGCCGGGAGGTACAGGAAGACCAGGCGGAAACACTGGAAACAGACACCGGCATGATGGCGGTGCTGGCAGACGGCGCAGGGCAGGCATATGGCGGTCGGATTGCCAGCCGGATTGCGGTAGATACATGTGTGGATATATTTAAGGACTATAACGCATTTAACAATCCCCAGTATTATTTTCGGAAAGCGTATCACTGTGCGAATAAGGAAATACTGAAGGCTCTGGGAGATGAAAGACGAGGTTCTGCCAGTGCAGGCTGCGTTTTGATACGTGAAGGTTTTTTATACTATGCACTGGTGGGAAATGTAAAAATATGCGTTTATCGGGAAGGTACGCTTGTACCGGTGTCAACCGGGCACACGGTTGCGGTACTGGCCGAACAGAAGTTCCAGGAAGGCACAATTTCCAGAGAAGACGCACTTGCACTTTTAGAGAATCAGCGGCTTTATAATTATCTGGGCCAGGACGGATTTCGGGATATTGAGTATTTTGATGCCCCTGTCAGATTAAAGCAGGGCGATATCGTAGTGCTGATGAGTGACGGAATCTATGAACTTCTTGGCTTCAAAGAAATAGAAACGATTTTGGAACAGGCATCCGACTGCCAGAGAAAGGCATTCGATATTATTGAGCTGGTAAATCAGAATCCCTCAGAGACGAAGGACAATGCGAGTATTCTCCTTCTTGGGATCGGGAATGGAGCAGAGGCATAAATGAGGAAGCAGAATTCGGAGTTTCAGACTGCTTTTACGTCAGAAGCAGATCATGATCTGAAAAATACAGACTATTTCGGTTTTGTGGAGCTGGATGATTTTGCATGCTATGTGATTGCAGACGGGATTGACGATCAGATGGATGCCATGAGCGCCCGGCTTGCGGTTGCAGCGGCAGTCAGCACATTTTCAGAGTCCCCGTCCATGAGTAAACGGACCATGCGGGCATGTCTGCACGCCGCAAATAAGGCGCTTCTGGAAGCCAGAAGCAGAATGAAATTGAAGGCTTCCATTCTTGTGGTACTGACCAATTATGTAAAACTGAGGTATGGACAGGCGGGGAATATACGCCTGCGCCTGTATCGGAATGGTTTTGTCCGGCTGGAATCCACCGATCAGTCTCTGACGGCGGACCTGGTCAGAGAAGAACGTGTGGAACCGGACAGGGTATCAGAGCATGAGGAGCGGAACAATCTGTATGCGTATTTAGGGCAGAGTAAGGGGTTTCATCCTTTTATTTCGAAAAAGATCCGCCTGATGAATACGGACGCAGTGGCTTTATATACCAGAGGGATCTGGGAGCATATAGATGAAGGAGAATTGAAGGACGCATTTGAAGATGCTTCCAACGAACCGCAGGAGCTGGTTGACAACGTGGAAGAATTGCTTTTGTCAAAGCAGCCGGAAGGTCTGGGAAAATATACACTTGCCGTATTGTTTATCAATAAGGTATTCACAGATCCCAATAAAAAACGAAGGATCCGGCGGATTCTTATGACGGTGATACCGATTCTTACTGTTTTGACGGTTCTGACTGTTATCTTGGTGCTCCGTTATAACCGGAAACTGGAAAAAAGGGAGCAGATGGAGCTTGGATATACAGACACGATAGAGTATATCCAGGCGAATAATTATATAAGGGCGCAGGAATGCTGCCAAAAAGCACAGACATTAGCAGAAGAACTGAAAGACCTTTCCATGCAGAAGGAACTGGGAAATTATCAGAAACTGATTGAAACGGTTCTTACTGCTGAGGAGCAGCTGGAACAAAAAAACTATGCAGAAGCGCAGGAAGGCTATAAGCAGGCGTCAGACCGTTCCAGATATGCAGATCATGCCGGGATGGAGTATATCAACAACAGACTGGCGTTAACCGCAGATTATCTTTCCGTATATGATTTGATCAGTCTGGGCGATACGCTGGCTTTGAACCTTCAGTATGATAAGGCGGAGTCCAAATATCTGGAGGCAAAGGCTCTTGCAGGCAGAATATATTTTGACGAAGGCCGGACAAGTGCCATGGATGCGCTGGAAAAACTGTATGAGGATCAGAAAGAGGAAAAAGAAGCAGAAAATGAAGAGATAAAGGAGCAACTGGCACAGCAGGAAGCAGGGGTCAATTATATCACAAAAGGGGATGAGGCGTTTGCTCAGGGAGACTATGACAGTGCCAGGGTATATTATATTTCCGCAAGACAGACCTACAGTGACATGGAAGATGAGATCCAGGAGGCAGTAGCGGAAGAAAAGCTGAATATCGTTGACGAAAAGACAGAGCGCAGGAATGCACAAAAACAGGAGGCGGAAGACTATATGAAACAGGCTCAGACAGCGGCAGATGCAGCAGACTATCTGACTGCCAGAAAATATTATCTTCTTGCCAGAGATGTGTATGCGTCTTTGAAGATGGATGAGCAGGTAAATGAGATCAGCCGGAAGATGGATGTGTTGGACATAAAGTCCGGACCGGAAGGAGCAGCATCGACCGGTCCACAGGAAGGCGTGCCTGCTCCCGAGGCATGATTACAGATACAGGTGCGAAGATACGAAGGAGAAAAAACATGGAAAACAGCCAGGGCTTTGACATGAAAGCATATATAGAAAAGCGCATGCTGGAAATAACAGATCTGGAAGAACGCAGACTGTTTAAAAAGGCGGTTGGAGAAGTCCTTCTGGCACTATATGACTATAATCAGAAAGCCTATGACAGGCTGGAAGAAAGAATTCTGGAAGAATGTTCTTCTTCTCAGGGGCGGTATGCGGTTTCCATTACCCTGACAGACCGGCAGCACTATGATGCAACCGATCCTTTTATGCATCCAATCTGTCAGGAAGATACGCAGGAAAAGAAAGTTTCTTATGAGGACATTCAGGACGCAATTGACAAAAAAAAGCCGCGAAAACTGTATTCCGTGTTTCTTGAGATGAGTGCGTCAAAAATCTATGAACTGCTTCATCAGGAGAACCGGCTGTTCCATGGAACAATCCGGACAGAAGAGAGAGAATACAATGCTTCTTTTCTGCTGAAACAGAATCAGACTTACAGGAAGCATGTGGAATCTCTGTATTATATTTTCGGCGCCAACTATCAGCCGTGGTATACGGTATGTACCGCATATCTGTCCAAGATTCTGGATGTGTATATCTGCCATGCAGAGAAAATGAAAGAAAAAGAAAACATCCTTGAGATACAGGTGGATTTTGAAGAATATGCATCCTGTATCCGGTATGACATGGTGCCTTTATGGAATCTGGAACCGGTGACGGAAAAGACCAGTACCTATCCAAATCCGAGTATTGACAAGATTAACTATGAACATCAGATCTTTTCCCGGAGGCTGAATCCCCGGTGCGGGTATCTGATCAGAAACACCGATATGGAGATCACCAATATCCGGCGCCTGAAAGGAGACCTCTATATTACCTGTCCTGTGGAACAGCCCTGTGAGTGGATGCTGTATCAGGTAAACTGCGGAACCGGAAAGGAGCATTATCCGTATCCGGTGCTCTCAAACCGATATAAGGACAGCTTCTCCGGAAGCATTACCGAGATGTTTCGAAAAAGCATCAAAACCAAAGGTGAGATGGCCAGGCTGATCGAATCCTTTTCTTATGACGGATATGTAACCTTTCAAAACTGCCGGATCTGCGATCAGCTTCCGAAAGAATGCATTGCCGGAAATTACAATATGGATGCATTTATTCAGGATGAGATACGGACCGGCAGTTCCAGACAGGTCCTGCTCCTTGATTTTTCGGTAAAGGATGCAGACTGTTATCTGAATGAAGATATCATGAGCTTTCTGGTCACGCAGGTGCAGAAGATATTTCCGGAATATCATTGCGCGGGAAGACTGATACAGGGGGAAGAGAATTGAACTTTTTATGGGATATCGTACTGCGTGCGCAGGAACAGGGATGGAAGGAAGAGGAACTGTTTTTCCGGCAGGCGCAGGAGTACAGTCCGTTTTTTGAACCGTCGTTCTCCTGTGTGAACGAACAGCAGATTGACTCCGGCACCATCGAGCTGAATCTGCTTTACCGATTTGCGGATATGTTTCAGGACATACTGGCGCCGGAACATATCGGTCTGAAAGAAGAGGAATATGAAGAATTCCGGATGTTTTTTGTAGATGCGATGCTGCATGCAGTCTTATATACGGATCTGAGACACGGACTCAGTAAAAGAGATCTCTATATCCGGAAAATACGGGAAGAACTGCTTGACGGGACATTCTGGAAAGAAGCCGCGGGGACGTTCCGTCAGATTGAACATCTGAAGCAGAACCGTCTGGCAGCGCTACTGCTGTCTCAGATGGAAACCGGTTCTTCCCTGATTATTTTCAGACGCGCAGTGCTGATCCTGTATCCGGAAGCCATGCTGTACCAGATGAGATACGAGCAGAAGAAGCTGCTTTTATATTTGAGCAGCAGGAAGACAGATGCCGGAGAACAGGTTATGCGGCTTGTGCAGGATCTGTTTCTGCCGACCGGCTTTGAACTGCGGATTTTCTGGCAGTATCATTTTGGCGTGATCGGGATTGAAGATGCCATGAAACTGGGTGAAACGGCGCTTTACTGAAGATTTACAAAAGGAGAACGGGGCAGGCCATGGATAAATATACCTATACGTTAAAACAGGATACCATTCCTCAGGAACCTTCTTGTTACAGCAGAACGGAGCTGGAACTGATGACGGCGTATCAGCTGCGGGATATCTGCTGGAGGGAACGCATCATCAACGGAATTCAGGCGCCTCTGGACCGGGACGAACTGATTCGGCAGATTCTGCGGTTCAGAGGGAGAAAAGACGATCTGTTCATTACCGGATACAGGAAAGACGGCATGATGCGCATAACAGAACTGCTTCATACGGCCAGGATCCATCTGTCGCCGCAGCCCATACGGGGCTGCGCCAGGATTGTAACCTATGGAGGCGTTGCGGTAACTTATGCAGATGAGTTTACGATCGGATATCTGCCGGACATTGCGGACACCAATGCCCTTCTGGTGAGCGGAAACCAGATCTGCACCGTTTTTCAGGTACGTCAGAAAAAAGGGCAGACAGAGCGTTTGTATCTGACAAAATCGGCAGAGTTCCCCTGCAGAGAATCTTCGGTTAAAAGCTACCAGTTATACTGTATGGACCATCGGCAGTCGGATCTGCTCTATCGCCTGTATGAAGGAATCTATGACTTGCAGCCGGAACATCTGAATTTTTATATGGCGCCGGTTATGGATTTTCAGGTACGGGAACTGATGGAGATGGACATGCCTCTGGCCATTGACTTTGGGACAAGCAATACAACGGCGGGCATTTATCTGGATTCCAGCTATATAGAACGGCTGGAGGGTGATCCGATCAGGGAACGCCTGCGGGAAAATGAGACAAACTATGTGATGTTTGAGACGGGGAATGGAGAAGAATCCCCGATCCTTCCGTCCATGGCAGGTGTGCAGAGCATCCAGGGAGATCAGATCCGGTATGTATTCGGGCACCAGGCGGATCAGCTGTTTCATTCCAGCTATATAGATGAGGGATTCTGCGTCTTTTATGATATGAAGCGCTGGATCAGCGATCCCGACTGTCAGGAAGAACTGGTGGACCAGAACGGACACCGCTGTTATGTCAAACGGAAAGAGATCATAAAGGCGTTCCTTACTCATGTCATATTCTGTGCGACTCAGAGGTTTAAATGTCGTTTTACCAGCCTGCATATCTCTGCGCCGGTCAAGCAGAAACGGTTGTTTGTCCGCCTGTATAAAGAAATCTTTCCAGGATACCGGATCATGGAAGAATCGGACATGCTGGACGAGGGTGTGGCGGTGCTCTACAATTCCGTATCAGAGCTGATCGCTCAGAACCGGTATCATAATAACGAAGAGCTTCAGGCCCTGATCATTGACTGCGGCGGCGGTACTACGGATCTTTCTTCCAGCCGGTTTACGATTGAAGACCGGCAGGTATCCTATCGAATCCGCATTTCCACTGCGTACGAGAACGGGGACACGGATTTTGGCGGAAACAACCTGACGTACCGCATCATGCAGCTCTTAAAGACCGCCATCGCGCAGGAACTGGACGACGCAGGAGAATTTCGGGTCAGGGATATTATGGAAGAAATGGGAACGAATATCTTCCGGAGAATCGATCAGGATGGGGCGGAACAGGTATACCATCTTCTGGAAGAAGAATACCGGAAAGCGGAAAAGCGAATTCCGACCAGATTCAAAGAGTATGAGCACAGAAGCAATACGGACTATTATGCGGTAAAGAACAATTTTTACTTCCTGTTCGGACTGGCGGAGGAGATCAAGAAAACATTTTATGGACAGAAAGACATCCTGCGCGTGGCAGTCAGCAGCATTCCGATCACGGAGTCTGCGACCGCATGCGTGCTGGCGGACCGGTTTAAGCTGTCGGTCTGTTCCGAAGGGCGGCTGCAGGTGCTCAAAGATATCCCCGGCGTGTATCTGAGCATCAGCCAGCTGAACCGCCTGCTCCAGGGAGACATCTACCGGATTGTAAAACGGTTTATCGAGACGCCTTACGAAAATGATCAGCTGCAGAATTACTCCATCCTGCGGCTGACCGGGCAGTCCTGCAGGATCGACCTGTTTCGGGAGGCCTTAAAGGAATTCATCCCGGGGAGGATGATTGAATCCTCGGGAAGGAACCGTCCGGAAGCGGAAGAGCACGCCTTAAAGCTGATGTGCCTGGACGGGGCGGTCAAATATATGAAGGACCGGCGCTTTGGTTACGCAGATGTGACGATCGTGAGCGAACAGCCGGCGTTTCCGTATATTGTAACGGCGATCACGCATACAGGAGAAGAGAAGATACTTATAAAAAGCCTGGACCGGGAACAGACCTGGGGTTACATCTCAAGAAACATGACCGATCTGACACTGCAGCTTTTCCTGAAGGATGTAAACGGACAGCAGCGGTATAAATATAACTGCTCCTTCAACCGGAAGGAATTCAGACCGGCAGAAGCGGAAGAAATCGTGGAGAAATATCAGGGACAGATCATTCAGGACGATGTGGACTCCATTGTGGAGAAGGAACTCCGCTCCTTCGTACTGGCTGACGAAGAACGGTGGGGCTTCCTGGTGGTGCCGGTTCTCAGGAAAGAAGAACGGCTGATGCTGGGTCCGGACCAGTTCTTCCTCTTTGAGACAGAAGACTGGCTGACGAATTTCTTTGACGGAACGAAATAAGGAGGTAAAAAGCCCATGAGAGTACAGGTCATTCCGGTCTTTCGGGATCTCCACATATTGAGAAAGAGCATGCTGGAAGCACTGGCCGACTATGCGTTTCTGGCCGACCAGCTCCTGCACAAAGACTATGGAGACGGGATACTGGCTGGATGCGAACTGACGACAACAGAGGATTCCATCTTGCTGAGAGAAGGGGTGTTTTTTTACGAAGGACAGATGTTTCTGATCAAAGAGCCTATGGCGGTGACTTATCATCCGACCAACACCACAACGGTTTTAAAAGTGCGCTTTTCCGAAGAGCGTACGGACGGAAATTTTATTTACCGGGAAATCGATCTTTTCCTGACCGAACAGACCGAACTTCGGAAAGGAGAGCTGGAACTGTGCCGCTTTAAACTGCAGGAAGGAGCAGTGCTACGTTACTGGTATCAGAACTTTGAGGACCGGAACACGGAATTTGATACTCTGAATACCATTCATGCGGCATATTCGGTCAAAGGAGGGACGACGCTGTCTTTGGAGATTGTCCGGGAATTTGCGGAGGAGATGCTGAAGGTAGAGGAACTGTCGGAACTGGACACGCTGTTCTGTCTGCAGCTTCTGGGCCAGGAGCATCCGGTCGGCCTTCCCGCACTGGCGGCCTATGTGAGACGCAGGGACAAGAAGAAGCTTAAGGAGCTTTCCAATCTTACTCTGTACAAAGAACTGGCCAGAATACGGAAAGAGGTGTATTCAAGAGAACGGAAAGAGGCGGGCAGCACGAAAAAGCGGTGGAAGATTATGGTGGATTAAAAAGAATGCTGCCGGAAAGGAGCAGAGTATTCCATGATGGTCAACAGAGAATACATGTTGTCAGATCCAGATGAACGGATGCGGCAATACAAAGAATTTCTTGCAGAGGCACTTGTCAAGTACCACAAACGAACTTTTGAACAGACCATGGAACTGTTTGAGCGTCAACAGGATCTGTACGAAAAGTCTTTTATTCAGGCCTTTCAAAAAGCAGAAAAGTTTTTGAGGGATGCCCTGGATTCGCAGAGAAAAGGAAAACTGAAGTATGTTCATTTTTCCTATCTTCTGAGCGGGGCATTGTCAGGAGAACATCTTGTCAAGATGGATTTCTACGACGGAAGATATTACAGAGATGTGGAGGAAACCGACTGCTTCTGGGACTGCTGGGAACTGTTTCCTTTTTATGAGGAAGAATGCAGACAGATGGAAGCAGATATGAAGGAGAAGATTGTGCGGGTGCATTCGGGGGAACTGTCGCGGATTCGGATCGGCCTGACAGCGATGGATTATCTGGTTCTGAAATCTGTGATGGAGATACTTGTGCACAGTGAATCTTTTCTGTCACGGATTTTACCCTATTGCGGCCGGACGACGGCTCTGCTGTATGGAGCATATCTGGATGAAGCGGAACTGCTGTATCAGCTGGAAGGGAGCATGTTATGAGATATTATCTTCTGAAAACGTCTGATGTTTTTAATGGGGAGATAGAGATTCTCCATTTTCATGAACAGCTGGATTACCGGTTGTTTTCCGGAGACCGGATGCATGAGATGCCGTCAAAAGTTGTTCTGCAGATCCGGCATAAAGAGAGGATGGAGTATCCGCCTATTCTGCTGGAACCTCTTCCGTTGTTCAATAAAATGGTATGGACATCCATTCAATCTTTTATGAAAAAACCATTACATACACATTTTATTCTTCTGGATGAAAAAACAAAGGACAGTTACCATTATTTCTGCCCTGTGCTTCGAAGAGTCAGAGGAAGGCTGAATCATCCTGTAAAGCAGGGAGATATAAAGGAAATCAAAATTCATTTGGAAGAAAAATTTCCAGAAGACCTGTCAGTATGGTACCTGGATGACGGGGAAGAAATACAGGTTCTGATGGGTCTGGATCTTCTGGAATGTCTCATGAGAAAAGATCTGTGTGATATTCGGCTGTTACCGGTACAGATCGTGGAGGAACGGGTTTATGGCTAATACAAAAGGAAAACAACAGGAAGAAAACCAAAGGCATAAAACTCCGCAGGATGTTATGGAAGATATCCATTATATTATATATCCTGAAACGGAGTTGGATGGGAGGGAATCGGTCGGTGATGAAGCGGAACTTCGGGGAGGCGCTTATGATTATCTGAAAGAGCAATATGGGAACCGGGCGGACTGGGACCAATTCGAACAGTTATATCAGGAAGAACTGGAAATTATAAATGGTTCTTATCTGTATACAGGGAAAGAAATGCTGGATGAAAAACAGAGACTGCTGGATCTTCGCATGGAACTGGAGGGTGTGAAAGGGAGTATCAACCTGAATGATATTCCGGAGGTCGTACAGGCAACGAACAGGGAGGCGCAGCGTTTTCTGGAGCATCAGAATTCGGGGCTGGCAGCAATCACCGCATTTGATAAATATGCAGCCACTTGCCTGTCGGGAACCCGAAAGGATAATGATAAAGAGGCAGGACATAAAAAAGAAAACAACAGAAATGATGATCATACACGGATCTCAGGAGCCAGAGAAACTGCAATAAAAAGAGAAAAGAAAAAAGAGCAGGAAAGTCAGAACAAAATGTTGATCAGGCACCTGGAGGAAGCATCCGGACAGGGAAAAGAATATGTTGTACGAGGAGCTCCGCTCATGTGCAACTGTGGTACTCATTCCAGACATCTGGACATGCTGGAATCCCATGGAATTTATGTGAACCGTAAGGCTGTTGCTCTGGAAGAAGATTATAACGAAGGAGTAAATATTTCCTATTTTGGACACTGTAAATCTCCCATCACGGACCTGACGGAAACGATAAGTCTGAGGATGCGTAGAAACGTGAATACAGACGGTGTAGGATTGAGCGAATATGATGGTTCCATCTATGTGGGAGTCAAATGTGTTCCTTCGTTACATACTCCATGGGAAAATACACATGATACGACCTGTATTGCCGAAGATGGCGAGGAAGGAATGGAAGCAGATGAGTGTACTTACAAAAAAGCAGTTACAACGGCCTCATATCTTTCCTGCAGACAGGGCGGAATCATTTATCCTTTATCCAGCGGACAGCAGGATGAATCTTACTATCAGGCGCCTTTTCAAAATTATCCATTTGAGGATATCGGCTCGGATACCTTCATGAAATGGTGTGAAAAAAACAGTATATGTCCATATATGCCTGGGACCTCGGATTATTATAGCTGGTACAGGGAAAAGATAGACGGTCTGAAACAGAAAAGAGAGGAGCTGCAGAGTCTAAGCGGGCAATGGTATAAAGACATAATTGGAGGAAACAGTGTAAATCCATATCAGTCTGAAATCATTGCAAATGAAAAAGAGCTCAAAAATATGTATGAAACATTTTTGGATCAGGCTTATGAAAAAGGGCTGGATACAATGGAGGATAAAGAAGAAGATAAAATCCGGGAGACGGTAGAGGAATACGTAGATTCAGATCTTTTGTCCCCAAAAGAGAAGGTCCAGATTTCCGATCGATATTCCGGTCTCCGGCTGAAATATGGGGATAATGGACGAAAACAGGAAGATGGTTATATCTGGAAAGATCAGGAATTGTATGATAAGACGACAGAGAAACTATTGATGCTGAGAGAGCGAATGGCATGGATGGAAGAAATCACTGCAGACACTGGACAAAAAGAGGCGGGAAAGATTTACCAAAATTATGCCAATAGAGAGGCAGATGACCTGTATAACACCTTTATGACGGAAGTAGTCACCTATGGCCCCGGATATGCAGGACTTGATCCGAAGAAGAGGGAAGCGGCCGGAAAAGTTCATGATGCATATTATTCTCTGAAAGGAGACACAAACCCACCGAACCTGGAAGAAGATATGAATACATTTGATCAGTAGCAAAGGAGGAGTGATCGTGCCGCTGAAAGAAAAAGAAATATTGAAAAAGCGCTGGGATGGAATCTGCGAAAAAAATCAAAGTATTTATGATAACCATGTGTTTATCGAGCGGGAGTACATGCAATTTTCCAGGCAGGATATCTATCCTCCTATGGTAAGCATTATGCTTCCGAGATCATTTGTGGACCTGCCGGAACTGTTTGCGAGGCAGAAATACCCTTCGGAATATCGGCCAACGGTGATTAAGACCAGCTACGATCTGGCGGTTAATTTTGCTTTTCAGTATTTTGAACAGAAAATAAAAGAAGAAGAGATCGTGACAGCTACAAGATATTATTATGGTACTTTACAGAAATGTTATCCGGGGTACGGGTATCTGGAATGCAGTGAACATTATCGTGATGCAGGGAAAAAACATGTTCTGGCATGGTACTCCTACAGCAATCCGACCATCACAGACGTCATATATAATATCCATGCATTTACGGCAGTGGAAGGGAGACTGTTACAGTGCATATTTAATGCGCCAGAAAAACTGTTCAACAGCTGGAAACCATATGTGTTTGAAATATTTGATTCCGTTACTTCCAGTCGGGAGCAGCAGTGGGGAGAGAATTTATGATTGCAGAAAGAATCAAAATCTTGCCTTTTCAGATAGAGCGCATCATGGAATGTGAGATTGTCAAAAAAGTCAATGAACATGGAAGGGCGTATATTAAGGGCTATATTTCTTCGGAAGAAGAAAAAAAGTATCTGGCTCTGGCATCTTCTGAGCCGACGGTGCAGATCGAAGCGGTCAGCGAGGAAGGAGAATGCGCAGTTATTTTTTCCGGCCTGATGAAAGACTGCCGGATCAGAAACCGCAATCAGGTTCTGACGATGGAGCTTTCACTGGTCACGCATACGTGGCTGATGGATCTTCGTCCATCCATCCGCTCTTTCCAGACTCCGGGCATGCCCTACCAGCAGCTGTTTGACACGATTGCCGGAAGTTATTCCGGCGGAGGCTGCATGATGTCCGAAGGCGGGGCAAGGGTGACAGAGGATCTCATTGTTCAGTATCAGGAGACGGACTGGGAATTTTTCAAACGGCTGGCGAGCCATTTGAACACGGTGGTGGTTCCCAGTTACCGTACAAATGGTGTAAAATGTTATACAGGATTGCCGCAGTGGTCAGGACTCACAAAAGTATCGCCGGTCTCTTATACGGCCTGCAAGCTGGTGAGCGATTATCTTTACAAACAGCAGAATCAGGTGCAGGGCCTGATCGAAGAGGATGAACTGTGTTTTGAGATTCAGGATCTGCATGTATTTGACCTGGGAGAACAGGTAGAGTTTCAGGGAAGGACTTACTATGTGACAGAATGCCGGAGTCATCTGGACGGCCACCAGCTGTGGAATACATACCTGATCAAAACAAAGTCGGGGATACGGGTACCGCAGACTTATAATGAAAAGATGGTTGGGGCATCTCTGGACGGGACCATCTCAGGGGTGGCGGGTGCAAAGGTAAAAGTAAGGCTGACACCGGATGTAGGCGGAGGAAACGGGAAATGGTTTCCGTTTTCCACGGTATATTCCTCGCCTGACGGAAGCGGATGGTACTGCATGCCGGAGATCGGGGACGAGATCCGACTGTATTTTCCAACCGTAAAAGAAAAGCATGCCTATGTGATCAGTGCAGTCCATCAGCCGGTGCCCGGAAGGGACGGAACAGACAGGGGTGATAAAGCAGAGGACGAAAAAGGGATGGAAGAAGCGGAGATTCCGGTCATAAAACTGCCGGACGGAAGAGAGATCGAATGCCGGAGCAATCCGGAAGACCATCTGATCAAAACAAAATCGGACAAGATTGTACTGTTGAATGAAAAACTGATCCTGCTGAGCAATAACAAAGGCTTAAGCATCCTGATCGATGATGACGAAGGGATCACCATTTCCAGCGCCCTGAAAGTGGACATCCGTTCCGACAGCAGTGTAGAAATCGCCGGTGCGGGAGGGATAGAAGTGACAGGGACGGGAGCGGTCACCCTGAAACAGGGTAGCGGAATGATCCGTATTGCAGATTCAAAGGTGGTATTCAGCGGTGCAGAGACCAGGATACAGTAAGGGAGGTGGATGAAATGTCTGCGATCCATACAGGCGATCTCCGGGCAGAGGGGCTGAACGGGATCAGAACGATCCTGGAATTCCGGATGGAAGAAGTGCCGGGCGTCCATTCCACAGCAATGATGGCCTGCCGTGTGGATACAGGGAAGGCGGCAGAGCTTCTTGGCGAACCGGTATGCGACCAGACCATCACCATATATCGGATCGGAGCGGACCGGCCGGTATATTCCGGCATGATTCGCAGAGGATCTGTTACAGAAGAAAACGGCGTACAGACCATGCGTCTGGAGCTGGTCTCCGGGACGATCCGGATGGATCTGGCGAAAAAAGACCGTTCCTGGCAGGATACAGGGATGAGCTACGGAGCGCTGTTTCGTCAGGTGGCGGCCCGGGCAGGAGCCGGGGTTCTCTATCCTTCTTATCTGGACAGCAGGCCCCTTGGTACTCCGCGGGTCCAGTACCAGGAGACGGACTGGGAATTCCTGAAACGCATGGCAAGCCATTTTAGCCTGCCGCTGTATTCGGAGCCGACCGGAGGCGGGGCCCGGATATCCGTCGGAATCCCGGAGACCGGAGCTCCGGTGGAACTGGAATGGACAGAGTATACAGCAGTGGTGGAAGGGAGCAGCCATGACAGAGGCCGCCTTCTCAGCTACGAAGTGGAGAGCAGGGAGGCCCATGTCTGCGGAGAGCGGACCGCCTTTCAGGGAAGGGAGCTGACCATCTGCGGCAGAACGTGTGAAAGCCGGAAAGGGGAGCTGATCTTCACCTACCGGCTGGCCCGTCCGGAATGGGCGTCGCAGAGACGGCTGAGCAACGAAAAACTCTCCGGCCTGTCCCTTCTGGGAACAGTGCTGTCCGGAGAAGAGGAGACGCTGCGCCTGAAGCTGGACATTGACTGGGAACATCCGGAACAGAATCGGGGAAACGAATATCCCTTCCCGTGGAGGCCGGCCACCGGGTATCCCTGTACTTTAAAAACGGGGTCGAGAGCAGCGCCACGGCAGTCAACTGCATCCGTCAGGAAGGGGAAGGCGCGGAGAATGAATACCGGATGCGATCGCTGCGGACAGAGCATCAGAAGGAACTGAAGCTGTACCCGGACCGCATGGGAGTGATCGGGAGGAGAAAGAGAGTGATTAAAAATGTCCTTAAATAATGAAAAAGTCTGGGCTGGAAAAATAAGTACAGTGATTATTTTGTTTTTGTCCATACTTTCTATTGTTTATCAAATGTTAGAATTGAATTTTAGAGTTATAAATTCTGTAGTAGATCTTATTAATGATGCGAGCGCTTTCATGACAATTGTTTGTTTGGCTTTTGGTGTGATTGCTCTTAGAAGTTCGACAAAATCATATAAGTTAGCTGTTATCAGCAGTATAGATATTATTTTGGTAAACCGTTTATATAGTAATACGCAATTATCTATTATCATTGCATGGATTAAGGAAATTAACAAAAGTCAGATGTTTTTCAGTATACTTGCTTGTATCTTTATTATGATTATAATATACAAAATAGCAAGTAAGAAAAAAACAGCACCGATAGAATTGAAATCTGACAGTGATTTGCAATCGAGTAGCAATACTGCTGAAACTTCAGCAGTTACAATAGAGGGTGAAGGCTTAATTGATAATTCAGTAGTATTTGAAAAAGAGGATTCAGATAATACACATTTAGACGGCTTTAAAATAGTGAGTTTATTTATAGCTGTCACTTGCATTATAATAATCGTTACAAGTTTTTTGTATTATCTACTTTATAATAAGCTGCAATTGAACTTAAAAAAAATATACATGGTTGATAATATAATGAATTATTTATATTTTGTAGCTGTTATATGTTTTGCTGTTCTTGTTGCTTTGATCATTTTAAATTTGTTTCTGATTTGGTATAAATCGTTCAGAAAATTTTTAAAAGAAAAAATTGAAGGGGGAAGTTCATTTAGAATTTCAGCGATTGCTGCGTTGATTCTCGAAGTAAGTATAATTTTACTTGCTAATAAAATAAATGCTATCCAGATAACAAACATTTTTTTATCAGCTATAACAGATAACTGGTTTTCGTTTATTTTTTCATTTATTGTATTTTTTCTTATTTTACAGATTGCATGCACCATTTTTTTTCATATATTTGGAGGCGTCTCGGAGGATGACAGAATTGTCCCGGTCTTAAAAGAACAAATTACAAAAATTGAAGAAAATATAGTTTTGATAGCCTGCAATATAATTAAAGGTTGTGTTGACCTGTTTGATTTTATTCCTGATTTTTTTGCGACAATTGGTATTCTTCTCCTGGATCGAAAAAAACATATTGAGAGTGATAACATAAAACCTGAAGAAATAAAAGATAAATAGGTCTGGAGTGAAAAATGAGTATGAACACTGGTGAAAAAAAATATCGTGCATGGAAAAGAGATACTCTTCTATTTGTAGTGGCAGTTTTAAGTTTGCTAATTATTACTTTATGGAAACCATTTATTGGATTTTTCGTGACTTTACTTCTTTTGATGACGATAATTGTTGGAAGTGTACTAAAAGCATATTCTCAAACAGAAGAAACTAAGTTTGATAGTAAAGACATTAAAGTATTGGCAGAGGAAGAAGTAAACAACAGTCAAAAATTATTGCGATATGCAACCGCTGTTTTGTCATTTTTGTCTCTGTTGACGACGGCTAATGGCATGAAAAGTTTTGTATTTGCTACTTCGTGGATGGCTTATATGGGATCTTTTGCTGTGCAAAGTATACTGGTTGTGTTTAGTTTATTGCTCTGCCGTTTTTTTGTACAAGTTACATTTCTATCTTGGCCGATATATATTAAGAAATTGACAAAAATTTTGTTGGTTGTATTTTTTTGCGTGGCGTTGATAGTCTCTTCGACATTTAGCTTTTGCTATATTGCAAATAGCGCATATAAGGATAGCTGGCCAAGTGATAGTGAAATAATTATTCAAAACTATTTTATGAATGAAGTTTATAAATTAAGGGAAGAGAATGAATATCGTGGAGAGGTTATATCAAGCTATATTAATGAGATTGCAAAAGAAAAGTTACTCAGGCTGATTGATAATAGTAAAATTCAGGAAAGGAAAGAATTAAATGATAATCTGACAAAAAATATCCAAGCATTTAATTATGAAATGCAGAATTCTAATGGTATAGATATAAATGAAGAAGAGTTTTTAAATATATCTCCAAGAAACAGAAAAGATCTGGAACTACTTTATGCAAATTATAATTCTACATATAAAGCTCCTTTTTTGGATAATGTAACTTTATATAATGATATTGTAAATGTGATTAATGGTTGGAAAAATATGGATATTGATTATACAGATATAATGAATATGACTGACAAGATGATATCACAAATTGACAGTGCTTGTAGCAATTTGAGTGATTTGAGGGAGACAATAGATAACGACTGGAAAACATATAGTTTCGTAAACGATATTAGCACGTATAGAGGTACATTTAAAATAAAAGCAAATTCATTAATTGAGGAATTCGATAAATTAAAAACATATATTATTAAGTTACGGGAGGATGCAGTAAATTTAGATATCAATGAGAATAATGATGCTACATCAACAGAATTAGATCAACTACTTTCACAGATATATCTTTTGGGAATTGATAAGGATGTAAAAGTGGAAAATTTAGTTGAGACAATTAATGATCTGGTTATAAAAGCATCTAACAGTTCGTCATTTAAAAGCGAAGATGTTAAAGAAATTACTATGCTTAAGGATGCATTAATGAAGTATTATGATTATTTGGCACTTGAAAATGAACTTGATACGTTTATTAATGATCGGGTAAAAAAGGTCTATAACATAGAAAATTATGATGCAACAAATTGGGAAAAGGAAAGGAATGATGATTTTAATACATTTTATACATACATAAAGTCATTGCCGGATCTTTCTAAACTAAATATGAATACAGAATATGATTCGGTTCTTGTCATAGAAGAAGCATCGGTATTGCAAAGAAATTTGTTGGGAAAGCTTACTGATTTTGAAAAAGCATTTAATTACTTTAAATATAAATTTTCAATCATGGCATATTTTTCGGCATTTATAGCAGCTTTTTTTGATCTTGGAGCTTTTTTTACAGGATGTTTTTTGTATGTAGCAGAATATTTAAAAAAAGAATAATTCAATTGCTTCCAAACTTTTGCTATGTAAAACCCTGTAATTACTGACATTCATTCCTGAATTATGTAAATATGATGTGTTGGTAACACTATGCTCTGGCGATTCAAACACCCTGTATCCAGAACGGAGAAGGATGTAAGGGATTCGTTCCTCTGGACAAGAATCTGAGCACGGGATGTAGATGTGCTTGTGCTGGTGCGAAATGGGAGTCGTGATGTTGAGGGCTGGAAAAGCAGGATACTGAGCGACGAAATAAGGAGGTGATGCAACGGGTTGTAAAAATAAAATAGAAGTTGAGCATATATTATAAAGTAAAGGAGACTGATTTGATGCGTATAACAAAAAAACAAAAAATTGAGATAGAGGAGACAAAAAAGGAAGTAGATAAATTTTACAATGAACATGAGTCTGACATAAAGAAATCTTACAGATTTTACCTGGATTATAAAACTCATGGATTTAGAGTTGACTCTTATAAAAAGTTGGATGAGAAATGCTTAAAAGAAAAATTAAAAAATAATCCTATTTTGATATTAACTGCAAATGCTGTTGAAACAGGTGTTCTCCATAAATGGCTAAAAGCGGAAAAAGAGCAATCAATTGAAATGGTAATTCATGGCAGTATTACATATTATTTTTTTCGCTGGCAGGAATATGATGTTGTGAACGTCTGGGCTGGAACAACTGGTTCTAATACAGAAGGAGGATCATCATGGACTCTAAGAAAAGTGTTTGAGGACTATACACCCAGGCTGGTTCTTTCGTTGGGAGTGGCATTTGGAATTAATCCTGATGAGCAGAAGTTAGGTGATGTACTTGTCTCGAAAAAAATATATTCATATGATAAGGGAATAAAGCTTACCAATAATGGACTGGAAATAAAAAATGAACATTCTTTTAAAATCAATCCTTGGATAGGAGAGCGCCTGAGACAAAGACATGATTTTATGTCGAAAGAAGACAAAAGATTTGAAACGAGATACGGAAGTATAGTTACCGGAGAAGCTGTTGTTGATGATCCAAGAGCAAAACAAGCAATCCTCAAAGCGGTGAGTAAAGATATTATTGGCGGTGAGATGGAAGCATATGGAATGTTTGGTGAATGCCAAAATAAAGGAATCCCCTGCGTGACTATTAAAGGGATTTGTGACTGGGGAGTCGGAAAAAATATTCTGTCTGAAGATTCTGAGATAAATGATGAAATGAAAGATGGTTTACAGGCATATGCAATGGAAAACGTAATAATAAACTGCGATTTGCTATTTGAAGAAGGAAACTTTTTTAGCGGAAGTATCGAACGTACTGTTCCTGTTGACTCGAAACTGAGAAAATATATCGATGAAAACAAAGTCATAAAATTATTTGAAAAGTACAAACAGATCTTATATTTTACGGTGTTTTCATTTTTTATAATTTTTTCCTCCTATCAGTTAGCAGATGATATTCATTTTAATACATATGCCATAATACTTTTGGTGGTATTTATATTATTGGCTTTGTGCTTTGCGGGAAGCGTATTTTTATTAATGAACTATAAAGAAATTCTACGAAAATTAGTTGATGAAATTAATGATTTAAAAAGAGAAAACGAAAATAAATAATGATAGTTTCTGAACTAAAATGCTGAAAAAGGTATATTCAAGAGCGGGGGTAGGAAGCACAAAAAAGCGGTGGAAGATTATGGTGAATTAAAGCAGGAAGGGAGGCATCAGAGTGAACGGGATTACAACGGGAGAGCTGCGTCTGACAGGCGGTCCCGGATTTGGCCGTATCCTGGACTTCTCCATGCGGGAATACCCGGGAGAACATTCCAGGGCGGAGCTCACCGGAACCATGGAAGCGTCAGAGGGCGGGATCTCCGGCTTTTCCTGGCTGGCGGAGAACAGTCCGGTGGAAATCCATGTGGACGGAATGGAGCGGGCGCTGTATAGTGGAATCATCCAGAAAGCGGAGTCCCGGGAAGAGAACGGATACTGCCTGCTCCGTCTGGAGCTGTGCAGCGGGAGCGTCCTCCTGGACCTGAAAAAGGAAAAGAGGTCCTTTCAGGATGTGTCCATGACCTGCGGGCAGATCATCCGGAGGGCGGCCGAGGAGTCCGGAATGACCGTGCTCTGCCCGGAAGAACTGGACAGGAAGCCGGTCGGCTTCCCGATCATCCAGTACCGGGAGACAGACTGGGAGTTCATCCGGCGTCTGGCAAGCCGGTACGGGCTGCCGGTATATCCGGAGCCGACCATGGGCGGAGGAAAACTGTGCGCCGGACTGCCGGAGACCGGGACTACAAGGCCCATGTCCTGCCTGAGTTATACCGCCCGGATGGACCGGAAGTTCTATCAGGCAGGCGGGGAGCAGGAAGGAAGAGACCGCCGACAGTACCGGACCTGTGAAGTCCGCAGCCTGGACCTGTTCCGGGTGGGAGACCTGGCGGAGTGGGACGGAAAACAGCTTCCCGTCTGCGCCAGAGAAGTACATATGCAGGGCGGCCATCTGGAATTTACCTATGTACTGGCGGACAGAAGCTGGACGTGGCAGAGACGGCTGGGAAACCCGAAGATCTCCGGAATGTCGCTTCTCGGAACCGTAAAGAAATGCGCCGGGGAGACCGTGCAGCTGGAGCTGGACATCGACAGCGGAAGACCCGGACAGCCCTGTTATCCATGGACCTGGGTTCCGACTACGGGGAATCTGATGTACATGATGCCGCAGGCAGGGACCCGCGTCTCCCTGTATTTCAAAGGAGACGAAGAGGAAAGCGCCCTGGCGGTAAACTGCATCCGGAGCGGAGCAGGATGCAGAGAAGCCGATCCTCTGGACAAAAGCCTGACCACGGAACACGGGATGCAGATGCGCCTGTGCCGGTGCGACATGGGAGTCGTGACGCTGAAGGAAAAAGTGCTTCTGGACGATCTGACAGGCATCTGCATGGAAGGGAGCGGAGGGCTCCACATCCTGGCGGCCGGGGAAGTGAAGCTGGAAGGACAGGAGGTGAACCTTAACGGAAACAGAGGCGTGACCATGTACGAAGGGAAAGCCGTCCTGGACCTGGAAAAACTTCTGGATACAGAAGAAGGAGCCCTGCTTCCGGAAGTGACCGTGACTGCCGCCGGAAAAGTGGAACTGACCACAGAGGAAGGAGAGAATACAGTCCAGAACCGGGGGGAGAAGGTTACATACTACCTGGCATGGGAGCATGCGGATCTGAGCCATCCGTCAAACCGTTACCGGGACGAGCCGGAACAGAAAGACTATGACTGGGCGCAGTGGAGACTGAACATAGCCGCCGGAATGGTGGTGGTCGGAAGTGTAACGATCCTGGGGGCAGTCGTGGCAGGTGCAGCCGCAGGAGCAGGCATGATAGCCGCCGGAAACGTCAGCGCGGGGAGTGCGGCAGCCTCCGCCGGAGGCGCAGTCTTTCTGACCGGGAGCCTGTATGTGGCGGAGCAGGCCGTATCGGACGCCGTCAGCGGAAGGCTGGGAGATACGGAAAAATATGTCAGGAAAGCTCTCGCAGGCAGTGTTGTCGGATTGCTGACGGGAGCCAGCGGCCTGATGATGCAGGGTGCCAGCCTGGGGAAAGTCCTGTCGCTGGGATTCGGGGAAGGCTTCCTGGGGAGCACTGCAGCGCAGGGACTGCTGAACGAGGATGGAGAGATCAACTGGGCGCTAGCGATTGGGGACGGGATGTTCTCGGCGGTGATGGCAGGGTTGGTATGGAAGAAAGGGGGAAATAGAACCACAGAAACCGTTGAGGAAAGAAGAAAAATATATGCGGCTAAATTAGGAGAATTCGAATTAAATACTTCTAATGTAACACGAGAATGGATTATTGAGCAACTGGATGGAAAAACAATTCAATCTACAAAAATTGCGCGGTTATTGAAATCAAGAGATTTAAAAATAAATGTGTTGGGGAAAGAACTTTATGAACAAGTGGTACCTGTTGATGCTGTTAACAGTGTGGCATGCTTTGAGCGTGGATATCTATATCTTAGGCGTGACTCCAAGACCTTATTAAGTGATATAGTCCATGAGGGAACACATGCCATAGATATGAAGGAATATTATGGGTATGATTTTCTTAAATCGCGTTGGAGTTGGGAAAAAAGAGCTTTCTTTTATGAAAGGCAGTTCCAAATCAGTATGGGAGTGGAACTGGAATATGAAACTATTGATGAGATGTTGGTACATATATGGGGAAGCTATGATAATGAACTTTATAATCCATATAAAAACTGAGAAAAACGAATCATTAGAGAGGAATCAATATGATAGAATTGCTAAGTGCTTTGTATGAGTATGTCAAGTCAGGTAAATCTCCTTTGTTGGAGAAAAGCGAACATATTAATAAATATGAAAATATAACTATTAATACAATGAGTCTGAGTCTGATATTGTGGCTGAGACTGGAGTACAAAAGAACAGAATGGAGAAAAGAGAAAAAGTATGTAACACTCAAACCGATGAGTTTAAATATGAAGTATCCATGGTGTCAGGCGTTGAATGATATGGTTACTTCAGAAGAAATATTTTCACAATACTTTTGTATAATTGACAATAAACTTGATTTTAAAGAAAGTGTACCAGAAGAAGAGAGGATGACCGCAAGAAAATGGGCATATGATAACTTTAACATGGTTCCGATAACTTAAACAGGACAAATTCTGGCGGAGTGGGACAAAAACAGGCTTCTTGTATGTGCCAGAGAAGCACGCATGCAGGGACCCGCGTCTCCCTGTATTTCAAAGGAGACGAAGAAGAGAGCGCCATAGCGGTGAACTGCATCCGGAGCGGAGCAGGATGCAGAGAAGCCGATCCTCTGGACAAAAGCCTGACCACGGAACACGGGATGCA
>ERZ808046.530-NODE-530-length-30471-cov-16.567415_pt1 | contig 30471 bp, 41 predicted proteins | sample MGYA00380196_ERZ808046 | MGnify/ENA primary metagenome ERZ808046 (study PRJEB31490, sample SAMN06133421) | mouse gut metagenome | isolation source: Z6_2 | host: mice | place: China: Chengdu | collected 2015-05 ...
ATTTAATAATTCTTCCATAAACAACGCCCCTTTTCTTTTATTTTACCAGAAAAGAGGCATGTTCACAATTTATTTACACATGCGTTTGTCGTGAATGTGAAAGTCTTCATATGGATATCTAAGAACTTCTATGCTATACTAAAGGAAAGGGGGCGTTTCCTGTGAGCGCAGGACAGATAGATTGTGTCTGGAAGACCCCGGGAAAGAGGTGATTCCAATGTGGAAATGTCCCAAGTGCGGACGTACATTTAAGAATACAAATCAGGATCACTACTGCGGCGAAGCTCCGAAGACGATTGAAGAATATATAGAGCGTCAGTCAGAGCAGGTGCAGCCTTATCTGAGGCAGATAAATAAAATAATAAAGTCCGCAATACCGGATACCGTGGAGAAAATATCATGGAGTATGCCGACTTATTGGCAGAAGCGTAATCTGATACAGTTCGCGGCGTTTAAGAAACATATAGGTCTGTATCCCGGTCCTGAAGCAGTGGAGGCATTTGCAGACAGGCTTAAGGAATATAAGACAAGCAAAGGCGCTATACAGCTTCCTTATGATAAGCCTTTGCCGCTTGAATTGATTGGAGAGATTGCCAAATGGTGTGAAACAGAGAACGGCGGAGGGTCACATAATGAGTGATATAATGGAATTTGCTGACAGAGAAGAATTCAGAGAATGGCTTCGCGGTAATTGTATGTCAAATGAAGGCATCTGGCTCTTATTCGGCAAGGCCGGCGGGCCGAAGACAGTCAAAGCAGGAGAAGCGCTTGAAGAAGCCCTTTGTTTTGGCTGGATCGACGGACAGATGAAGAGTATCGATGATAAAACTTATAAGAAATACTTCTCTATGCGCAGGGAGAAGAGCAAGTGGTCAGAGAAGAATAAGGCATTGGTCAAGGACCTTGAAGAGAGGGGGATCATGACTGATTTCGGCAGGAAGAAGATAGAGGAAGCCAAGAAGAACGGCCAGTGGGACGCCCCCCGATCCATGACGGTTACAGAGGAACACATTGCGCAGCTTTCTGCACTGCTTAAAGAGTATGAGCCTGCCTATACGAATTTTCAAGGCATGTCATTATCGGTAAAGAAAACGTATACGAGGGCATATTTTGATACGAAGACAGATGCGGGACGTAAAAAGCGCATTGCCTGGATGGTGGACAGGCTCAATAAGAATTTAAAACCAATGTAAGTTTTCTATGTAAATTTTGGCTTCATAGAAAACTGCGTTTCTGTTATTCCCGCGGGCAACGAGCCAAGCGGGCATGCTTGCATGCACATTTGACGACTGCCGCGTCCCTGACTCTGATTTCCAAACTTAAACTCGCGTGTGCTCTGGAAGAATGGTCCAGACTCCCGATGCGGGATAACAAGGATTAAAAGCTGAATTGTCTGTATATGAATGTCCAATAATAAACCTATCTAATGAGAATGATGGGAGGAATTGTAAGATGAATATTTTAGTAATTACTGGAAGCGCACACAAGAAAGGCACATCATCCTATCTGGCGGATGCCTTTATCAAAGGAGCAGAGGAGGCAGGGCATGCAGTCTGTCGTTTTGACGCTGCGTTTAAGAATGTGCGTCCCTGTATCGGCTGTGATTCCTGCCAAAAAAATGAGTATGTCTGTGTATTTAAAGATGACATGCAGGAGTTGAATCCGGAGCTTTTAAAAGCAGAGGCAGTAGTGTTTGTTTCACCGATTTACTATTACGATATAAATGCACAGATAAAAGCAGTGATTGACCGATTTTATGCGAATAATTCAGTGTTAAAAGGGGCAGGTAAAAAAGCAGTCCTGATGCTTACATACGGCGATGAAACAGAAGAATCTGCAGAAGGGGCCATTGCATCCTATAAGGGTATGGTAAAATATCTCGAATGGAAAAATGCTGGGATCGTTTCTGCAAAAGGCTGTTATGTACTCGATGATGTTATAAATTCAGAATATCCGAAGCAGGCATATGAGATAGGAAAGAGTCTATAGGAATCTGATAATAGTCTTAATAAAGAGATAAAGCGATTTTAATTATCGGCATTTGCATAGCAAATATCTTTACAAATGCTACCAAATGGAATATACTGTAGATAATTCAAAGAAAGAGGTGATATGATGGCTCAAATCAGTTTGCGTATAGAGGATGATGTAAAGAAAAAGGCAGAACAGGCTTGTGCCGATATTGGGATGTCTTTATCAACAGCTATTAACATTTATCTAAAAAAGCTTGGAAGGGAAAAGCGTATACCATTTGAAGTATCTGTGGATCCGTTTTATTCACAGGAAAATATGACCAGACTCAGAAATTCAGTGGCACAAATGGAAGCTACAGGCGGTACAGTACATGAGGTGAATTTTGATGATTAAGTCGTGGTCGGATGCGGCATGGGAAGACTTTGAATATTGGACGAAGCAAGACAAGAAGACGCTAAGACGTATTCTCCAGTTATTGAAAGATATTGACAGGAATGGCTATGATGGAATAGGAAAGCCGGAAAGGCTAAGTGGTGATCTGGCATCTTATGACTTCTGTTATCAATACCGATAACAAAATGATAACAGGAGCTTCTGGCTGAAGAACAGGAAACTTTTGGCTTCATACCGGAAGTCTGACAATAAAAACACATCCTTTTTTGGCCTGGCTCTGTACAGAGACTTCTCCTCTGTGTAATTCTAATATTTTCTTTACAAGGGGCAGGCCAAGTCCGTTGCCTTCTATATTGTGTGATGTGTCGCCTTGATAGAATTTATCAAAGATAAATTTTATCGTCTTATCATTTATGCCTTCTCCCTGATCCTTTACAGTGAAAACCGCGTTTCCGTTATTTGAATGCAGAGTTATGGTGATGCTTCCCGCGGCAGGGGAGAACTTGACTGCGTTGTCCAGCAGATTCATCCAGACTTGTTTCAGGAGCGGTTCGTTTGCCGTGATCATGACTTCTTCCATATCAATATCAAAATTAATCTGTTTTTTCGACCATTTACTCTCCAGAAGCAGGATGGATTCCCGGATCTGTTCGCTTAAGGAATAGACGGTCTTGTCAGTCAGAAGGGTAAGGCTTTCCACCTTTGAGAGATTTAATACAGTTGCGGACAGATCGGAGAGCCGCCGGGATTCCTCTATGATAATGTCCAGATATTCCCGGCTCTGGCAACCGTCCGGCACCTGGCTTCGAAGCAGCCTTGCGAAGCCAAGGATAGAGACGATCGGCGTCTTAAATTCATGGGAAAAATTATTAATAAAATCAGAGCGGAACATCTCTATCCCGGCCAGCTCAGCCGTCATCTGGTTAAAACATTCTGAAAGCTCCTGGAATTCCCGCGGATGCTCCAGATGGATCTTCACGTCATAATTCCCCGCAGAAACTTCATGTATTGCCTGGATCAGCGTATGAAGAGGACGCAGGGGAAGGCGGCTCATAAAAAGGGAAATGGCTGTGCCGATAATAATGCTGATGATTCCGCTCTGGAACAGGAAAGGTATTATGGACTTCTCTGGTCTGGCCGTGATCCATCCATGTTTTATGGCAAAGATTATAATAGCGTTGCTGGCAAACATGGTCAGAACCAGTAAGATAAAAACGAAACCTGTCGTTAATAAAGTGATCTTGATACGGACGCCCGCATGTTTTTTCATACCAGTTCCTCCTCTACCTGCGCCTTATATCCGAGTCCCCTGATCGTAACGATCGAGAAATCCGTACAGGCTTCAAAGCGTTTTCTGAGACGGTTAATGTGGACGCTGACCGTAGCGTCCGTGGAATCGGAGGCAGGGCCCCAGATGTCCTCCATGAGCTGTATTCGGGTAAATATTTTATTCGGATAGGACAGAAGCTTGTACAAGAGCTGAAATTCTTTCTGGGGAAGCAGTTGGCTGGTCTCATTGTTTTTAACCGTCAGCGTATCGTAATCTAAGATGGTTGAACCGACCGTAAGCCTGCGGTCGGAGATAATCTTAGCCCTTCTGAGCAAGGCTCTGATCCGTAGAAGCATAACGCCTTCGTCTACAGGCTTGGTCATATAGTCGTCTGCTCCTGACAGGAATCCCTTCTTTATATCCTCTGGAAGCTGCTTTGCAGAGAGCATCAGGATAGGGATATCATTGTTACAGTTCCGCAGAAGTTCTGTAAAAGCGCAGCCGTCCATACCCGGCATCATGATATCCAGTACGATCAGGTCGATCTTAGTATTCTCCATAATATCCAGGGCTTGCTGGGCACAGTCCGCACTGGAAACGGAATATCCTGCATCTGATAAAACAGCCCCCAGATAACGGCGTATATTCTTATCATCATCTACGATTAAGATCTGCAGCATAGAAATTCTCCTTCATTTGCTATTTGGGACATCACCGATTGTCCGGTAGAGAAATTGTAGCATAGAAAGTTAAACTGGAATTAAAGAATTAGGTTATTTCACATATTTTTCATAATTTGAAACGGTGAGTTTAGATATAGTTTAACATATGTTTTTAAAATGAAGACCGGAAAAAGGTGTTTAAATAGAGATGGGAAGGAGAATTATAGATGGGAAATGAGCATACTGCAAGTCCTTCGCTGGATATCAGGAAGACAAAATTTACAATGCTGAAAGACCAGCAATGTTCCCTTAATATGCAGATCCGTCTGGCAATGCAGCTGCATGATACGCAGACGCAGGCGGATCTGGAGAAGAGATTAAAAGAAGTTTTGGAGCAATTGCATCATATTGGTCTTTAAACGCTTATCGGGTCATGGTATAGTAAAATCATGAAGAAGATTGAGGCCCGATTGCTGCGGCCGCAGATATCGAAAATGTATGAAGGATTATAGGTAAAATTCGCTAAGGAGGTATCCAGGGGATGCTGAGATTATCTGGAAAGGCTGTGTATAAGGGTATTGCCGTGGGAACGGCGGTTATCTTAAGAAAGAACGATGAGCAGGTCAAGAGGCGGAAGATCGATGATGCAGACGCCGAGATCCGGCGGTTTTTACAGGCTGGCAAGGAGTCCGCGCTGCAGCTTCAGGTATTGTATGATAAGGCGGTAAAGGAAGTGGGAGAAGCGGGTGCGTCAGTGTTCAAAGTGCACCAGATGATGCTTAAGGATGAGGATTATGTCAATACTGTTTACAGCATGATCCGTACGGAGCAGGTGAATGCAGAGTATGCCGCGGCTGCGGCGGGAGATAATTTCTCAGGGATGTTTGCCGTTATGGATGATGAATACATGCGTGCAAGAGCAGCAGATATAAAGGATATATCCAACCGGCTGGTGCGTAATCTGCAGGGAGTATCGGATATGGATTGGGGGAATATGGAACCGTCTGTCATTATAGCGGATGACCTAAGCCCGAGTGAGACGGTGCAGATGGACAGGGAGAAGGTGCTTGCATTTGTCACTGTCCATGGTTCGTCTAATTCTCATACGGCGATTCTTGCAAGGATGATGAATATTCCGGCTCTCATCGGCGTACCGGCAGACTTAGAGAAGATCCGTACCGGCATGACGGTCATAGTAGACGGTTACCGGGAAGAAGTGATATTTGAACCGGCGCAGGAGCTTCTTAACCAGGCAAGGCAGCGGATCTTAGAAGAGCAGGAGAAGCTTAAGCTTCTGCAGACGCTTAAGGGAAAGGAAAATATCACGTTAGACGGACATAAGATCAATATATATGCCAATATCGGGAGTGTCAGTGATGTCGGATATGCGCTGGAGAACGATGCGGACGGTATCGGTCTGTTCCGCAGTGAGTTTCTGTATCTTGGACGTGAGGATTTCCCGACGGAGGAGGAACAGTTTCAGGCCTATAAGCAGGTTGTGCAGACTATGGCAGGAAAGAAGGTCATTATCCGTACATTGGATATCGGCGCGGATAAGCAGGCGGAATATTTCCGGCTTGGGAAGGAGGATAATCCGGCAATGGGCTTCCGTGCGATCCGAATCTGCTTAAAGCGGCCGGATATATTCAAGGTTCAGCTGCGCGCGCTGTTCAGAGCGGCGGTATACGGGAATCTCTCGGTGATGTATCCGATGATCATCTCTGAGGAAGAGGTGAAGATGATCCATGAGATTGCAGGAGCGGCAGAAGAAGAGCTTCGAAGGGAAGCGATCCCTTACAGAGTGCCGGAGCAGGGAATCATGATCGAGACGCCGGCTGCGGTCATGATAAGCGACGTATTGGCTGAAATGACAGATTTTTTCAGTATCGGAACCAATGACCTGACGCAATATACTCTGGCGGTCGACCGGCAGAATGAGAAGCTTAGTGATTTCTACAATGCGCATCATAAGGCAGTGCTCAGGATGATCAGGATGGTTGCAGATAACGCCCACAGAGCGGGTATATGGGTCGGTATCTGCGGGGAACTGGGGGCGGATCTCACGCTTACGGAAGAGTTCATCCGTATGGGAGTTGACGAACTGTCTGTGGCGCCGTCTATGGTGCTCAAGGTGAGGAAGGCGGTTCGGGAGTCTGTCAGAGATGAGAGATATTAACGCAAAAGGAGGATTTGCTATGCGTATTTTAATTGCGGAGGATGAAGTACAGCTTGCCGAAGGACTGAAATATCTATTGGAAAAGAGCAGATTTTCCGTGGATATCGTACACGACGGCATAGCGGCGCTAGATTATTTTCGCCAGTCGGAATATGACGCCGTTGTGCTGGATACTATGATGCCTGGGGTTAACGGCATAAAGGTACTGGAGACGATCCGAGCAGAGAGATCAGGCATTCCGGTCATGATGCTTACCGCGAAGGCTGAGATTGAAGAACGGGTGGCGGGCTTGGAGGCAGGAGCGGACGATTGCCTGCCGAAGCCCTTTTCTACGAGAGAATTCATTGCAAGGGTGCGGGCCCTTGTCCGCAGAAATGGCAATTATACGGACAGCATACTTTCCTTTGGAAATATACGTCTTGACTGTAATCGTTTTGAACTGTCTTCCGGTATAGAGTCGGTGAGGCTTAACAACAAAGAATATCAGTTGACGGAGCTGTTTTTAAGGCACCCGCATTATGTATTTTCCTCTGGACACATTATGGATAAAGTATGGGGACAGGAGTCGGAGGCAGGTGTGGACGTTGTATGGACGTACATTGGTTATATTCGGAAGAAGCTTAGAAGCCTGGGAGCGGATATTGAGATCAAGACTTTCCGCGGGGCGGGTTACTCTCTGGAGGAAGCAAAATGCTGAGGGATTTAAGACTGTGATTTAAGACAAAATTGAAGAAAAGCATAGATCATACATAGCCGGCTGTACCGGGAATGAGTTAGGATTCCTGGTATGGCCGGTTATTTTTCTTGAAATTTTCACAACTTATTTTAGGTACATTTCAGGTAGCCTTCTTACAATTGAAACCAATCGGTTTTATGGCAAAAGCATGGAATAAAACCGAAATTATATATGCAGGAGGGTTGCTATGATAACAGTTGAGCATCTGACGAAGTGCTACGGCGATTTTACGGCGGTGAGCGATCTGTCTTTTGAAATTGACGAGGGGCATGTATACGGCTTCCTGGGACCTAACGGAGCCGGGAAATCTACCACAATGAATATTATGACGGGCTGCCTGTCGGCGACGGAAGGCTGTGTACGGATCAACGGGCATGATATCTTTGAGGAGCCGGAGCAGGCGAAGAAGGCGATCGGATATCTGCCGGAACAGCCGCCGCTCTATATGAATGAAACGCCTGCGGAATATCTGAAATTTGTAGGCGAGGCGAAAGGTCTTAGGGGCAGGGAGCTTCAAAGACAGATTGAAGAGGTATTGAGGCAGGCTAAGATCGGGCATGTGAAGGACAGACTGATTTCTGCCTTGTCAAAAGGATACCGGCAGAGAGTGGGGATCGCGCAGGCGTTGCTTGGAAACCCTGAGGTGATCATACTTGACGAGCCTACAGTCGGCCTTGATCCGATCCAGATCATAGAGATCCGTGACCTGATTAGGCAGCTTGGAGAGACACATACCGTTATATTAAGCTCCCATATCTTATCGGAGGTTCAGGCGATCTGCGAGAAGGTCCTGATTATCTCGCAGGGGAAGCTGGTTGCCTTTGACAGGCCGGAGAATTTGGAGAAGCTTCTGCTGGCATCGAACGGTATTTCCTTTACGGCGGAAGCGTCGGAAGAAGAGATCGGCGAAGTTCTCGGCGGTATCAGCCATATAGCGGAATGGGAGATTCAGGTACAGGAAGACGGAGGTACTAAGGTATTTGCAAGGACGGAGTCTGAGAATGTAAAAGATATCTGCAGAGAGCTCTTTTTTGCTTTTGCGGACAGGAAAAAGGCTATTTTAGAGATATCTTCCAGAAAGGCAAATTTAGAAGACGTATTTATTGAATTGACTGAAGGGGAAAGCGGGGTGGCTGAAGAATGATCGCAGTACTTAAGCATGAACTGTCCGGGTATTTCCATTCGCTGACAGCGTATATTTTCTCGGCGTTTCTGTTGGCATTCGTGGGAATCGGGGCATTGATCTATAATATACAGTCGGCGGTAGCCAATTTTGAGTATGTATTAGGCTATGTATGCCTTGGCTTCGCGGTTATCATACCCATATTAACGATGCGTGTGATTGCGGAGGAGCGGAAACAGAAAACAGACCAGCTTCTATACTCGCTCCCCATACGGACGTCGCAGATCGTGATGGGGAAATACTTCGCGCTTCTTACCGTCTATCTGGTTCCGTTGTGCATTGTCGCCGTATATCCGCTTATATTTGCGCAGTTCGGAGAGGTGTATCTGCCGACTTCTTATGGTTCGCTGTTTGCGTTTTTTATGATGGGAGCGGCAATGATCGCTGCAGGGACGTTTATTTCTTCTCTGACGGAGAATCAGGGATTTGCTGCCGGAATTGCCGTCCCGGTTATTCTGCTTAACTATTACAGTGTTACGCTGGCGGAATATGTATCGGCGACGGCATCCGGTTCTGCAGCCGCGCTTATTGTGACCGCGGTCTTGCTTGGATTTGTCATCCGTCATCTGACGAAGAACCGGAATCTTGCGTATGGGATCAGTATTTTGATCATGCTTGCCGTTGTGATCATATATATCGCGGACAGTTCCAGGTTTGAAGGGCTGGTGCCGGATATCATGACAAAATTATCTCTGTTCGAGAGGTTCTATACATTTGTAAACGGTGTATTTGACCTGACGGCGATCATCTATTACATAACCGTGATCATATTCTTTTTATTCCTTTCCGTACAGTCCCTTGAAAAAAGGAGGTACAACTAATGAAGCAAAAATATAATCAGATTGCGCTTAAGGGCGGTTCGTATTCTCTGGCAATGACAGGTATCGTATTGGCTATCCTTGTGGTCGTGAATATATTTGCATCCATACTTCCGGCTGCAATGACGCAGTATGACATCAGCTCTGCGAAGCTCTATTCAATTACAAGCAATACGAAAGCCGTCGTAAATGCACTCAAAAAGGATGTGACGATCTACTGGATCGTTCAGGCTGACAAGGAAGATGATGTGATTGAGAATCTTCTGGAAAAATATGAAAGCCTGTCAGAGCATATTAAGATCGTGAAAAAGAATCCGGATGTGTATCCAACCTTTGCAGACCAGTATACTTCCGAGGAAGTGCCGAACAACAGCCTGATCGTGGAATGCGGCGAACGCAGCCGTTATATCAGTTACAGTGACATTTATCTGACAGAGGAAAATATGTCTTCATATTCTTATGATACATCCTTTGACGGAGAAGGTGCGATCACCTCGGCCATCGACTATGCGGTGAGCGAAGAACTGCCGAAGCTCTATATACTGGAAGGCCATGGAGAAGCGGAGCTATCTCCGGTATTCAGCGAGCAGATAGAAAGGGAGAATATAGAAACGGCTGCATTTTCACTTCTGAATGAAGACTCCGTACCGGAAGAGGCGGACTGTGTTCTGATCTATGGGCCTGCCAGTGATATTTCCGCGGAAGAAAAAGATATATTATCGGAGTATGTGAAGGGCGGCGGTAAGCTTATGGTTCTGGCGGGGCCGTCAAAAGAAGGACAGCTTGAGAATCTTGGCAGTCTTCTGGAGGACTATAACGTGGAAGCGGCGGATGGGGTCGTGGTGGAGTCGGACCGTGAGCACTATGCATTCCAGGCTCCGTATATTCTGCTTCCTGATATTTGTGAAAGCGAGATTACCAGGCCTTTGATCGATGAGAATTATTACGCCATCATGCCGATCGCACAGGGGTTAAAGGTGTCGGATACTTCCGGCGCGGTGACAGAGCTTCTGACGGCGTCGGAGACGTCGTACAGCAAGAAGGCGGGTTATGACATTTCTACCTATGAAAAGGAAGAAGGAGATATTGATGGGCCCTTTGCATTGGCTGTATCTGTAGACTGCGGAAATGAAGGGCAGATCGTATGGTTTGCATCCTCGAATCTGTTTGACGATACCTATAATTCCTATTCCTCCGGGGCCAATCTGAATCTGGGAATGAATGCCCTGTCATCTCTTATGGGAGAACGGGAGGCGGTATCGGTCCGCAGCAAATCGTTAAGTTATAATTATCTTACCATCAGCGAATCGACAGCCTCATTGCTCAAAGTGCTCATGATCGGAGGATTCCCTCTGGCATTTCTCGGAACAGGGATTTGTATGATGGTAAGCAGAAGGAGGCGGCAGAATGAACAGGACTAAAAGATTATACGTGCTTCTTGGAGTATTGCTGATTTGCTGTGTGCTGACTCTGGGAGTCAGTAAATACGAAGAACGCAAGGAGAAGATCAGAAACAGCGATGAGATTATCATGGAACTTAAGAGCGAAGACGTAACCTCTGTTTCGTGGGAATGCGGATCGGGAACATTTGCTTTCCATAAGGATGAGACATGGCTGTATGACGATGACGAGAATTTCCCGGTAAATGAGGAGAAGATCGGCGGGCTGTTGGAGAATTTTGAGTCTCTCGGCGTCTCGTTTATCATTGAAGATGCCGAAGACTTAAGCCAGTATGGTCTTGATGATCCTCTGTGCAAGATTAAGATCGCTGCGGGAGAGGAGAACTATGAGATATCTCTGGGCAATTACAGCGAAATGGATGAGGAACGGTATGTATCTGTGGGAGACGGCAATGTGTACCTGGTACAGGAGGATCCGCTGAATGCATTTGATATTGAGCTTAGCGAGATGATACAGCATGATGAGATACCAAAGTTTGATTCTGTTACAGAGATAGAGTTTGCTGGCAGCGAGAATTATAAAGCCGTATATAAAGAAGACAATAAGATTACTTATAGTGAGGAAGACGTATTTTTTGCGGAGGAAGACGGAGAAGAAATTCCGCTTGATACGGAAAATATTGACAGATATATGGAGGTTATCAGCGAACTGAATCTGACCGATTATGTGTCCTATAATGTAACGGATGATGAACTTAAAGCTTACGGACTGGATAAACCGGATCTGGATGTGTCCTTTAAATACCGCGTGTCGGATGATGAGGGCGGGGAAGAGCAAGAAGGGACGGCCACGCTTCATATTTCCCGCGGCCCAAAAGAGAAAGAGGAAGATACAGACCAGGAAGAAGAGATAACTGCATATGCCCGGATCGGTGAATCGAAGATCATATATAAGATCAGCGGATTAGATTATGAAGACCTGATGGAAGCATCCTGCGGCGATCTGCGTCACCAGGAGGTGATATGGGCGGATTATGATGATATCATTAAGGCGGAGATAACCCTGGAAGACAAAGAGTACGAGCTGACAGTAAAAGAAGAGGGTAAGGAGAACGTCTGGTATTATCAGGAGAAAGAAATCAACACGGATGAACTGCGGGATGCCCTTAATTCTTTATCCGCGTCTGAATTTACAGAGAAGGAGCCGTCAGGGAAGGAGGAGATCAGTCTGACCCTGCAGATCGATAATGAGAATCAGCCGGAAGTTCGGATCGAACTGTACCGGTATGATGGGAATAACTGTCTTGCGGTCGTTGACGGGAATCCGCTGTCGCTGGTGAACAGAAGCTATGCCGTCGATCTTATCGAAGCTGTCAACGCGATTGTGCTGAATTAATATTATAGGTATAACGATCGGCGTTGTTGGAAATGAGAGGGGCATTTTTTGTTGACAAATACTAATCCTTTCGTGATAATGATATCAGACAGGAAATGTCCCCGGTACAGCCGGAAGTCTTTGGTTTGCTTAGGTAAGGCGGCAGCCGTAAGGAGCGCAGTATGTTAAAGATATATATTTGTGAAGATATAGAAGTGCAAAGAAATAAAATACAGCAGATTATCGAAAATATAGTTCTTATGGAAGAACTTGACATGGAACTTTGGTGTGTCTCTGAAGATCCGCATGTGATCCTCGAAAAAGTGAAAGAAACAGAAGATGTTGGAATATATTTTCTGGATATTGCCCTGGGTGCGGATATGACAGGATTGACTCTGGCGCAGGAAATCAGGAAATATGATCCAAGAGGATTTATTGTTTTTGTTACAACCCACTCGGAGATGAGTTACATGACGTTCATATACAAATTAGAGGCGTTGGACTTCATCTTGAAGGATGTACCGGAGGATCTTGAGAAAAGAATATACGAGTGTATTCTTGAGGCGAATCAACGATTCGCGTCCGCAAATAATAAAGTGCATGCGAATTTTTCTGTGAAAATAAATGAGAAGGTATTTACGGTAGATTATGACGATATTCTCTTTTTTGAGACGTCTCCGAATGTACACAAGATTATACTTCATTGCAGAAACCGTCAGATGGAATTTTTAGGGAAGATCAAAGAGATCGAAAGACAGGTGGACGGGCGTTTTTACCGCTGTCATCGCTCGTTTTTGGTGAACAAAGATAATATCAAGGAGATTGATTTTCAGAACCGGGTCATTCATATGGTCAATGGAGATGAATGTCTGATCTCTTCCCGCATGATGAGAGGATTGAAATAATACGCGGGGATGGATACAGGAATGCTTTCCTGAAGCGCATGTGTAAAAGCTCAGCGCAGTCTATTTGCGCCTGTATTTTACACATGCACTCTTGAAAAGCATGTTCATCAAAACACTAACTGACGATTACACCGTCCTCGTCCCACAGGTCATGCCAGTCTTTGGCGCCTTCCCATAAGAACACGTGGCCTTTGACAAGGCGGTTATTGCAGTCAAGCGCTGCTATAGCAGTCATCTCTTCTTCTGTCAGAGGGTCTTCTGTCATACATTTCAGATTTTCGTAATAGTGGTGTGTTGAGAACGGGATCGGGAGCTGTCCGTTCTGATGCGCCCATTTTAACGCAATGACCGCAGGATGTACGCCGTGTCTTTGCGCGATCTCTTGTACCGCAGGCAGTTCAAGATCTGCGACATCTTCTTCCATTATATCCCTCTCAGGTCTTCTCGGCGAACCGATCGGCATATATCCCACAGGAAGGATGTTCCGTTCTTCCAGATATATCTTAAGCTCTCTTTGCTGGAACGCCGGATGCATCTCGATCTCTGCCGCCGCAGGCTTTATCTTCATCATAGGAAGTACCGCGTCCATCTTCGGGATCGTCATATTAGAGATTCCGATGTGGCGGATCAGCCCTTCTTCTGCCAGCGCTTCGCATTGGCGGTAGGTATCCATGAACTCTTCCGTACTGAACGGCCGTGAATCTGGATTGCGGGAGTCGACGTCGCATCCCGGAGCATGATAATTCGGGAACGGCCAGTGGATAAAATACAGATCCAGATAACCGCACTTCAGATCGGAGATACTCTTCTTGCATGCCTGCGCTACATTTCTGTGCATATCGTTCCACACCTTTGACATGATGAATAAGTCTTCTCGCTCTGCCGTCCCTTCTGCATATGCATTCTGGAATACCTGGCCGATCTGTGCTTCATTGCCGTAACATGCGGCGCAGTCGAACAGGCGGTATCCGCACCGGATCGCTCCTGCCACAGCCTCGGCGACTTCTTCGGGAGTTACGCGGTCTGAACCGAAAGTCCCCATTCCGACACAGGGAATCTCTGTACCTGTATATAATTTTTTCTTTGGCACGATTGCCGGATCAATCATCTGCATGATCATAACCTCCTTTGTATGATTCGTTTAAAAATGATTTGAATGCCTCTAGCGAGTTGTTCAGCGCAAGAGATTCAGGGAAAGCGGTCTCTTCGATCAGAGAAGCCGCCAGGCAAAAATCTCCGATATGTTCCGTCCCATGGCTGTCGCTTGACAGGACGACGGGGTGGCTGTATCGGGCGCAGCCTTTACCAGGGCGTCATAGTCGACCGGGAATCTGCTGTCGTCGCAATGCCCTAGTATCTTCACGTTCGGATGCTTCATGGAACGGATATAGGCGGCAGTGTTGTCGGCGGCCGTACTGGGCTTGAAGGTCTGGGGATGCATGCTTACGATGGCATAGTCCAGATGCTTAAGGATATCGTGATCAAGGTCAACGCTTCCGCCGTTATCTAATATATTCAATTCTGCGCCGATCATAATCTCGATACCGAAGCGTTCCCTGGGAGAGAACGAGAGATTCCTGAAATAAGACGGCCGGCAGGAATATGGGGTTGCAGGTCCGTGGTCAGTGATCCCGATCATCTTAAGACCGAGAGAGACGGCCTTTTTGGCCATATCTGTGATGGTGCAGGAAGTGGCGTGGCCGCTGGCAATTGAGTGTGTATGCGGATCAAATTCTGGCATTGAATGAATTTCTTTCTACAAGTTGTATTATAACTTTGCATTATTTTTGAGGTAAAGTCAAGAATTTATTAAAAAAACAATAGAAATACGGGTCTCATAGAATTTGAAAAAATTACTATATATTAAAACTTGAACCCAAACTGCTACAACGCTTATAAATCAAGGGCTGTAGCAGTTTTTTCCCCCAAAGTGTCAAAGACGGGAATATAACTGCTTGTTTAAAGCGCAATCCCGTGGTATGATGATTTAGAAAACTGTTTTTATGGGAAGTAAAGGAGGAGCCGCTTATGATGCCGGTCGAGAAGATCAAAAACTCCAGAGAGCTAGAATTTGCCGTATTCTGCATTGAAAATGTTGCGGCAAAACTGGGCGTAGATGCGGAACGGGTCTATCGGGCATTTGTTGAAAAAGATGATATCTTGCATGGATATATCGTGCCGGGATATGAAATTCTGCACACCCAGGGTCGGGAATATATCGTAGACGATCTCCTTGAGGTGATGCGAGAAAGGGGTGTGGAAGTATGATTCTCTATCATGGTTCCCATCTGGAAATTGCAGAACCGGATCTGACTCATTCTCGTCCTAATGTGGATTTTGGGCGTGGTTTTTATGTTACTCCTATATATATGCAGGCGTCGAAGTGGTGCGGCAAGTTTAAACGTCGTGGGAAAGTTGGAATCATTTCCCGGTATATATTTGATGAAAGATGGGAATCTGAGTTGAAAACGCTGAAATTTACTTCATATTCTGAGGAATGGTTGGACTTCATCCTGAATTGCCGCAGCGGAAAAGATACAACAGACTATGATCTTGTGGTTGGCGGTGTTGCCAACGATAAGGTGTTTAATACGGTGGAACTGTTTTTTGACGGATTGATCGACAAGGCGGAGGCGATAAATCGCCTGCGCTATGAAAAGCCGAATCTGCAAATCTGTTTCCGCACAGAGAAAGCACTGGAGTTTTTACATTTTGAAGGGAGTGAAATGGTATGAATGCCAATCCAATTTTGCTTCAGAAAAAATATAGCCGTGTGATTGAGTGCTTTGCCAGAAAGCAGGGGATCTCTCTGGATGTAGCATTGGACTTTTTCTACCATTCCGAGGTCTATCCGTTGATTCGGGATGGCGTTTCCGATATGCACTGCATGAGCGATGCGTATTTGGCAGAGGAGCTGGAACAGGAATATCGCCAGAAGATATTTCGCCAATCAGTATAGTAAACTGACGCCGATCCAGATGCAGCATGTCGGTATTGATGAGTTATAACAGGGACGTAAAGCATTGCAAGCAAGACGAGAGATGGCAGAGAACAGACACAGGGAGAAACCGGGCTTCACATTGTTGGGGAGTTCGGTTTTTTTAATGCATTGTTCATATAAAACTTCCGTAATCGGCAATAATAATATATAGAAATAAAATAATATTTGGATTTATTGCCGATTATATGTTAGAATAACAATAATATGATGATTAAAACAGATGGAGGAGATATGCGGTATCTTTCAGTTAATGAAACAGCGAAGAAATGGAATATATCAGAGCGAAGTGTAAGAAATTACTGCGCTCAGGGACGGGTAAACGGAGCGTTTCTTACCGGAAAGACATGGAACATTCCAGAAGATGCCGAAAAACCGGAACGTTCCAATAAGAGAAAAGAACAGCCGGCTTTGCTGGATATTTTGCAGGAGCAGAAGGCAAGTCAATATTCCGGCGGAATCTATCATAAGACTCAGATTGATCTGACATATCATTCGAACCATATGGAAGGCAGCCGCCTGACCCACGACCAGACCAGATATATTTTTGAAACCAATACTGTTGGAGTAGAGAATGAGGTTCTCAATGTGGATGATGTGATTGAAACCGCAAATCATTTCCGTTGTATTGATATGATCATCGATCATGCAAAGTCTGTTTTGACAGAGAAGTATATTAAGGAGCTGCATCTGACTTTGAAAAGCGGAACCAGCGATTCCAGAAAAGATTGGTTTGCAGTGGGAGATTACAAGAAACTGCCCAATGAGGTTGGCGGCATGGAAACTGTACTCCCTGAAAAAGTTGCTGATAAGATGAAGGTTCTGTTGGCAGAGTACAATGAGAAAGCAGAAAAGACCTTTGAGGATATTCTGGATTTTCATGTCAGATTTGAGAGGATCCACCCATTTCAAGACGGAAACGGCCGTGTGGGCAGATTGATTATGTTTAAAGAATGCCTGAAATATAATATTGTTCCGTTTATAATTGAGGATAATCTGAAACTTTTCTATTATCGGGGATTGAAGGAATGGGACAAAGAGAAAGGGTATCTGACAGACACCTGCCTGACGGCACAGGATAAGTATAAGGTTCATCTGGATTATTTTAGGATTGCTTATTAGCAGGAGAAGAGTATATGATTGTTTTAATAACGGGCGCCTCGCACACGGGTAAAACGGCCCTTGCTCAAAAATTGCTTGAAAAATATAAATACCCATATCTATCAATAGACCATTTGAAAATGGGTTTGATCCGAAGCGGTTATACAAAGCTTACACCCGAAGACGATAACGAACTTACAGGGTATTTGTGGCCTATTATTCGTGAAATGATTAAAACCGCCGTAGAAAATAAGCAGAATCTCATAATTGAAGGGTGTTATATTCCTTTTGAATGGTCAAAGGGATTTGAAAAGGAATACCTTGAACATATAAAGTATTACTGTCTTGTAATGAGCAGAGATTATATAAAAAAACATTTTACAAGTATAAAAAGATATGCAAGCGTCATAGAAAAGCGTTTGGATGATGAAGGGTGTACGATGGAAAGTGTTTTAGAAGATAATGCATTGTTTTTAGAACTTGCTCAGAAGTATGGTGTGAATTATGTGCTGATTGATGATAAGTACGAAATAGATATTGATTTGGAGAAGCTATGATCAGTTCAATAATTAAATCGGCGGAGGCCGTTACATAAAATATGTATAGAAAGCGGAGGGTTAAATGATTATAGGTGAATTAAAAAATAAAATTGATAGTTTATGGGATATTTTTGCTTCAAGCGGATTGGTAAATCCGCTTGAAGTAATTGAGCAGATTACATATCTGATGTTTATTCATGATTTGGATGATTCGGACAATACAAGAGCAAAAGAAAGTGCAATGCTTGGACTTCCATATCAGAGTGCAGATAGAATGTATTCTGTAATACAGGAGTGGGTATTTCCATTTATAAAAACATTACACAGTGATAAGAATAGCGCTTATTCAAAATATATGGATGATGCAATTTTCAAATTACCCACACCGCTTGTTCTATCAAAAGTAGTAGGAGATCTATGAGGCAATCAGGAGGTGCGATAAAGTTATGTGTGAAGCGTTGAGAGAACTTATGAAGGATGATTTGGAAAAAAGGGAGCAGGAAACATTGCTTAAAACAATTAAAAATCTGATGGATACTACGAAATGGACAGCAGAACAGGTAATGGCGGCTATGAAAATTCCAGAAGCTGACAGGGGAAAGTATATTGCAAAATTATGATAAAAAATACTATACTAAAGCTAACAGCAGACGACAGATTGTAGGAATAGAAAGGATGAAACAATTTTGCAATATAGATTGTTTTATCCTTTTAATTTAATAGAGATAAGAATACCAAACGCCGTTATGGACGTGCATGGAAAAGAATCCGTGACAAGTATGCTGCAGAGCATCCGTTCTGTGAGAAGTGTTACGAGCGTGGAGTTCTGGTTCCGGTGGAAGAGATCCATCACAAGCTTCCTTTGAGTGAAGGTGCACACATAATCGGAGTAATCTGATTGCGTTGTGCAAGTCGTGTCATTCACAGATACATGCGAAACGTGGGGATCGCTGGCATGACCGGTAGGGGGAGTGCAAATCTCTACAGACCTGTCTCCTATAGAACGGCGGGAGGGTCTTTTGTGTGCAGTCGCAAAATTGAATATGGGGGTTACACAACAATACAGTAACTAAAATAGAAACAAAATGAATAAAACAAGTAAAAATGGTAACTATAATATTGACTGCAAAGTAGATGTGGCATATAATAAGCATGAGGCAGAAGAAATTTTGTTGATTGGAGGAGATTATTATGCTCAATGTAAATGCAATGATTGCAGCAAATATTGTAGCGATTCTTAAAAAACAGAATAGAAAACAGATAGATTTGGCAGATGCACTGCAGACTAATAAACAGACAATAAGTAAGATGCTTAATGGTTCAAGAATGATTAATGCGGTGGAACTGAAACGCATTGCAGAGTTCCTTGGTGTTAAGATGGAGGAGCTAACCAAGGTTCGTGAAGATTCTGTTGATACGGATATTGTTCATGCGTTCATGGGTAAAGTTGAATCAGACGAAGCTAAAGAAGCGCTTAACATTGCTGATAAGCTTTCGGATATGATTCTTTTCCATAGTCGAGTTCGCGATAATGGTATGGCCATGATGAAACCTTGGGAGGCATAATGGGAGATACTTTTTTTGAAAGCTTGTTTTATAAGCAAGAGAAGCAATTTGAAAAAATAAATGATTTGACCAAAGTCTTTGCGGTAAATTATTGTGGGAACACAATAATCAGAGAGTCCATTTTTGGTATCGTTTCAAATTATGCACGAAAAAGAGAGTTAGCCCTCGAAGTGCTTCGCTATCCATTTAAGGATGATGAGCTATGGGCGTTTACTTTTGTGAAAAAGGGTACATTTTTCTTGTGTGTGAATACAGAACTCCCAATGTGTAAGCAGATTTTTGCTACTGCACATGAGTTATATCATATTCATTGCTATGCAGAAGATATTAATACCAGTACTATTACAGCTGGTTCTTTGTTGGATTCAAAAACGGTGGATGAAATAGCGGCTACGCAGGAAGATCTTGAGGCAAATGCTTTTGCTGGCTTGCTTTTGATGCCAGATGCTAGTGTGATAGAACAGTTTAAGATGTTTGGAATATCAAAAGAAAACATGGGGATTGATGATGTACTGGTCCTTATGGATTTATTTGCACTTCCTTACAAAGCAGTAGTATTGCGCTTAGTGGAAAGCGGTGTGATTACAGAAGAGAAGGCCCGAAGCCTTTATCAAGAAAATAATGAAAACATTTCAGTCAGAATAGAATTGACTGGAAAAGCAGAGCAGTGGCAACAGAATAGAGGACGTTTGCTCCGCTATGGAAGCCTGTTAGATAATCTAGCTTTCAATTCTGAACAGGAATTACTTGTGGATAGTAGAGAGGAATCTGATAGGGCATACTTGGAAAAACTTGGAAAGGAATTTCGAAATCGAAAATAAGGTGGGTATATGGCAAATGTTAAATATGCCTTGCTGGATACTGACTTTATATCCAAGATGCACTTAATACGCAAGGATGATCAGAATAAGTTAATAGATAAAATTATGGCAATGCCAGGTTATTTGTTTTATTATCATAAACAGATTCATGTAGAACTCATGCGTCACAATATTGCAGGTGCTGGACTTGAAGTTCGGTGAGCAAATCTATGTATTTTGTTCTGATGATAAAAATGCCAGAAATGGTGCGGTCAGCATAGGCGGTGCCAGATGCATAAGTGTGTTGTCATCCTTTGTAAGGTTAAAAAAGGAAATTGGTTTCACAAAAGAAGATGCTGTGCCTTACATAGACTCTTATATGAATAAGTGTTTAGGGAAAGATCAAAAAACTTTTAGAATTCAGGACACTTCGAAGGAAAAGCGAATGTGCAGGATTCCATGTGAACAGATATTCAATGAGATTTTTGAAGGCAAAATAGATGAACTTATGACTGGAAATCTGAAGTATATTTAAAATACAAATAGAAAAAATGCGAGGATCGTGTAGAGATACATGGTCCTTTTATTATGCAAAAATTTAGGAAGGAGGGGATTCCGATGGCAGGAAGAAAGCCAAAGCCTACAGCGGTAAAGAAGTTGGAAGGTAATCCTGGAAAAAGAAAACTGAATACGAAGGAGCCCATTCCAGCAAAGGGAATGCCTGCATGTCCTGACTGGTTAATGCCAGAAGCAAAGAAGGAGTGGGAATCACTATCCATGAGGCGGATTTTGTGTTATACTTGATTGAGTTATAAGTCAAGTTATTGAGAAGAACAGCGGAGAGGAATATGCTGAGAAACAACATCGAGTTGGATATTAAGACTAAGTGCATAGAGCAGTCTGCCACACAGGCGAAGATCGCAGAGAATATCGGCACATCGCCGTCATATGTGAATAAGATCGTTCGCAGCAAGGAACAAATCATGAACAAGACCTTCCAGGCCATGATGGAGGATCTGGGCTTTGATGTGGAACTGCATTATGTGGAGAAGGAAGATAAGGAATGAAGCAGCTAAAGGATAAAGAGTATGAGGAATATCAGCAATACCTCTACAATAAGGCGCATGGCTATATCTGGACGCCTGACACTCTGGAACTGATCTGCAATGGAAACGATGGAGAACCGGAGCAGATTGGAAAGCAGGTTCTTGGTATGACGGTCAAGCTTCGGAATGAGCAGGTTTCGCTTAGGCTTTCCGATAAGCATAAGAGCTATGTTATCCGCTTGCTCCGCAAGAATGAGGTGGACTTGCTGAAGGATTTCCTGTATGAAGCGATCTTTATTCCAAAAGGAACGGAGCCGCCTGCGAGGGATATCATCGAGAAGCCGGAGCTGCGTGTTTACACGGATGACTTCGGAGCCAGAAAAGGCGATAACTGTCTGGTGGCGGATTTAGGCGGGAAGGTTGTCGGCGCAGTATGGACGAGGATAATGGACGATTATGGACATGTGGACGATGAAACGCCGTCCTTCGTGATTTCGCTTTACAAGGAATACCGGGGGGCAGGGCATCGGCTCACAGCTGATGGTGAGGATGCTGGAACTTTTGAAATGGCAGGGATATGAAAAGGCTTCACTCGCGGTTCAGAAGGCGAATTATGCCGTGAAGATGTATGAGAATGTCGGGTTCAAGACTGTGGATGAGAATGCCGAAGAATATATTATGGTATGCGAGTTATAAATATTGATTTGAAGAGGTCTTGACTGTGGGAAAAGAACTGTCGGAAATGACGTTGGAAGAATTGTGGGACTTATTCCCTATCTTCCTTGTCCAGCACGATGATAAGTGGAATGAATATTATAAAGAGATAGAATACACAATTACAGAGCTTTTGGCAGGTTATCTAGTTAAAAGAATCAGTCACATTGGAAGCACAGCGATACAGGGCATATGGGCCAAGAACATTGTTGATGTGATGGTTGAAATTTCTGAAAAAGCTGACATGGAAGAAATTGCGCACATTCTGGAGCAGAACGGGTTTATCCGGATGTCCGCGGAAACAAACCGAATCTCGCTCAACAAGGGTTATACCAAAGAGGGCTTTGCGGATAAGGTATACCACATTCACCTTAGATATTCCGGTGATAATGATGAACTGTATTTCCGCAACTATCTGAATGAGCATCCTCATATTGCAAAAGAATATGAAGCAGTAAAACTGGAATTATGGAAAAAGTATGAGCATAATCGTGATGCTTATACAGAAGCAAAAACAGATTTCATTCGCCAGTGGACAACAGAAGCCCGCAGGATATACGGAGACATATATTGATAAATCGAGATACCGGAGGAAAACATAATATGTATCATGATATAGTTGCATTGCCAAAAGATCAGTGGAAAGGCACAGCCATACCCTTGACCACCAGAAGCGACAGCTATTATGACCTTGAACTGAGTCCGCTAAATAGTGAAGGATGCACTGTCTCTATTGTCAGGAAACCAGCAGAAAAAGAAATTGTTCACACGCCGGAGGAATATGATTTCCCCGATTCACTTTATCAGGATCATTGGGAGGGTGCTGAAGCCTATGGCGTTGTGAGTGACACCGGTGATATGTTGGCCTGTATTGAAGTATGTCCTGAAGAGTGGTCGAACAGACTCATGGTTACGGAGCTATGGGTAAGTGATGCGCTTCGGGGAAAAGGCATCGGAAAGAGACTGATGGATAAAGCAAAGGAAGTCGCGCTTCACCAGCAAAGGCGCGCCATCATTCTGGAGACGCAATCCTGCAACACAAATGCAATCGGATTCTATCTCCATCAAGGCTTTGAACTGATCGGTTTTGATACTTGCTGTTATACAAACAACGATATTGGCCGCAGGGAAGTTAGAATCAACCTCGGATACTTTTTTCACAGAGAGGGGCGCAGAAGATAGTATGATAATATGGCGGCAGCTTCTGCAAATTTAAGTAATCAGAAGGGTAGAATAATTTTTTCAAAAACTTTTATTGTCCCTATTGACAATACGCTGACGAGGCGCATAGATCTATTTATAATAAGTACAAAGATATTTTTTCCTATTTTGATGCGCCGTTGATTGGCCTTACCGCTACACCGAAGGAAGAAATCGACAAGAATACTTATGAGATCTTTGAACTAGAGAACGGTGTTCCCACATTTGGATATGATTTGGCGCAGGCTGTGAAAGACGGATATCTTGTTGACTATGTTTCTGTCGAATCGAAGCTTAAGTTTATAAAGCAGGGAATTGTGTATGATGAATTATCAGAAGAAGATAAGAGGGCATATGAGGAAACTTTTGAGGATGAACATGGGGACTTGCCCGATTCTATAGGTTCGTCTGCTCTTAACACATGGATATTCAATGAGGACACGATAAAACAAGTTTTAAATATTTTGATGACCAAGGGCATTAAGATTGATTATGGACAGAAGCTTGGTAAGACAATTATTTTTGCAAAGAATCATGATCATGCTGAGAAGATACTGGAAGTTTTTAACAAAGAGTATCCTCGCCTCCCGGATTATGCGAAAGTAATAGATAATTATATGAATTACGCGCAGAGCGCCATTGATGAGTTTTCTGCTCCAAAGAAGATGCCTCAGATTGTAATTTCTGTAGACATGTTATGATGAAAGATTTTACTGTTCTCCAGGAACCGCCATTTACGGATCGGGGAAGTGTGGTTGAGATATTCACTGATCTGAACGTGTGGATGGGAATTCGGAAGGTTATAGATACAATAAATGCCAATGCGGCAGCGTAGAAGGAAATATGAACTTAACGAATGTATGTGCTCGAAGATGATTGCATGGTTTGATTAAAAAAGAGGCAGTGATAGAACATGGCATGATACTTTTTCGTTATGTCAGTATGAAGCCACATCCCGCACCAGAGAGCAGAAAATATCGGGAAAGTTTTAGTATTCGGTTGTACAATATAATCACAGCGGAACGGGAAGGAGAATACTGCTCATGAACAGTTGGAATGACGGTATACGCAATGCAATTTGTTACATTGAAGATCATCTGACCAAGGATATTGATGTAAATGAAATCGCAAGCAAAGCATTTGTGTCAAGCTTTTACTTTCAAAAAATATTCCATGTATTATGTGGATTTACAGTTGGGGAGTACATTAAAAATCGCCGTCTGACACTGGCTGCTCAGGAACTTTGTTCAACCGATATCAGGGTGCTTGATGCTGCACTGAAGTATGGGTACAGTTCGCCTGACAGCTTTGCAAAAGCATTCACTAAATTTCATGGGGTAACGCCTTCACAGGCAAGAGAAAAGAACCGCAGTCTGAATTCTGTTGCTCCGCTGAAAATAAAACTTACATTGGAGGGCGGTACTATGTTAGAGTACAAAATTGCGGAAAAAGAACAGTTCACGGTTATGGGAGTTTCCCGTAAATTCAATTCAGAGACTTCATATCAAAAAATACCTGAGTTTTGGCAGGAGCATATGAAAAGCGAGAATGGGAAGATCATATGCGGAAGGTATGGAATCTGCATGGACAGTGAGGGGCAGAACTTTGAGTATCTGATAGCTGATAATTACAGTCCAGAAAGCGAAGTTCCTGAGGGAGTGGAAATAAGAGTAATTCCAGCTGGGACATGGGCAGTATTTCCTTGTCACGGAACATTGCCGAAATCTTTACAGGATGTGAACACAAGAATATGGAGCGAGTGGCTGCCATCCTGTAAGACATACAGGCTTGCAGGTAATTATAATATTGAGATGTATACGAAAGATATGAATTACAGCGAAATCTGGATACCTATAGAAAAGAATTGATAAATTGAGTGTTGATTCCCCTTAGAAATTAAAGGCAAATAGTAATATGGCCGGGAACTTCCTCTGCTTTGATCGGCGCAGAGGAAGCTCCCCTTTCCCCTGCGCAGCTGTCATCTACCCCTTTGTGGGCTTGACGGTTATCTGTTTTATAGATTATACTGTAATATCCAAAGATGGCCTCGGGCTTAATGAAAATTCGCTGTTGCCTTTTACAATGCGATTTTCTACATCTTTGCGGGTAATGTTGCGCACAATGCTTGTATCAAATGGCTGCCCAAGCTGCCAGTTTGGGTCTGCTTCTCTTACAGCTTCGAAAAATGCTTTTGTATACATTCGCTCATATTGCCCAAGCGTCCATGTACCGCTTAACCGATCGGATTTTTCAACGCTTAACTGATAGCGCGTAAAAACTTCAGTACGTTTTGTTGTATCGCCATTGGCGATTCCTTTTTCTAGTATGAAATGGCGCTTTGTCTCATCAAACATGTCTTGCCGGGCAGTTTCGGAAACATCTATTATTTTGTGGAATTCGGACGGATCTTTACCTGTAATGTCCATTCCCGCTACACCATAAGGATTTACGAAATCACCGTCCTCATCAAAAAGTCCCATATAATTACGAATAAATGTTTCTTCGTCTGCTTCAAGTGGATTTTTAAATTTAAAATCAAGATCATCATCCTTTAGTCCAAGCATCTGCTTAAGCATTTTCAGGTCTTGCAGATCTTTTTCAGCCTTAACTTTCGCAGCAGATTTAGGTGCTTCTCCGTTGGGATGCCCTTCGTCATACATTGCTTTGGCACGTTTGTATCGCGCGCTGTTTGTATTAATTGCACCTGTGTAAGGCTTATAACCTACAACCATTGACATAACGCAATCCTCCTTAAATATTAATTCTTTTTGGCTACACACTTTATTCCCGCGAGCAACGAGTCAAGCAAGCAAGCAAGCAGGCATGCTTGCGTGCACATTCGGCGACTGCCGCGAGGTCTTTGACTATTACATCGGCAGTTTAGCAGAATATTTTAAGAAAATTTTGGAAAATACAAGGGGAATTCCTCTTGTTCCTTTTTGTGTGATATTTCTTAATTGTGTACATTACGTTATGTAATATGATATGATTAAGCCGGAGGTGAAAATCATGGGCGAAAAGCAAATCAGTACAGGCGAGGTAGCAAAGATTTCCGGGCTTACAATACGGACCTTACAGCATTATGATAACATCGGGGTTCTTCCGGCATCAGGGCGCACAGAGGGCGGACGGCGTTTTTACACAGAAAAGGATATGATTAAGTTAGAACATATTATTTTTTATCGTGGTTTAGGGTTTTCACTGGATCAAATTAAAAGAATACTTGCTGAACCTAAAACGGATAAAAATGCCGGCGAATTATTATCCGTACAAAAAGTTATGCTGTACAACCAAATATACAATATCCAAAACAGCATTGCCGCTATTGAAGCAAGCCAGGAAATCATCAGCGCCGGAAAAACGCCGCCGTGGACGCTGTTAGCAACCTTTATGCAGTCGCTTGGCTCGGTTGACCTTTCTGTCTGGGGGAATTACGAGTTTTCAGAGGAACAGACAGAAATTTTTGAGGAACATTTTCAGACATTGGATGATGTAATGGATTTTTACAACACATGGAAACGCCTTTCTATAAAGTCAGCTGCATTCAATGAAGCTGGAATAAGACCCGGTGATGCAATCGCTCAGACATTGGCAATGGAGTGGACGGAAATGGTGCGAAAAGTCACAGGGGGAAATCCTGAACACGAACAGGCATTTCTGGCAGTTGACGATCAGAGAGGAGTCTGGAATCCTGCTGAACGGGAGCTGATTGAAAAGGCAGAACCATTTTTGGAAGAGGCCTTAAATATTTATGATCAAAAACAGGACTAAAGAGCAAAACAAAGTATCACTCCGGGGCGTATCAGTCCCGGAATTTTTTTTGAAAAAACACTTGCTAATAACGTAACGTAATGAATTAAGATATGGAAAGAAAGGTTGGTGACAAAATGAAAAATATCATAGAGATTAAAAATTTGTGCAGGCAGTTTGATCAGTTTGTCGCTGTAAATAATATCAGTTTTACGGTGAAACAAGGTGAATTGTTTGCGTTTCTTGGAACGAACGGCGCAGGAAAGTCCACAACGATCAGTATGATCTGTACCTTGCTCCCGAAAACATCCGGCAGCATAATTGTAGACGGTTTTGATACAGAAAAAGAAGCTGCAAAGGTGAGAAGCCGTTTGGGGGTCGTTTTTCAGACCAATGTTTTAGACGATCTATTGACGGTCGGGGATAATCTGAATATACGGGCGCGTTTTCAAGGGCTGAGTGGTGAGGAACTCCATCACAGGATCAATGAACTGCGTGATGTATTTGGACTTTCAGACATTTGGAAACGTCCTTTTGGAAAATTATCCGGCGGACAGAAACGAAAATGTGAGATTGCCCGTGCAATTTTAAACAAGCCGGAAATTCTTATATTGGATGAACCGACAACAGGGTTAGACCCGCAGACACGTACTGCCATCTGGAAACTGATACGGGATATGCAGACGCAGCACGGAATGACAGTCTTTCTCACAACGCATTACATGGAGGAAGCAGCAGCGGCAGATAATGTATTGATACTGGAAAAGGGCAGGATTTGTGCAGAGGGAACGCCAGACACATTGAAAAGCAAGTATGGAAAGGATACATTAAAGCTGCGTTTTATTAATTCGGAGGAAGGCATCCATCAACTGCAGGCAATGGGCTATACCGCAAAGCAAAAAGCGGATTACGTTTCGATTTCGATTGAGGATAGCCATGAAGCATTAAAAATAGTAAACAGCTTGGATGATTTTCTTGATTTTGAATTAATAAAAGGAAATATGGACGATGTATTTTTAAATGTAACAGGTCATACGGAGGTGACGAAATGAAAGAAATAAACGTATTAACTGGCAGGACAATGAAGCTTTATCTGAAAAACCCTTTATCCATTTTATTCTCTTTTGTCTATATGCTGTTATTTATAGTTCTGATCAGTCTGTTTCTTGGCGACTATATGGCAGAAGGAATGATGGACGTATACGCCGAAGTGGAGGGAATGGATTTTGCTCATATACGATGGATGGTTGACACAACATCAATGGCGGGTGTATTGATGATCAACTGCATCTTAGTTCCCCTCAATGTACTTACGATCATGGTACAGGACAGCAATGATAATCGGTTAGACAGCTTCCTTGTCAGTGCAGTCGCTCGTAACAAGCTGGTTGTCGGTTATTGGTTAGCTCCGTTTCTTGTAGGCATTGTGATGAATATACTCTGCCTGTTCATAGCAGAGGGATTTATCGTAATGAACGGCGGCGAATGGCTAAGTATACGGAGCAATATAGAAATGGCAGGCTTAATTATTGCAAACACATTTTCAGCAACAAGCATACTCTTTGTAGCGGCCATGCTGACAAAAAGTGTAAGCCTGTACAGTACATTTACAGGAATTATGTCTGCGTTGGTTGGCTTTCTTACAGGGGCATTTCTGCCAATAGGCATGTTTCCGGCAAATATCCAAAAAATATTCGCACTCGTTCCGGCCCATCATGGTGCGACGCTTATGCGCAGAGTCATGACAAGAGAACCGCTTATGGCAACTTTTGGAAATGTAACAGACCAGGCAGTAAAAGGCACGTATATGACAGCAAAAGAAATTATAGATATATATGCGTCTGAAAATGGAATCACTTATATGTTTGGAAATATACAGTTTCCATTTTCTGCAATGCTTATCATAGTGATTGGTTCAGGTCTTTTGTTTATGGGGGTTAGCATTATTTGGATGGAGCGCTAGGTCAGAGGGACATCCGCGCAAATAGGGGACTTGTACGATGCTGAGCAATTTGAAGCAGCTCGTGATGAACGATAAGAGAGTGATAAGATTAGATGAAATATGCCGCACCTTAACAGATTTTGTAATGGAGTATAGGATTTGGTCTTTCGTATAGAATAACATTCCGGCAATACGAATCAATATTGCCGGAATGTAAAAAATTAATAGAGTATTTTAAATACGATGTCAATTATAACTATGCATCAATTTTTTCCCCATTTTTAACTACCTTGCTGAGGATAAAGGTAAGAACGATACACAATGCTGCCGCTGCCATAGCGTAAACCCATGTCATGTTGTATCCTGTTCTTCCGTAGCTGTCCATCCAGCTTCCTACCAATGTATACATGAACATATCCGGCATATATCCGAGTGCAGAAGCGATACCGGATACACGTCCGCTTAGATGGATCGGGATCTTGGCATCATCGTGTACTGCAAAATACTGGCTCCGTACAGCATAGATAAAAATAAGGCCGATGAAGAAGTTTACGATGACTGCTGTAAGCGAGGAAGCCTTGCCTGGCAGTAAAATGTATGCACCGAAGGAAAGGATCAGACCAACACATCCGCCGATGATAACTTTTATACGGGAATGAAGCTTATCTGCAAGGAACCCTCCTGCGATACCGCCCAGTCCCTGAAGAAGATAACGCACACCGCCGAGAGTTGCGGCAGTAGTAGCGGTAAGTCCGTAAAACTGCTGTGCATAAGTAGTGATATAACCGATTAATCCATATACGCTGTATGCAGTAAAGATAATACCTACAAGCAACCATACTCTGGGGATCAGCAGCATTTTAAACAGGCCTTTTGTGACTTCAAGGGCAGATGCTGTGTTCTCTTCTTTTTTTGTGTCTTCAATAAAGATAAAGTTTAGTATACCTATTATGATTACTGTAATGGAACATACACGGATCGCAGCGGCAGCGCCTGCAACCGCGTTAGTATAGTGGGCGAAAACAGCAGTCATAACGAATACCAAAAGTGCATTCAGAATACCGCGGAGTCCTTCCTGAAGACCGAAGAGACGTCCCTGCTCTTCTTCTGTACCGAGCATACGGGTCGCTTTGATACATGCTGACCAATATGTGATGATTGTAGAAACACCCATTAATACAAAGATGATCCGGCTGATCGTGAATCCCGGGAAGGTTGAGAACCAAAGTCCTAAAACGCCTGTTGCTAAGAATGAAAATGTTAAAAGTTTTCTTGCGGAGAATTTGTCTGCGATCGCTCCGCCGATAAAATATGATATAGTTGCGACTGTTGCATAGCCGGAAGAAAGCATACCCATCTGGGCATTATTTAAATTCATTGCGTTCTGAATCGGAACGTAGAACGTCTCGCGGATATATGGGAGCTGAAAAATGATTCCGGCGCCGGCTGCTAAAAGAAGCAAAGTGCCGTATTTTTTAATAAATGATTTGTCCATAGTTTACCTCCAAAATAATTTGTTTTGTGTCCGTATCATAGTGCTGCAGTCACTATGACAAAATTAATAAAACAAAAAAAGAGAGAGGTAATGCCGTAAGGCGTTACTTCTCTCTCCACTCTTGTAACTGAGCTAATCATAAAATAATTATGAAAAAAAGTCAATCAGAAAAAGTGCAAAAAACAATTTATGTACATTAGTTACAAAAATCCAAACACGAAAATATGAAATATTACTAATTGACAAAAATAGAGGGTGTATTTTATACTAAGGGCAGTTACTCGAAGAGATAATTAGAGAGTGGTAACTGAAAAAGCAGACAGTATGTCTGTTTTTGAAGGTTATCGCTCTTTTTTTATTCCCGCGAGCAACGAGCCAAGCGGGCATGCTTGCATGCACATTTGGCGACTGCCGCGAGGGTCAAATAC
>ERZ808046.531-NODE-531-length-30459-cov-14.116253_pt1 | contig 30459 bp, 32 predicted proteins | sample MGYA00380196_ERZ808046 | MGnify/ENA primary metagenome ERZ808046 (study PRJEB31490, sample SAMN06133421) | mouse gut metagenome | isolation source: Z6_2 | host: mice | place: China: Chengdu | collected 2015-05 ...
GTGGGTTTTGGTTTCGGGCATTTCCATTTTTCGGAACACGAAAAACTCCAATACCCTCAACAGGCTAAAGCCCATACTAAATTCCCAGCCCCAAAAGGGCTGCTCATTAAGGGGCGGGAACGGCCTCGCACTAACCTCAGCTCTCGCCTTCGGCTCGGCTTCGCTAAGTTGCTTTCGGCCTATTTATCATCGGCTGCTACTACGCCGGGGAGCTCCTTGCCTTCAAGGAATTCGAGGGATGCGCCGCCGCCTGTGGAAATATGGCTCATCTTATCACCGAAACCAAGCTGGTTTACGGCCGCCGCGGAATCGCCGCCGCCGATGATGGTGGTTGCTTCTGTTTCTGCCAGCGCCTTCGCAACCGCGATGGTGCCTGCTGCCAGAGTCGGGTTCTCAAATACGCCCATGGGGCCATTCCATACTACGGTTTTCGCATTCTTCACGGCATCTGCATATAATTTGCAGGTTTCCGGTCCGATGTCCACGCCTTCTTTGTCAGCCGGGATAGCATCTACGGAAACAAATTCCACTTCCACCGGAGCATCAATGGGATTGGGGAATGCCGCAACCACAGTGGTGTCTACCGGAAGCAGCAGCTTCTTTCCAAGCTTTTCTGCCTTCTCCATCATTTCCTTACAGTAATCGATCTTGGAATCGTCAACCAGAGAGTTTCCGATTTCCTTCCCCTGCGCCTTTAAAAAGGTATAGGCCATACCGCCGCCGATGATCAGGGTATCGCATTTTTCAAGCAGATTGGAGATAACATTTAACTTGTCTGCGACTTTTGCGCCGCCAAGGATGGCTACGAACGGTCTTACGGGATTTTCAACGGCATTGCCGAGGAACTCGATTTCTTTCTGCATTAAGTAGCCAACTACATTGGAACCACCCTTTGCGGTAATGAACTTTGTCACACCCTCAACGGAAGCATGTGCTCTGTGGGAGGATCCGAAGGCATCGCATACATAATCGTCAGCCAGGTCAGCCAGCTCTTTGCTGAACTCCTCGCCGTTTTTCGTCTCTTCTTTTCCGCGGAAACGGGTGTTCTGAAGAAGCACCACATCTCCCTCGTTCATGGCCTCCACAGCCTTTGTTGCCGCTTCGCCTGTCACGTTGTAATCAGATACGAAAACAACTTCCTTGCCGAGCTTCTCAGAAAGCCTCTTTGCGACCGGAGCCAGGGATTCCCCCTCATTGGGACCGTTTTTTACTTTTCCGAGGTGGGAGCAGAGAATCACCTTTCCGCCATCACTGATTAATTTTTTAATGGTGGGAAGAGCTGCCACGATACGCGTCTCATCTGTGATTTCACCGTTTTTAAGCGGAACATTAAAATCGCAGCGAACCAGAACTCTTTTTCCCTTTACGTTGATATCATCAACTGTTTTTTTGTTTAAAGACATTTCATTTCCCTCCGTTATAAAAGGGTCCGGTCCTCATCAGACCGGACCCTTAATGAGCCTAATTATATTCTTTGCAATGCATTAAGCGTTCAGTAATTTGCCAAAGTGTTTAATCGTACGAACCATCTGGCTTGTATAGGAATTCTCGTTATCATACCAGGAAACAACCTGAACCTCGGCAGAGTTCTCGTCGATCGGGAGAACCATGGTCTGAGTTGCATCGAACAGAGAACCGAAACGCATACCGATAATGTCGCTGGATACGATCTCATCGGTGTTGTAGCCGAAGGACTCATTGGAAGCTGCCTTCATTGCTGCGTTAACTGCTTCCTTGGTCGGCTGTCCCTTAACAACTGCGGTTAAGATAGTTGTAGAACCAGTCGGGGTAGGAACACGCTGTGCGGAACCGATTAATTTGCCGTTTAATTCCGGAATAACAAGGCCGATTGCCTTTGCAGCGCCTGTGCTGTTGGGAACAATGTTGATAGCTGCTGCACGGCTTCTTCTCTTATCACCCTTTCTCTGCGGTCCGTCCAGAGTCATCTGATCGCCTGTATAAGCGTGGATGGTGCACATAATACCGGACTGGATCGGGAACGCATCGTTCAATGCCTTTGCCATTGGAGCCAGGCAGTTTGTTGTACAGGAAGCGGCGGAGATGATATGATCTTCCTTGCTGAGGGTCTCATGGTTTACATTGTAAACGATAGTCGGAAGGTCATTTCCGGCCGGAGCGGAGATGATAACGTGCTTGGCACCTGCATCAATATGAGCCTGTGCTTTTGCCTTGGAGGTGTAGAAACCTGTGCACTCCAGCACAACATCAACGCCAATCTCTCCCCACGGAAGCTCTGCTGCGTTGGCCTTTGCATAAATCTTGATTTCTTTTCCGTCAACTGTGATGGAATCCTCACCAAAAGATACCTTATCTGCCAGTGCGTATCTGCCCTGAGTGGAGTCATACTTTAATAAGTGAGCAAGCATTTCCGGAGAAGTCAGATCGTTGATCGCTACGATCTCAAATCCTTCTGCGCCAAACATCTGCCGGAAAGCCAGACGGCCAATACGGCCAAAACCATTAATTGCAACTTTAACTGCCATTTTTCATTCCTCCTAAAAAATGAGATTGTTGGAAATATGATTGTTAAATATTATACAACTTACATTCATTGTACCTAATTCTTCCAGAAATAGCAAGACCTTTTTACAAAATGATGCTTTAATTTTGTTACTATTTATAAGGGGGGTATCTTCTTGTCCGCCTTAAGCCGGACAAGAAGCCCTGTAAACTGTAACTTATTTTTCTTGCCATACTCGCTTTTTTTCTTTATACTGGTGATAAATTCAAAAATCAGTACTTTGGCTTCCGGGAGGTGTGTGATATGATTAAAAAATTCAGAAAACTTTCCTTGGAGAACCAGCTCTTTATCAGCTTTCTTTCCATTTCGGTCTGTATGCTGCTTCTCTCTTTAAGTATAACCCTGTCTTTTAATCTTACCCGCCAGAAAAAAGAAATTGACAAAAACCTTATGGGAATTTCTTCTTATATTGCTTCCATGGACCATGTGGTGAACATGCTCACCATCGGCTATCCCACCGAGGAGGCCAGGCTGGAACTGGACTCCCTCCATGAACATTTTTCTGATCTGAATCTGATTGTTATTTATGATACCCACGGCCTGCGTTTTTATCACACCAACCGGCAGGAGACCGGAGAAACCCTGGTGGGCGGGGAAGAAACGGCCATTCTTTCCGGCAGCAAACCATACATTACCACCGGATTCGGAACCCATGGCCTCCAGCGCCGCGCCTTCCACGCCATCACCGCAAAAGATGGCACCATCATCGGCTTTGTGATGGCTTCCGTCTTCACCACCTATATTTCCGAACAGGCAAAGGCTCTGCTGCCGGCCTACCTTGTCATCGCTTTTGTGACATTTTTGGCCAGTATTCTTTTGTCGCATGGCATTGTGCGTATCCTCTGCTCCTCCCTCATGGGGCACCATCCCCAGGAGCTTCTGGAACTTTATTTAAGACAGGACACTGTCCTGAATGCCATGACGGAAGGCGTTATTGCTTCTGACAGAAACGGAATGGTAATCTTTGCCAACCAGACGGTCCGCTCTTTTCTGGAATCAGACGCACCTGTGGTGGGAGATTCCATTAAAAATGTGTTTCCTGACACGGCCTTTGAAAGCATTTTAATTTCCGGAAATCCTGTTCCCGCAAGAAGCGTCCGGTTCATGAACCGTTCCATAATCTGCAGTGAGCATCCCATCGGAACCCCACCGGACATTCAGGGAATCCTGACTCTTTTCAATGACCGCTCTGAAGTGGAGGCTTTATCCGATGAACTTTCCGGTGCCCGCTCCATGCTGGATACGCTGCGGGCCTTCAATCACGAATTTTTAAATAAGCTTCATGTGATCTTGGGTTACCTCCAGACCGGTCATACGGAACAGGCGATTACCTTCATCACCAACAGCAGCCTGGTGTCCAGCCAGGCCATCCGCCAGACAGCCGACTGTCTGCGGGTCTCCCGGATCTGTGCCCTTGTCATCGGAAAAACGATGCATGCGGCAGAGCTTGGAATCCGCCTTTTAGTGACTCCGGACAGTCGCTGCACGAACAAGGATCTGCTTTTGCCCATGGAATCCTACATCACCATCGTTGGAAATCTCCTGGAAAATGCCATCGAGGAGCTTTCGGCCTCTCCAAAGGATATAAAAGAAATCACCCTGGGCATCCACATGAACGATGCCTGTACCATCATCACCTGCGAGGATACCGGACGCGGAATCCGTCCGGACCTTCTCCCTCATATCTTTGATCTGGGGATTTCCTCCAAAGGAGAAAACCGCGGAACGGGATTGTATCTGATTCACCAGATTGCAACGCTTCAGGGCGGGGATATTACCATTGACACAGAAGAAAACGAAGGAACCTGTATAACATTCACTTACATGAGAAAGGAGTCCGTCTGATGTACCACGTTATTATTATTGAAGATGACCCCATGGTGGCGGCCATCAACAAACAGTATGTGGAGGTGACCGCCCCCTTCCAGGTGGACCGCACCTTCAAATCCGGCGGCGAGGCCCTGGAGTATTTAAAGAAAAATTCCTGTGATCTTATTATTCTGGATTATTATACCCCATTAATGAATGGAGATACTTTCATCGACAAACTCCACTCCATGGGAAAAACACCATCCATCATCATGGTTACCTCCGCCAGCGACATATGTATCGTCCGTTCTCTCTTTGGACGCGGCGTTCTGGATTATCTGGTGAAGCCCTTTGAATATGTCCGTTTTAAAGCGGCCCTGGACCGTTTTCACGAAAAGAGACTCTGTCTGGAAAAGGCCCGTGACAATTTAAACCAGACAACCATCGACCAGCTTTTTTCCCGCCAGGAAGGGGCATCGGACTCCTCTTCCCAGCTTTCCAAAGGCTTAAGTGAAACAACGCTTCAAATGATCCGGAACTTTCTTTTTGACCATTCTGACAGCTTTTTCACCAGCGAACAGATTGCAGAGCAGATTCATCTGTCCCGCATCACCATCCGCCGTTATATGAATTATATGGTAGACACCGGAGAAATCATAAGTACCATTGACTATAAAACCGGAGGCCGCCCGTCGATCCGGTATGGTTTTGGAAAACATTAGTTACTAAACTTACTAAAATCTGTTACATACTTACTTAAATTGACTTTACTTTTAATTTCTTTTACACTTTTTTTATAAAGTTTTAATACCTTAATACATAGGGCATGGGGATGCCAAAAACGAAATTGGAAGGGAGTTATTTTATGGAAAGTATTATCAGTTATTTCGGCACGTTTAAACCTGCCGCAGACGGGGCCATCGCCTCATTCAAATTTGAATATCTGTGTACCCTGGGTTTCGCCGCCATTGTAATTTTCCTCGGACGCGCCATAGTTGCACGGTCCGCCGCACTGAGAAAATATGCAATCCCGGCTCCCGTAGTTTCCGGCATTATCTTCTCGATTTTAATTTCCGTCATCAAAGGCTTCGGAATCGTATCCATCTCCTTTGACGCCACCATAATGAAAGATCTTTGCCAGAACCTGTTCTTCCTTTGCGTTGGTTTTGGATTCAGTGCAAAGATGTTAAAAAAGGCCGGCGGAAAGCTCTGCATCATGATCGCCTTCGCTGCCTGCCTGCTGATTACCTGCCAGAATATTCTTGGCATCGCCCTCAGTAAGGTCATCGGCCTCAATCCTCTCCTGGGCCTGCAGTGTTCTTCCGCAGCCATGTCCGGCGGAGTTGGAACCGCATCTGCCTTTGGTCCGATCTTTGAAGGGTGGGGTGCCGCAGATGCAACCACCATCGGCGTTGCCGCCGGTACCCTTGGAAACATCATGGGTTCCTTAATCGGCGGACCGGTGGCAGCTTTCTTAATCATGCGCCACGGCTTAAAATCTGACCCCAACGATAAGCCGGAAGCAGTCGCAACAGGAAAGGTACCGGATCTTAACAACACCAGGATGATCATGATGTTCGCCCTGACTCTGCTCCTTGCCGCCCTCGGTATGCCTATTTACTGTCTTCTTGACAATATTCCGATGATTGAAATGCCAAAATTCATTGGCTGTCTGTTTGCCGGAGCCATTGCAAGAAACGTAATGGAAGCATGTAACATTAAATTCTATGTACCGGAAGTTGATGCCATTGAGCACATGTTCTTAGAGCTTTACCTGGCTCTGGTTCTTATGACCACAGACTTTACAAAACTGGCTCCGGTTGCCGGCCAGATGGGCGTTATCCTGGTTGCACAGGCAATCCTCATTGCACTGTTCGGAATCTTTGTATCCTTCAACCTGTTCGGCCGTGACTATGGCGCCGCCGTTATGACAGCCGGAAACATCGGCTGGGGCTGCGGTTCCGGTTCCAACGCTGTTGCAAACGAAAAAGCCATTATGGACCAGTACGGATGGCACAACATCGCGTGGGTTCTGTATCCGTCCTTCGCGGTTATCATTGATGATATTTACAACCCCATTTTCCTCTCTGTAATAGGAAGTTTCTTTAAAGCCTGATGTTTTAAATTTCCCCCCCCATTAAAAAGGATCGGCATTTTCTTTTGCCGGTCCTTTTTTTCTTGAACCCTCTCCCGCTTTTGTGGTATAGTTAAGTGGTAATCGTTCAGACAGTCTCTGAACTGATACAGCATATGGCCATTAAAATTGCTTCACGATACAGTTACAATCTTTATAGACAGACAGGACCCGGACTTATGAAAAAAACTCTTTTCTATCTCTTAGTATTATATATGGCAGTCTCCCTTTGTGGCTGTGCCTCTGCATTCTTCTCATCCCAAAAGGAGCCCGTGGAGATTCTTACCATCGGTACCGCTGACATCGGCGGAACCATGTATCCGGTGGGAAAGGCTCTGGCACAGATTATTAACCAGGGAGATTCCCGCATCACCGTAAATTTGAGTGCCTCCAACGGCTCTTTTTCCAATGCCCAGGCTCTGGAAAACGGTGAAATTGACCTTGGCCTTATAAGCGGCGACATTGCTTTTTCGGCTGTAAACGGTCAGGATGCATTCGACCAGAAGCCCCTTGGAAATCTCCGTATCGTGGCCGCCGTCTATCCCAGTCTTTCCAACTGGATGGCTCCCTCCGCTATGAATATCCGCTATGTTCACGACCTCATGGGAAAGCGGATCGGAATTGGGCCCGAGGATTCCACCACAGCGCTTTCCGCCAGAATTGTTCTCAATACCATGGGAATCGGCAGCGGGAATTCCACCCTGGAAAACTGCAGTCTGGAAGCCGGGGCTTCCAGAGTGAGCGATGGCTCCCTGGATGCTGTCCACGGCTTTACCGGAATTCCTGTCAACAGCCTTTCCGGTCTCTCCTCCAGGCTCCCCTGTACCGTGCTTCAATATACTCCCAAAGAACTGGATTCCATTGTAAAGGAAAATCCCTTCTACTATAAAGATGTGATTCCCGCCGGAACCTATAAAGGACAGGAGGAGGATGTGGCCACTTTCGGCATTAAATGTCTCCTCTGTGTTCCGGCATCCATGGACGAAGAACTGGTTTATGAGCTCACTTCCATCCTGTATAACAACACAGAACAGCTTAAAGAACAGCATCCTGCCCTCTCCTCCATGTCCAAGGAGGGGTTCATGTATGATGAGCTTCCCATTGCCCTTCATCCCGGCGCTGAACGGTTTTACAAAGAAATGGGATTGTTAAATCACTAAATTTCATCCTTTACATACCCGGCAACGTTATACGCATGATCGGAAATACGCTCCAGATTGCTTAAAATGTCCAGGAACACCACACCGGCTGACGGATTGCAGGTCTGCTGGGAAAGGCGCTCGATATGTTTATCCCGCATCTCCTCCTCCAGATTATCCACCTCATCCTCCAGCTTGCTGACCTTGCGGATGTCTTCCATATTATTCTCCTGACGGGCTGACACCGCATGGCTTACGGCTTCCACAGTCGCTTTGGAAATCTGCTGCAAATCTTCAATTCCTGTCTCGGAAAACTTCAGTCCATGTTCCTCCATGTACTGGGCAGCCTCCACCAGATTTTCCGCATGATCCCCGATTCGCTCCAGATCGCTGATACTGTAAAACAGGTTGCTGACCAGGCGCTTCTGCTTTTCGTTTAAGGACAGGTTATTGACCTGAATCAGATATTCCGTCAGCTTCTTGTTCATAACGTCAATGGAATCTTCATTTTTCATCACCTGCTCAGCCCGTTCAATCCCGCCGTTAATCAAAACATCCAGGGCAAGCTTTAAGTTCTTTTCCGCCATCTTCCCCATATGTACCACTTCCATCACGCCAATTTCGAGGGCCAGGGGCGGAGACTGGAAAATACGCTTGTCAAGCTGTGGCCGGGTTCTCTTTTCTTCCACTGTCTTTTCCGGCGACTCCTCCCCGGTTTCTTTCACAAGCAGACCAGAAAATGCCACAAGCTGTTTTGCAAAGGGGAACAGCAAAATGGTGTTGGTCAGGTTAAAGAACGTATGAAACACGGAAATCCGCAGCGGGTCGATATTACTGTGTGCAAAAGCCGGATTTATAATGGAAATCACATACATACCCACACCAAAAATCAGGGCTCCGGCCATATTGAAGGTAAGATGGATCACCGATGCACGCTTGGCGTTCCTGCTCGCTCCGGTACTGGAAAGCAGCGCCGTGAGGCAGGAGCCGATGTTCTGTCCAAGAGTAATGTAAATAGCGGCGTTGGTAGTCACCACTCCGCTTATGGCCAGAGTCTGCAAAATACCCACAGAGGCAGTAGAGCTCTGAATCAGAGCCGTAACCAGGGCGCCTACGATGATGCCGAGAACAGGGTTGCTGCCCAATACGGCAAATGCTTTCGCAAAAATCGGTGAATCTGTATACGGCGCCACTGCCCCTGACATAAACGTAAGACCCACAAATAAAAAGCCAACGCCAATACAGATTTCGCCTGCCAGGCTGTCCTTTTTCTTCTTGGAAAACATAAGACAGGCAGCACCGATTCCCACAAACAGGGGGGCGAAAAAGGACGGCTGAAGGATCCGCATGGCATCGCCAAGCTGGTTTAAAGATACCATCCATGCAGTGATTGTGGTACCGATGTTGGCACCCATGATCACGCCTACGGCCTGAGTCAAATCCAGAATTCCCGCGTTTACAAAGCCCACCACCATTACGGTCGTAGCGCCGCTGCTGTGCAGAATTGCCGTAATCAGCGCTCCCAGAGCAATGGCCAGAATACGATTGTTTGTTACCAGTCTGAGAAAATGATTCATGCGGCCCCCGGCAGACTTCTGCATTCCATCGCCCATGATATTCATTCCATATAAGAACATCCCCAGTCCTCCCAGAAACGTGAAGATGCTCGATAGCTTATCGATTGTCATAATTTTTACAATCCCCCGTATATTATTCAAACTCCACTTTTTTATCATATCATACAGTCCGCCACATTTTCAATTATAATTAAAATCTTTGTAAAAATTAGGTAAATTTTGCGAAAAGAAATGGAGAATTTTGGTAACTGTTAAGGTACGAACCGTCACGAATTTTGTTGCTTTTCCAGAGCCGCTATACTATACTTTGGGAGAAGGAGGAGGATTTTATGCTTTCAGACTTTCATGTGCACACAGAATTTTCCGGAGATTCTATCACCCCGGCCAGAGAGCAGATTGAAGCCGCCCTGCAGCTGGGAATGAAAGAAATCTGCATCACAGATCACCACGACTATGGTTCCGAAACCATGACTCATATTAAATTTATTCTTGACCTGCCGGCTTATTTTTTGGGCATCAGTGAACTGGCAAAAGAATATAAAGGCCGCATTCTGGTTCTCACAGGAATCGAGCTTGGGCTCATGATGCGGGAAAGAGAATACCTGGAAGATATTGCTCCCCGGCTTCCTGTGGATTATATCATCGGCTCCAATCATTTTATCGACGGCTATGATGTCTATGACAGGCGGTATTATGAAGGGCGTCCGGAGTCTGCTTCCTATGGTCGCTTTTTTGAATCCACCTTAAACCGGATAAAAAACTTAAGCTGCTTTGACTGCCTGGGCCATCTGGATTACATTATCCGCTATGGCCCGGAAAAAAATAAAAATTACCGTCCGGCCGATTACAAGGATCTTGTGGATGAAATTCTTAAAACTTTGATTCAGAAGGGGAAAGGGCTGGAATGCAACACCGCCGGATTTAAATATGGCCTTGGACATCCCCATCCTTACGAAGAAATCCTGACCCGCTACCGGGAGCTGGGCGGAGAGCTTATTACCGTCGGTTCCGACGGCCACAGGCCAAAGGAAGTGGGCGGCGCCTTTTTGCAGGCAGAAGAGATCTTAAAAAAATGCGGCTTCCGCTACTATACGGTGTATCATAAGCGGAAACCGGTGTTTTATAAAATTTAGTGTTTCAGGCCGCTTAGGCATAAAGCCCTGCATCCTCCTGCCCGATATAAGCAGGCAGGAAGATGCAGGGCTTTATTGTTGCTTATTTTATGGTCTTCATAGCGGCTTTTACGTCCTCATGGAACTGCTCCCAGGCGTCCTCATGATCCACGAAGTATTTCGGACAGATTTTTCCTGTCACATCATAGTGACGAATTACGTCCTCCGGCTTCAGCTTAAACTGTACACAGAGATAACTGCAAAGATCCACCAAGGACTGATATGTACTGTCATAAAATTTTCCGGTTTCATCCGGGTGGCAGCATTCGATGGAAATGGTATCGCTGTTTCTGTTGTTGGAGGCATAAGCCACCTCATCCAGAGGAATACACTGAACGATCTCTCCCTCCAGACCGATAACAAAATGGCTGCTGACGGAAGTTTCGTTCTGGTCCTTTAAGGATTCAAAATAATTTCTGTTTTCTCTGGCCGTGCTGCATGGGTTGGCCACATAATGAACCACAATTCCATTGACCCTTTCCAGCGGAAGCTGAGGTCTTGAATGGGGGTTCGGTGTCAGAAGATTTACATTGACTGTATCCGGAACTTCCACATCAGCCGGATCAATGACTTCCTCCTTCACAATCAGCTTTACACAGACAATCACCGCAGCGATTATGATAAGCGTCACGACTCCCAAAAGCCCATGCATCAGCATATTCCGGACCCTCTCCTGCTCTTTTCTCTGGATTCGTCTCAGCTCTCTTCTTAACTTTCGTTCCTCATCTTCCCTTTCCATTCGGTTCAAGTCCTTTCCGGTATTCGTAACAGTTGTGCCCTGCATCTTCCTGGTATCATTCGTATTGTAGTATACGCAGAATCCAAAGTCAATAACTGCAAAACTTACGATTTTATGTCTCGTAACTCGCAGCTAAACTGTTACAATGCCTCCTCTGCCTTTATATTATTATTTCCCATCCTTTTCGACTTTTTGACGTACCTTCTCAGTCCTTATGATGACAAAATCCCTGTCTTTATATAACTTCATGGCCCCCCGGTTCCAATCCGCCACATGAAGCCTGATGGGGTGTATTCCTTCCTTCTGCATTTTATGAAGGGCAAATTCCAGAAACTTCCTGCCCCATCCCTGTCTTTGAAATTCTTCCGCCACAATCAGATCATCGATTTCATTTTCGTAAACAGCCACAGAGCCCACAAGGGCCCCGTTTTCTTCACAGACGAAGATCTGGTCCCTTCGTCTTAAAAGCTCTTCTCTTTTAGCACAGCACTCCACCGGAACCAGTCCGAGGGCCGTCCGCATTCTGGAAAAACACCGGTTGTAAACCCGCCTGTATTCCTCATAATCTCCATCCGTATAGGGTCTCATAAAGAAATCTGATTCCACGGGGCCTCCCCGGTATTCCATGGTATGGGCGGTGATTTCTCCGCTCTTATTCGCACGGACCATAAGCATCATCGGGCGGCGCAGCTCATCCTTCATTTCCGGCAGATCTGCCATTTCCTTTGGCGGTACTGCTTCCTCCACTGCTTCAATGGAAAATCCGGCCCGAAGAAGCCCTGTGAAAATCTGTGTCAGCGTATGATGTTCTTTTGTGACAGTATGCCCCAGAAAGCTGGTCTTTCTCTCCCCCGGATAGAAATACCGGTCCACCGGCCAGTATTTGGCAATGCCGTTTTCATCGCGTATCCATTCCTGATTCACACTCCCTGTAAACACCGGATGTTCCATATTAAAAAGAAACACTCCCTGGGGCTTTAAAGTGCGGTACACATTTTCAAAAACCCGCTCTAAATCTTTCACATAATGAAATACCAGATTGGAAATCACCAGATCATAGGCCTCTCTGGGATATTCATACTCTTCAAGGCCACATACCTCATAGCGGATTCTTTCATCTTTATTTCGTTTCCTGGCTTCTTCAATCATGGCTTCACTCTGGTCAATTCCCAGCACTTTTTCAGCTTTTCGGGAAGCCGCATACATACAGTGCCAGCCATATCCGCATCCCAGATCCAGAACCACTTTATTCTCCACATCCGGAAACAGTTCTTTTAGCTGATGCCATTCTCCTGCCCCTTTAAGCCCCTCCCGGCTGCGGGACATTTTTCCATATTCCTCAAAAAATTCCCTGTCGTCGTAAATGTTTTTCATCGCATCTCCACCTTTTCTTTCCAGTCTCTGCTTCACAGAATGCCGTTTCCCACGATACAAAAAGACCACAAATTGCAAAACTTTCTGCACAGACCCACAGAACAGTTACCAAAGAGCTCTCTTACACAGCATATCACACCTTTTGAACACAATAAAGTGGATTTTTGTGACTTTTTGAACAGCGTGCAGGTTACTTTCCCATTAGAACCATCCCCGGCGTAAGGACCCGAAGCCCTTAGTAAACCATGAAGAGAGGTCCGTAATATGTAACGGGAATTATAAGGCATAATGGGACAAACTATGAAAGGAGAGGGATTTATGGAATACCAAAAAGAAAACTCTACGATTTATTTACGTATTGACCGGGGAGAAAATATCCTTGAAACAATCACGAAAGTCTGTAAGAAGGAAAACGTATGCGGCAGATATTTCCAGGGAATTGGCGTCTGCGATACAATGGCGCTTTCATCCTACATACCGGAACAGAATATATTTGCAGACCATGAATTTTCGGGTATGCTCGAAATGATTTCTCTTATGGAAATATTTCTATGGATTGTGATAATCAGCCATTTTTGCACAGCCATGCCGTCTTTTCTTACTGGAATCCAAAAGGCGAAATTAAGGTTCTCACCGGCCATTTAAAAGAAGCAGGGATCAGTTATACCGGGGAAATAATTATCAGCTTATCAAATGACAAAATTGGCAGAGATTTTGACAGGAATGCCGGAATTGAAGTGTGGAAGTTGATTTGATGATTCTTCCGATATACAGGATTGCCGTGGGATAAACTCAATTTTAAGAAACTGAAATAGATTTTTTTGTTGGCTATCCTTTTTTCATGAATAAATTTCAGGGGCAGGTGTGGTCCGCATGGACCGCGCCTGCCCCTGTATAAGGCTGTCTTTTCCCGACAGCCCCTTATCATCCTCTTTACCTCTTTTTTTTTGACAGAAACCATCCAGTCATAAATCCCATAACCTTTAATTCCCGCATCGCCCCTCATCTGTTCACTGGCCGTCCTGTGATTCGTCCCTTCCAGCACTTCCACCCAAGCCTGACCGCCTGCCGCCGTAATATCGTCAGACACGGTTTTGGCCATATTTCTGGCCGATGCCTCATCTTCTACAAAGAACCAGGCAGGAGTAGTTTTTACCTGTTCCCCCCAGCTCTTTTCCCATTTTGCCATGGGACTATTCACATGGAAGGGAACAATTCCCACACAACAGGAAAAAACATCCGGGTATGCAGCGGCTATGCGGATAGCAGAGTCCCCTCCCATGCTTGCTCCTATAATGCTCACATGGTCCCGTCATCCTGGAGATAGTAGCACTCGCTGACACTGTCATTGTTATTATCCATCCACTGCCAGCCCGCGGCATAAACCGGAGTGATCGCCATTGCCGCCGCAAGTCCCGCAGACACCAAAAGACGTTTCCATTGTCTCATACCGTATTCTCCCTTTTTATATGTGAACACTTCCGGAATCTCTTTGTTTTTCGCATCCCGGAGTCATGCCTTTTCATGCAGGCACAAAATGTTAGCGGAGACGGAGGGATTCGAACCCTCGTGCCGGGGATTAGCCGACAAACGCATTTCGAGTGCGCCGCGTTACGACCGCTTCGCTACGTCTCCAAAGACAGCTGCCTTTTTGTAAAGGCAACTACTCTCTATTATACATATTTTTTCAGATTTGTGTAGTAGGAAAATAAAATTTTTCTATGAAGCATTTTTTCTATGAAAGTGTAACAGTTCAGCCCTGCATCTTCTTGCCCGCGTACCACGGACAAGAAGCTTGCGGCGTCTGCCTTATGAAGACTCCGGGTAAAAAACGCTTATGAAAACGAGTTTTCAACGCCTTTTTTACCCGAAATCTTCACAAGGCTGAACTGTTACTAAATATTCGAGTTCTCGCAATTTATGCTTGAGATATGAAACAAAATGTGTTATGATGATTTATAATTATCTGGTTATTGAAAAGAGAAGCACCCTTATCGAAAAGAAAGGGATACAAATTAAGGAGCATTTGCATGGTTATCAGCTATAAAAAATTATGGAAGTTGCTAATTGATAAAGACATGAAAAAGCAAGATTTGAGGACTGCTGCCCAGCTCAGTTCCTCTACCGTGGCAAAACTCACGCACGGAGAGAATGTCAGCACAGCGGTTCTCTTGAAAATATGCACCGCTCTTAAGTGTGATATCGCTGATATCATGGAAGTTGTATCGGACGAAAGTCCCTCATCCGAGGATTGACTCGAAAGAAAGGATGCAAGGCGTCAATATGTTTAATTTTGGAAATGCTAATGAGGGACAGTGAAAGGCGATACCTGACACAGAGATGGATGTCGGTGTGGTTGATATCCGTCCGGCTCAAAACCTTGCCAGGCTGACGCAAATTATCGGCAAATTTGAATACCTCCACCGGGTCGATGTCTTGGACTCCGGTGAATACCGGGGCAAACGTCGTATTGACCAGAATACCGAGATGCTCTTTAATCTGTATCTTCGTCTGCTCTTTGACGGCGGCATTACAGAGTACGAGGACGATTCGGAGTATGCACCGGGCAGAAGGTCAGCAGGATGCACCTCTACTATACTGACGAAACCGACAGCGTTCTGACCATCACATATCCGTACACGAAATTCGCTGTGGAGGGAACGATGGAGGTGTTTGACGATACGGTCAAGAAGATCATGAAGAAGGATTTCCATCGCTGCGTTGATGATCCGAAGGTCTGTGCCGGATGTGACTTCCGATTCTATCGCCATAACAAATAATGGAGGACTATCAATGGAAAAAAGCAAAATTACAGCGATTAAGTCGCAGTTTGATGATACGATACATATCGTTGATGATACAGATGTGGAATACTGGCTGGCACGGGAACTGATGCCGTTGCTCGGCTATGAGCGATGGGAGAATTTTGAAAAAGCGATTGTGCGGTCGATGGAATCGTGCCAAACCTCCGGAATTGCGGTCTCGGATCATTTTCGTGAGGTCACGAAATTGATAACAGCTGGAAAAGGCGCCAAGCGAAACGTAAAAGACTATATGCTCACACGCTATGCCTGTTATCTGATTGCACAGAACGGCGATCCCAAGAAAGAGGAGATTGCCTTTGCACAGAGTTATTTTGCCGTGCAGACCAGAAAGCAGGAACTTATCGAAGAACGTATTGCGTATATCGAGCGCACCGAAGCCCGCGGCAGACTGCGGGAATCGGAAAAACGGCTGTCACAGAATATCTATGAGCGCGGCGTTGACGATGCCGGGTTCGGAAGGATTCGCTCCAAGGGTGATATGGTGCTGTTCGGCGGTCACACCACGCAGGATATGAAACGCAAACTGGGAGTGAAAGATAACCGTCCGCTCCATGCTTGGAGAGCGGGGAATCAAGCCGGAGGAACTTCCGCCGTCCGAGGACATCAAGAAACTGGAACGGCGTGTGAAGTCACAGGAAAAGAAAATCGTGGAGCAGTCGGGAAAGCTTCCCGCCGCCGATGATGAGGAAATTTGAGGAGAACTGAAAGAAATATTGTTACGGATAATCAAGTGGTGTTTTTGAACACTCGATTATCCGTTACGCTTGAGGTAAGGGGTCAATTTGACCACATACCACCATAGTTGCCGATATTCTTGGCAGCGACTACTGCTAATATTGGAGATGCGACAGTCACCCCCACAGCGGTAAGCAGCACCCTTTATATAGTAACTCTCATGTCCGTTTACTTTAATTTCCTTCTGCAAAATACGCATCTATGGCAGCCGAAATTCCTGATACAATCTTATTCTGGTAACTGTCGTCCTGCATCCAGCGATCTTCATCAGGATTACTTAAAAAACCCATTTCCACCACTGTCACAGGAATCTCACTCCAGTTAATTGCCCCGGAATTATCCACTTCCTGAACCCCGCGGTTTTTGGTTCCTGTCTGGCTGCAGATATTGTCCACGATTTTTTTGGACAGCGCATAGCTCTTGTCATGAAGGCTGGCATTATATGGGTTCTGGGAGGTCATACACATACAGAGAGCGCCGTACACACCAGAATTATCCATGGAATTGGCATGAATTCTGATTAGAATATCAGCTCCGCTTTCATTGGCCAGAACTGACCTTTCTGCATTGCTCAAATTCACATCATGGCTGGTACGTATCATAACCACTTTGTATCCTCTGGCCTTCAGCTCTTCCTCCAGCTTTTTGGAAACGGTAAGTGTCAGTTCGTATTCCTTAACCCCGGTGGCGGCTCCCACCGACCCTTCAGGCATTTTCGCCTTCATGGTGGCAGAGGACGGGCCAATAGGTTCCTTCTCTGCATTGGCTTTGGCCTGATGGCCCGCATCAATAGCCACTGTACGGCCGTTCCAGAAGCTTTCCGGATCTGCTGCACTTTCCTCCACAGTAGAATCCGAAACCGCCCCTTCTGCTTCCAGCACATCTCCTTCTGTCTGTGCAATAACATCAGCTCCCGCTTCCAGAGCATCTGTCTCCTCTTCCTTCACTGCTATCAGGTCAGAAGCCACATAAGCTGTTTTTCCATCATAGAGCACCTGGCTCCAGGTTTCATTATAGCCTGTCCGCTGCAGAATATCTCCTGTTTTTAGCTGGACATAAATCCTCGCATTCTGGCTGGCACTCTCCCTGACATTTAAGATATCCGCCAGAACAACAACAGTTTCATCCACCGGCTCAAAAACTTCCTTTTCCTCTGTCCGGGAACCGCTTTCCCCTTGTACCCCGGCGGCTTCTCCTTCAGAAGCGGACTCTGCCCCTCCCATGGAGATCATAGTCATATCGACCATGTTGCCTTCGTTTTGTGTGTAACCGGTCTCGTCTAAATCCACAGCCTGGTATCTGGAGGCGCTGCAGCCGGAAAGAGCTGATGCCAGACACGCCATACATATGATATTTAACAGAAGACGGAGGAGCTTCCGTCCTTTTTTTACTTCTTTCACAGGATGGTCCCTCCTCCGAATACATGATCATCTTCATAAAATACAACCGCCTGTCCGGGGGTAATGGCCCTCTGAGGCGTCTCGAACAAACATTCCACAGTTCCGTTTGGAAGCTCGCTGATTACACAGGAGGCGCCCCCGTGGCTGTAACGGATTTTCGCCGTGACCCTCCGCCTTTCTCCATGAAGTCCATCCACTGCCATCCAGTTTAAGTGGGAGCAGCACAGGCGGTCAGAAAACACATCATCACCGCTTCCGATGACCACCTCGTTGGTCTCCGGGCGGATCTCCGTCACAAATACAGGCCGTCCCATGGACAGGTTCAGTCCCTTTCTTTGCCCAACTGTGTAATGGGTAATTCCCTTATGGCGCCCTAAAACATTTCCGGCCATGTCCACAAAATTACCGCCCCCGGGAACACTGTCAGCACTCTTCTCGATGAAAGACGCATAATCATTGTCGGGGATGAAGCAGATTTCCATACTGTCTTTTTTCTTTGCCACCGCCAGCCCGTTTCTTTCTGCAATCTTCCGGATTTCCTCCTTTGTATAATCCCCCACGGGCATCAGAGTCCTTTTAAGCTGTTCCTGGGTCAGATTGTAAAGGGCATAGGTCTGGTCCTTGGCCGCCGTGACAGAATTTCTTATGGTAAACCGTCCGTTTGGAAGTTTTGCCACCCTGGCATAGTGGCCTGTGGCAATATAATCAGCACCAATCTCCATACTGCGGGCCAGCAGCGCTTCCCATTTCACATAGCGGTTACATGCAATACAGGGATTGGGAGTCCGTCCGTGAAGATATTCCGCCACAAAATAATCCATCACGGATTTCTTAAATTCCCTGCGGAAGTTCATCACATAGTAGGGAATTCCCAGAGTCCAGGCAACCCGCCTGGCGTCGTCCACAGCGCTCAAACCGCAGCACCCGCCGTTTTCTGAGGCTTCATCAGGATTTTCCTCCTGCCAGATCTGCATGGTCACGCCGATTACCTCATATCCCTGTTCTTTCAAAAGGCAGGCGGCGACTGAGGAATCAACGCCGCCGGACATACCTACCACTACCTTTTTTTTCATTGTTTAGTATTCCTCATCCTCGTCATGTTCACTGATATCGGACTTGGGCTTTTCTAACCCCTCAATCCTTATTCCATGCTTCTCTGCATAATCCCACAAAGCTGCATGGATTGCCTCTTCAGCAAGCAAAGAGCAGTGAACCTTCACAGGCGGAAGTCCGTCCAGGGCCTCCATAACAGCCTTGTTGGTCACTTTCATTGCTTCTTCAATGGTCTTTCCCTTTACCATTTCTGTCGCCATACTGCTCGTTGCAACGGCAGCTCCGCAGCCGAAAGTCTTGAATTTGCAGTCCTTAATTATATGGTTCTCATCATCGATGTCCAGATAAATTCTCATGATGTCGCCGCACTTTGCATTGCCTACGGTACCCACGCCGCTGGCTTCCTCTATTTCACCCACGTTTCTCGGGTTCTGAAAATGGTCCATTACTTTTTCTGAATACATATATGATTCTCCTTTTCATCGTTTTGCCAGTAAACGGACATGCCTGCTGACGCCGGCATCATCATGCCTGGATCTCTTTTTTCTCTCTGCTTTTTACAAAATCCTCATAAAGCGGGGACATGGAGCGGAGACGTTCCACAATCTTTTTGATGCTCTCCACGGTATCGTCAATATCTTCTTTGGTGGTCTCATGGCTTAAGGTCAGGCGCAGAGAACCATGAGCAATTTCATGAGGCAGTCCAATGGCGAGAAGCACATGGGACGGATCCAGAGAACCGGAAGTGCAGGCTGAACCGGAGGACCCGCAGATTCCCTCCATATCCAGCATAATTAACAGGGATTCTCCCTCGATGAACTGGAATGCAAAGTTGGCATTGTTGGACAGCCTCTTTGTAGGGTGTCCATTGAGTCTGGTGTAAGGCACTTCGGACATCACCCGTTTAATCAGATAATCACGGAGTTCTGTTTCCTTCCTCTTATTTTCTTCCAGATTTGCCACAGCAATTTCAACGGCTTTTCCCATTCCCACGATTCCCGGCACGTTCTCAGTTCCGGCACGGCGTTTTCTCTCCTGGGCGCCTCCGTGTATAAAGGAACGCAGCTTCAGGCCTTTCCGGATATAAAGAAATCCCACGCCTTTGGGACCATTGAATTTGTGGGCACTGGCGCTCAGCATATCAATATGGCATTCATCCACGTTTATAGGTTCATGGCAGAATGCCTGAACAGCATCCGTATGGAACAAAATTCCATGTTCTTTTGCAATCTCACCAATCTCCCTGATCGGTTCGATGGTTCCAATCTCGTTATTTGCAAACATTACAGAAATTAAAATCGTATCCGGCCGAATCGCCGCTTTTAAGGTCTTAAGATTCACCAATCCGTTTTCGTCCACAGGGAGATATGTTACTTCAAATCCATTTTTCTCCAGATACTGGCCGGTATGGAGAATTGCATGGTGCTCAATCTGTGTCGTAATAATATGCTTTCCTTTGGAGACATAAGCCTCAGCGGCCGCCTTTAAAGCCCAGTTATCGGACTCAGTTCCGCCGTTGGTGAAATAAATTTCATTTTCCTTTGCTCCCAGAGTGTCTGCAATTACTTCTCTGGTATGGGCCATTGCCTTTTTGCACGGTGCGGAAAATTCATACACTGAAGATGGATTTCCGTAAAATTCCGTAAAGTACGGCAGCATCGTTTCCACAACTTCCGGACGTACCTTTGTTGTGGCTGCATTGTCAAGATAAATTACCTTTTTCATAAATCCGCCTTTCCGTAAATACAGGTTAAAAGCCTCATCTACTATGATAATGTCTTCGTAACTGTTCCGTATCCTCACAGTTACATGTCTTCTTTCGGAAGACTATTCTACATTATATATGATATGACCCGCATATTTCAACTGGTATTCTTATATTTAAGAAAAATATAAGCAACAGTTCAGCCGTGCGAAGATTCAGGGGGCGGACGCCCGACGCTTCTTGTCCGCGGCACGCGGGCAAGAAGATGCAAGGCTGAACTGTTATAAAAATATAAGCAACAGCCCGGATATCTCCTGAACGGTTGCGATGTTTGGTAACATATCGGGAATCCTCCTCACATACATTGTAATAATTTTCCTGCAGGCTGGAGTTTCCATGACTGACTTTTTCAGAAAGCACACATTGATTGCCGGAACCCTGCTCCTTACGGCCACCGGCTTTGCTTCCAGAATTCTTGGATTCTTTTACAGAATCTTTCTATCCCGCACCATCGGCGCCGAAGGGCTTGGGATTTATCAGATGATTTTTCCTGTCTATGGCATCTGCTTCTCCCTTTGTGCCGGTTCCATTCAGACAGCCATCTCCCGTTTCACCGCGGCCGATGAAAAAAGGGCGAAAAAAACTCTCCTTACGGGATTTTTCATTTCCTTTTCCCTGTCCTTAGGGTTAGCTGCCCTGATCATCCGATTTTCGGATTTTCTGGCTGTACATATTCTTATGGAGCCCCGCTGTGCCCCCCTTCTTCCGGCTCTGGCCCTGGCCTTCCCATGTACCTCCGTCCACGCATGTATCTGCGGCTATTATTATGGAAAGGAAAAGGTACAGATCCCGGCCCTGGCACAGCTGGCAGAACAATGTGTACGGATTTTTACTGTTTTCCTCATCACAGATATCTGCCGGGAACAGGGACGTCCTGTAACCGTATTTGTGGCTGTGGCCGGGCTTGTGGCCGGGGAGGCCGGTTCTGCCCTGTTTACCCTCGTCTCCTACCTGTTGTTTTCTCAGAATCCGGAAGTCTGCAAAAATCCGTATGCGGACAAAACCCCACATGCAGGCAGGACGGGCAGAAAAATTCCACGCAGAGTCAGCTCCTTTTCTGAAACAGCCATTCCTCTGATGGCCCTGGCCATTCCTTTAATGGCCAACCGCCTGGTCGTAAATCTTCTCCAAAGCCTGGAAGCCATTCTGATACCAAACCGCTTAAACGCATTTGGCTTATCCCAGTCTCAGGCCCTCAGCGTTTACGGAATCCTCACGGGAATGTCCATGCCTTTCATTATGTTCCCCTCCGCCATTGTAAACTCTCTGGCCGTAGTCCTTCTCCCCACGGTGGCCAGACATCAATCGACGGGAAACGACGCAGAAATTTCCAGAAATATTTCCATATCTTTCCGGTACAGCCTGTACATGGGAATCCTCTGCATCGGAATCTTTACGGTTTTCGGAGACAATCTGGGAATGGAGGTCTTTAAAAATCAGGATGCCGGAACCTTTATCTCCATCCTGGCCTGGCTCTGCCCCTTTTTATATTTGGCCACCACCATGGGAAGCATCTTAAATGGTCTTGGGAAAACCACTTACACCTTTCTTCATAGCCTGATATCCCTGCTGCTGCGGCTTCTTTTTGTCATATTCGGCATCCCTTTATTCGGCATTCGGGCCTATCTTTTGGGAATGCTGTGCAGCGAACTGTGTCTGGCCCTCCTCCACTTATACCGCCTGCGATGTCTTGTGGATTTTTCCGCCAATGCCTGGGAGGTCCTTGTAAAGCCAGTGTTCTGCCTGGCTGTGGCCATGGGAATTTTTTCGCTTTTTCCCGAAAATCTCCCCTGCTTTGTCCAGATTCCTCCCTTTTTCCTCACGGCCGCCCGTATTCTGATTGTCTGCGCTGCTTATGTTTTAATGCTGCTTTTATTTCACAAAAAACAGTCGGATCAGATATCCCGGACAATCTGACTTCCATGGGAGTTTTTTATCACAAATCTTTTTCCAATGCCGTCCTTTTTAGGGGCCGCATGGAAAGTATTTCCCGGCCCTTTGTCCCCTGCCCGGCTCTGTACCGCCTTCGAAGATCCAAAAGCCAGGGAAAGGAAGGGATGCCGCAAGCTTCTTGTCCGCAGTACACGGGCAAGAAGCTACAAGGCTGAACTGTTACCAGTCCACCCAGAATCTCCCCCAGAATAAATCAGCCCTCCATCATGAACTTACATCCGGTCTCTTTATTCATCAAACTCCACCGTCACATAGTAGCCCCGGTCATTTTCCACAATGGCCTTTACCACTCCCTGACGGCTTTTTAACCGTTCATTAAACTTAAAAAGTCCCGACATGGCAACCGCCGGCTCAATCATATAGTTTACATTTACAGGGGTCACTGACTCGCTGACCTCCACTGTCTGGCCCTCTTTCACCAATCCCGGCCGTTCCATTTTAAAAACAATTTCCCTCATTTTCGTTCTCTCCTTCCGTTTTGCCAAAAGTCCACGCTTTGGGCTTCATGCCGTCGGCTCCATCACCCACCGGCATTCTTCCAGATAAAAGATCAGCCGCACCGGCAGTTCTTTCCCCTTCAGAAAAATCCGGCATCCATACTCCACCGCAGGAACCCCGCAGTAATATTTTTTCTCCGTCCAGTCCACCCGGATCTCCCTCACCATCACAATCTCCCCGTTTTCATCGGGAAATTTTAAGGCCAGGGGCATGGTCTCCCCGCGGCTTGTAAACCAGCATTCACAGGCTACGTCCATCTGGCGGCCATACCCTTTACTTTTCATTTCAAATCCGGTCTGGAATACCCGGCTCTCCCTTCCTCCGACGCCAAATGCCATCTGGTATCCACTCCTTTATCCGCTTCTTATAAAATTACCTCCTACTGAATTTTTTCTTTTGTATAATCCACGGTGTACTTCTCCCTGGAAATCCCGCCTGCCATGTGATCCAGAGGGGATTTTAAGAAGGAAGCCCGTATGACGGCATCCTTTCCATGCCGGTTCCGTATGGCGTCCAGGGCCGCATCCAGCTTTTCCAGTTTTTCATAGTCTGTCCGGTCAAAAATATTTAACTGCCTCCCCTGTCCTTCTTTCAGCCGCCCTGTATGAATTCCCAGATGCCTGATGGGGCTTCCATCCCAGAACTCGTCAAACAGCCTGCAGGCGGCTCCATAAATTTCATCAGTGATATCACTTGGAGCTGTAAGGACAGTCTGATGGGATACTGTATGAAGTTCATTATTTTTAATTGACACAGAGACCAGCTCTGCCTTCTTTTTGTGCTTCCGCAGCCTGGCTGCCACAGTTTCCGCCAGAGACAGCAAAACAAGTCCGGCCGTTTCCCGGTCCGTCACATCAAAGGCGATTGTGGTACTGTTCCCATAACCTTTATTTTCCGCAGGCTCTGTTTCCACCAGAGACACATCCTGTCCATTGGCAAACTCCCAGATCACCTCTCCATGCTTTTTTAAATGGGCCCTTAAGATCTTCACATCCGTATTGGCCAGCTGGCCAATGGTAAGGATTCCCAGTTTTTCAAGCTTCTTTTCTGTTGCCTGCCCCACGAAAAACAGATCCCGCACAGGCATCGGCCACATTTTTTCCGGAATTTCCTCCGGAAACAGCGTATGGACCTTATCCGGCTTTTCAAAATCCGAAGCCATTTTCGCCAGCAGCTTATTGGAAGACACACCAATATTCACTGTAAAGCCCAGGGTATCCCGAATCCTGTTTTTAAGGGCCTCTGCCGTCCTTTGGGGGGCTCCGAAAAGCCGCTCCGTTCCTGTCATATCCAGAAATGCCTCATCAATACTGAACTGCTCCACCCTGGGGGAATATTCCCTTAAAATCTCCATAAGAGCAGCGGAAGCCCGCTCATAAAGCCCATAATGAGGAGAAACCAGAGTAAGCCCCGGGCACTTCCTTTTCGCCTCCACAATACTCTCTCCCGTCCGGACCCCGTATTTTTTTGCGGGCAGGGACTTGGCAAGAATAATTCCCCGCCTTTTTGCCATATCGCCTCCCACGGCTGATGGAATTGTCCGCAAGTCCAGAGTCCCTCCCAAATGTGTAAGCCGGTATACCGCCTCCCAGGAGAGGAAGGCACTGTTCACATCCACATGAAAAACAACTCGTCTCATGGCTCTATTATATACGAACATATGTTCTTTGTAAAGTGTAAAATATTGGATGGCGGTATATCTCCATCCGTAACCGTTCAGGTATCCTCTGAATGGTTTCCATCATCCTGCTTCAACAATGTAAAAATTATTTTTCCATTGAATAGTGCGGTAATCGTCATAAAGATATCCGCCATTGGTATAAACAAGAATGCGGGAACCATAACACGTGTATAACGGTTTTTCATTCTCCGAAGCTTACGTACCCCCATGGACAGCCGGGCCATGCAATAAAATATGCCACAGTTAAAGAATACACAGACCCCAATATTTTCTATCAGGGGCCGCCAGTCGGAAAATGCAATCCCGGTTCCCATTACGCAGTACCTTATAAGATTTACTGCAATCAACGCAGCAAAAACAATGGGGTAATAAACGAAAAGGCAATGAAACATCTCGCCGCCGCCAATACCAACACCGCCGCCCCAGGTCAGACCTGCCCGTTGGCACCAGCATTCATACATTCTCAGATGAGATTTGTTATGCACCCCCTCAATAAAACCATTGTTGGAGATTGCATACACAAAAAAATGACAGCCGTTCTTCACGCAGAATTCCTCAGCCTGCTGCAAAAATTCCAGGACATGAGAAGGTATGCCGTCCACATACAAAGGTGCCGCCAGTATGAGAGCATCAATGTCATGAAACTGCCGCATTATTTCAGCAACAGCCTGACCTCGCGAAGACTCGCTTTTCATTGGCAGCGAAGCATATTGAATCCTGCAGCCTGCAAGAAGCAGCCCCGCCATTCTGCCAAGCAGTTCTGAAGTGCTGCCTTTCCGTTTCGGACTTCCGTTCAATATCAAAATTTTCATAGGCTGATCGCTCCTATATCCTCAAAGCATTCCGAAAAAAACACTTTATGCGTGTCAGCCTGCATATTAACAGCATGGCAGGCCACATATTCTTCGGCGGTTTCCCGCTCAAATTCGCTGTACTCGCCATAAAAATACACAATTAAGTCTCGCTTTACTTTATAACGGCTGATGTGATATGTTTTCCCTTTGCGGAAAGTGAGGAATGGCAGACAGTCGGATATGCCCCGGTCCAGAAAACGTTTGACCGCCGGGCTGTATCCCCCATAACAGATTTTACTGATAATCACAACATTTTCGCTGTTCCCCACTGCAGCGCCGCTGTGCTGAAACGCGTCCGCATATACGCAGTAACCGGCATTTTTTGTCCAGCACTTAAAACAGCCCTGACACGGTGCGGCCTTAACCTTCGTATTGATTATCTGAAAATCATTGTCCCGATTCTGAAAAGAACATTCTCCCAGATCATGTATTAAAATATTCATAATCGTTATGTTTTCACCCCTTAAGAGGTTTCCGGCAAAAAGCGGATGCCAAAACACCGGTGCTGTCCAGAAAGTGAAGTGGTAACAGCTCAGGAGTTACCTGCACTGTTACCACAGCTTTAGTGTCCCTCATATATAATTGCGGATTCCACATCATATTTTTCCAGTTTTTTCCGTCCCTCAAGGCCTGCAAGCTCCATGACAAAACAGATTTTCACCACCTGGCCGCCCAGCTCCTCCACCAGACCCGCGATAGCTTCCACAGTTCCTCCGGTAGCAATCAGATCATCAATGATAACCACCTTCTGACCCGGTTTAATGGAATCCTTATGAAGCTCGATGGCACTTGTTCCATATTCCAGCGCATATTCTCTGGATACGGTTTCCCTCGGCAGTTTTCCCGGTTTTCTGGCAAGAACAAAGGCTTTATGTAACGCATAAGCCACCGGAGTTCCAAAAATAAAACCGCGGGATTCCGCTCCCACCACCACGTCAAAATCCACATCCTTTAACATGGAAAGCAGGGTTTCAATGGCCAGGTTCAGTCCGTCCGCATCCTGTAAAATCGAAGTCACGTCTCTGAAAATAATTCCCGGATTTGGGAAATCGGGAATACTTACCACATACTCTTCCAGTTTTTTCATATTGTTTCCGTCCTTTCCGAAGGTATCATTTAGGGGGCTTTTTCCCATCCCCCTGTCCCTTCGACTTCTTCTTTATCATATCACACTTGATTTTCTGTGACAATAGTCATATTCCCGTGCATGTCCGCATATATTTTGTTACAGTCTACGGGGTGGGGAAAACCGGACGAAAACAGACGTCAGGCTTGCTTGTAAGGCAATTTTCATCTGATTTTCCACATCGGGCAGGAGTCCAATCATGTAAAACCACAGGAGAGTGTATGCCATGACGCAACCACATATTTCAAAATCAACCGCCATTATTCTGGCACAGCTTTTTATTCTGCTTTTCCTAACCCTGTCCCTCTGCCTAAAAAGCAGGCAGGCCGCCGCGGAAAGCTTTCTTCTTTCCGAACAGGATCCGGAATCCGCGTCCTCCGGAGAAGAGGCAAAGAAAGATTACATCCACTGGGTGGACTTTACGATTCCCGCCGATGTGATGGAAAAGGCCTTCCGCCTGGATATCAACACCTGCCAGGAACCGGTTCACCTGGACTGGATTGAACTTCTTTCCTGGCTGGGGGCCAGATACGGCGGAGACTTTTCCCACTTTAAAGAATCTGACTTAAATGCCCTGGCAGAGAAATTAAAAAATGGCGAGACCATGGAAGCTCTCACCAAAGATATGAAATATTATTCCTATTACCATGAAGCCTACACTGCCGTGCTAGGCGGTATGGTGGGGTACTTTGAACAGGAAATTGAGACGCCGCTGCCAGAAGTCTTCCCGGAAGTCCCCGGTACGCCGCAAGGTCAGGACGGTACGCCGCAAAACCAGGATACTTTGCCCAAATCCTCTGCCCCTGCTTCTCAGTCCAAAACCTGGGTAACGAAATACGGGTTGAAGGCCTTTTCCCCCATTGCCAAAAACTTTCCATACAACGATTATGACGATTTCGGCGTGGCCCGATCCTATGGCTTTAAGCGCCAGCACCTGGGCCATGACATGATGGGACAGGTGGGAACGCCCATCATTGCCGTGGAAAGCGGCTATGTGGAGGCCCTTGGCTGGAACCAGTACGGCGGCTGGCGCATTGGCATCCGAAGCCTTGATAAAAAACGGTACTACTATTACGCCCATTTAAGAAAAAACTACCCCTATCAGAGTAATCTTCAGGTGGGGAGCACCGTCACTTCCGGTGATGTGATCGGATATCTGGGCCGCACCGGATACAGCGCCACGGAAAACACCAACAACATTGACACTCCGCACCTGCATTTCGGTCTCCAGCTTATTTTCGACGAGTCCCAGAAGGAGGGAAACAATGAGATCTGGATCGACTGCTATGAGCTTGTAAAATTTCTGCATATGAATCAGAGCCAGGTGGTGAAGGTAGAGGGAACCAAGGAATGGACCCGGGTATATCAGCAAAAAGAACCAAATAACGGTTCCGATACCCCCTGAGCTGTTGCAAAACCGGCCCTTTTTCCCTCTCGCGGGAGTAATCAACCATTGCAGTTAAGGGATTTCTTCTGTATACTTTAAAAGAGATTATTTCAGTTCCAGTACATCAGAAAGGAAACCTTTAAATGAAATACAGACGGAAATTCATCCCGGCTTTTTTCTTTCTTGTCTTTGTCTTTACCCTGGTGTTCACAGGCAGACCTCCAAAGAAAACCGGGCAGATTTTCCTGTACGGGGAAATCCACAGCGCAGAAATCATCCTGAATAAAAAATTTCAGCTCTGGCACCGGTATTATCATGAAAACGGAGTCCGGGATTTATTTGTGGAGCACCCCTACTATACCGCAGAATTTCTGAATCTGTGGATGCATTCAGATAACGATGATATTCTAAATAATCTGTATGAGGACTGGAAGGGGACTGCCGAACACTCTGAGGAATCCAGAGCATTTTATAAAAGGATCAAGGAGGAATGCCCGGAAACCATCTTCCACGGAACCGATGTAGGCCATCAGTATGCTACCACTGGAAGACGTTTCACAGAATATCTTAAGAATTCGGGGCAGACGGCTTCTGAACAATATGCACTGACCCTCGAAGCCATCCGGCAAGGCATGTATTATTACAGACATTCCGACCCGGAATATCGTGAAAAGGCCATGTCCGAAAATTTTATAAGGGAATTGAGTAAGCTCCGCGGCCGTACAGTGGTTGGCTTCTATGGAGCCGCCCATACTGATCCTGACACCATATACATGGCAAATACCAACTTTCCCATGGGAAACCGACTTAAGAACCGGTATGGAAAAGCAGTACATTCAAACAATCTGATTTCTTTGATTTCTGATTCAGACTCTGTAAGAACAGGAAAAATTACCATTGGCGGCCGGGAATATACTGCCCTGTCCTTTGGCAGAGTAAATATCTCTTCCTATTCTCCGGAATATCAATATCGTGAATTCTGGCGCCTGGAAAACGCCTATGAAGACGTTAAAAATAATGAAACAACCGGAGACGTGCTCCCTTATGACAACTATCCTGTAACCGTAACAAATGGCCAGGTGTTTGCAATTGACTACACAAAGGCAGATGGCTCCGTCACAAGGACCTTTTACCGCTCAGACGGAACTTTCTGGCACAGAAAGCCTGTGACCCGCGAGTTTACCGTGCCGGATTAAAGCCTTCTAGCACTCCCCCGCCTTTATCTTTTTCACTTCCTCCACCACCAGCTTCACATATTCCCCCAGAGGAAGATCCTCGCAGCCCACCACGAAATGCTGGCAGCGGTTTACCGGAATCAGCACTTTTTTGGCTTCGCTCTGACCGATGGCCACGGCCATTTTCGGGGTGATTTCTCCTAAAAGGGAATCGGCAATGACGATTCCCATGGGGCCGATGATGATATCGGCGGTTCTGCATCCCACAATAGCCGGGTTCTCTCCGGTGGCCCCGGCATCGGCTCCGGCCTTTAACATGGCGGCAGTGGCGATGCTGTTGGTTCCGATGGCAAGAATCTCATCCTCCGGGAATCTGGCTCTTATCTGCTCCACTACGCTTTTTCCCATACGGCCGCCCTGGCCGTCCATTACCATGATTTTCATTGTCTGTCACTCCTCATCTGTTTTCTTTTGTATGCCTGCGCCCACAGCAGCTTCCTGCGGTCAGTGCAAAGATCACGCAGACCCGTCTAAATGGTTGCCGCCTCTTCCATGTTTTTAATGGCTTCATATAAAAACTCATTGACCGGGAGACGGATGCCTTCCTCCCTGGCCAGGCGGATCATGGTTCCGGAAAACAGTTCCACCTCCGTCTTCCGTCCTGCCATCACATCCTGGCACATGGAGGTCCTGCCCTCAGGGTTTAAGGTCGCCAGAAGATCCAGCCAGTACTGAATATCTCCATCCGTCAGCTCCACGCCCTGAAAAGACGCTACCTTTTTTACCTCCTTCATGGCCTCAATCATCATGACGCGGGCCTCTCCCTCTTTCTGCACCAAACCATAGGGCGCTTTGTAGACGGCGGTCACCTGATTGACTCCCGTGTTTAACATGAGTTTACTCCACTGCTCCCGCACAATATCCTCCGGCACCTGGTAGGCAAGTCCGGCCGCATCCAGAAAATCTGTGACTGCCGAAAGCCTCTCATCCCGGTGTTTGTCTTTGGTTCCCAGGGCGATATAGCCCATATTTTTATAAGAAACCACATTACCCAGCTTTCCCACATCCATTCCCTGGACGCAGGCATAGAGCACATGCTCCTCCCCGAAAGCTTCCTCCAGCATTCCCTCGCTGGACACGCCGTTTAAAACCGAGAGGAGAAGCGTCTTCTCCCCCACAAAGGGCCTTGCGGTCTCAATGGCGGCAGCCATTCCTGCAATCTTCACTGCAAAAATCAGAAGATCCGCCGTCACCGCCTCCGCCGGAGAACGGTAGGTGAACTGACACGTTTCTCCGTTGCAGATAAGCTCTGTCTCTCTGTATCTTTTTACCCGTTCTTCATCGGCCAGGAAAAAAACGGCATCCTTTCCCAGCCTGTCTGCCAGGTGCTTTCCGTACATGACGCCAAGAGAGCCCTGGCCGATGATTCCTGTACATTTTATTTTCATTTTAACTTACATTCCTTTCGCTTCGCTCAGGCACAAATCGATAATGAAACAGCAAGTTTTGTGCCTTCTTTTA
>ERZ808046.532-NODE-532-length-30305-cov-13.123892_pt1 | contig 30305 bp, 26 predicted proteins | sample MGYA00380196_ERZ808046 | MGnify/ENA primary metagenome ERZ808046 (study PRJEB31490, sample SAMN06133421) | mouse gut metagenome | isolation source: Z6_2 | host: mice | place: China: Chengdu | collected 2015-05 ...
GGTTTTTGTTTGGCGCTTAAATTATACAATAAAGAACATGGGTTTGTATTTTATTTTTCAAAAAGTTGTAAACTGGTTTTATGAATACTATTATAATCAATTTTGGCATGGATGTCCATACTACAAATTTTACTCTTTGCTGCTATACCCTTTACAACGGTGCCTTTTTCGGTGAAACCTCAGTCGCCCCGGATTACCGGGAGGTGGTCAAATACATGGACACCATCCGGAAGGCGCAGAAGCTATCCACAGGTTTGGATGTTGAGTTTGTCTGCGGTTATGAGGCAGGCTGCCCCGGCTACACCCTTTACCACCAGTTCAAAGAGTTTTGAAGCTGGAGAACACATCTCCTGTGGTCCATATACAGGGGGAACTCAGGGCGCCAGGACGGTTCGATTTGAATCGGTCCCTGGAGGAAATGAACAGAGAAATCATACAACTTGTACTGGAAGAATGCGGGGGCAATCTAACAGCTCAGCCCTGTAAGAATTCAGGGCTGAGCTGTTTACAATTACCATATAGCCGGTCTTACATCTGCAGGAAGAGGATTGGGATAAGTTTCACCATCCAGCGCCTCTTCCCAGTCTTTTTTCGCCTGAGCCAGAAGATCTGGCTTTTCCAGAAGCTCCACACCCGTACAGGCCATGACCTTGGCCGCTGTAAGCATACCTTTATGGGCTATGGATGCCTTTCCCTGTGCCACGGCCTGCCAGGAATGCAGGGCCGTTCCCGCCGCATAACAGTTCACGTTCACCTGCCCGGTGGGAACCACCCAGCTCACATCACCCACATCCGTGGAACCGCCGCCGCCAAAAGTAAATTCTCTGTCCAGAACAAAATCCAGAAGCGGCATTTCCATCATTTCTTTCTTTTTATCCTTATCCGCCAGAGCGTTAATCATATCCTTAAGGCCTTCTTTATCCAACTCCGTAATGGCCTCTTTAAACTTCGCCGCATAGGCAAGCTCTTCCTCTGTATAGCCAATGGGAACAAAATGCCTTAAATTTTCGTCCATGACACTCTCCAGCGCAGGATTCCCGATCACATTGGAATAGGCGGCCACCTGCTTAATCTCCACCGTGGTTCCGGTAATCAGGGCCGCGCCCTTTGCAATGTCGCACATTCTCTCATACAGCTTTTTCACCTGGGTTACCTTCGGCGCACGGATGGCGTAAAGAATCTGGGCCTCTGACGGAATCACATTGGGGGCGATTCCCCCAGTGTTGGTGATGGCTCCGTGGACTCTTGCCTCATCAATCATATGTTCTCTCATATAATTGACACCGATATCCATGATCTCCACCGCATCCAGGGCGGACCGTCCCAGCTCCGGCGCCCCCGCCGCATGGGATGAAATTCCATGGAAGGTAAAAAACACACGGAAGTTGGCCAGAAATTTATCGTCGGACACGGTTTTGTTGGTGGTGTCAGGATGCCAGGTGATGGCGGCATCGCAGTCGTCAAAAAAGCCGTCCCGGACCAGATAGGCCTTTCCTCCTGCGTTTTCCTCTGCCGGACACCCGTAGTACCTGATTGTGCCGGAACAACGGTTTTCTTCCATATAGGACTTCAAAGCATCCGCCGCGGCCAGAGCAGCCGTACCAAGAAGATGATGACCGCAGCCATGTCCGTTGTCCTTTCCTTTAACAGGACACCGCACCGGCTGGTCCGCCTCCTGCTGGAGGCTGGATAAAGCGTCAAACTCTCCAAGAAACGCCAGTACCGGCTTTCCGCTCCCATATTCCGCAATAAAAGCCGTCGCTTCCCCTGCCAGATCAAACCGTATGGAAAATCCTCTGGATTTTAAATACTCCTGCTGGATTCTGGAGGAATTCCATTCCTGAAATCTGGGCTCCGCGTATTCCCAGATCTCATCACTCATGTCCGTATACGTCTGTTTTCTCTGTTCAATCAGGTCATTGATTGTCGTTCTAAAGTCTCTTTCCATACATAACTCCTTTGTCGTGAGACCGTCTTAAAATTCGCTTTTTCAGCAATATGTAGACGAAATTCAGATTTTTCTCTTACCAGACGGACGGCTTTAAATCCTTTGGAAGCGGATTGGGATATACCTCTCCATCCAGCTCTTCTTTCCAGTCTGCTTTCGCCTGTTCCACCAGCTCCGGTTTCATTAAAAGCTCCGCCCCCGTATAAGCCAGAACCCTGGCGGCTGCCATCATGCCTTTATGGGCCACAGAAGCCTTTCCCTGGGCCACAGCCTGCCAGGAATGGAGAGCCGTTCCCGCCGCATAGCAGTTTGTATATACATGTCCCACCGGAACTACCCAGCTCACATCGCCCACATCTGTGGAGCCGCCTCCGCCGTAAGCAGAATTTTTATCCACAATGAAATCCCAGAGAGGAGTCTCCAAAAGTTCCTTTCTTTTCTCCTTGCCTCCGATATTTGCGGCTATGGCTTTAAGCCCTTCTTTATCAAGCTCTGTGATGACCTGCTGGAATTTTTTCGCATAGGCAAGCTCCTCTTCTGTAAAGCCCACCGGAATTACATGTTCTAAATTTTCCTGAATCAGATTATCAAGGGTTTCGTTGTCAACCAGATTGGAATAGGCCGCCACCTGCTTAATCTCCACCGTGGTTCCGGTAATTAAGGCCGCGCCCTTTGCAATGTCGCACATTCTCTCAAACAGCTTCTGTACCTGGGTTACCTTTGGCGCACGGATCGCATACAGAATCTGTGCCTCTGACGGAATTACATTGGGAGCAATTCCTCCGGAATTTGTGATCGCCCCGTGGACCCTGGCCGCGTCAATCATATGTTCCCTCATATAGTTGACGCCGATGTCCATGATCTCCACTGCATCCAGGGCAGACCGTCCCAGCTCCGGCGCTCCTGCCGCGTGGGAAGAAATTCCATGGAAGGTAAAAAATACCCGGAAATTGGCCAGATGGAATCCTCCCTTCATGACCTTGTTCATGGTATAGGGATGCCAGGTAAGGGCAATATCGCAGTCGTCAAAGTATCCGTCCCGAACCAGGTAGGCCTTTCCTCCTGCATTCTCCTCCGCGGGACAGCCATAGTACCGGATCGTGCCGGAAAGGTGGTTCTCTTCCATATAAACCTTTAAAGCATCTGCTGCCGCCAGAGACGCTGTACCAAGAAGATGATGGCCGCAGCCATGTCCATTGTCCTTTCCTTCAATGGGACACCTGGTCACCTGGTCCGCCTCCTGCTGAAGACTGGATAAGGCATCAAATTCTCCCAGGAGCGCCAGCACCGGCTTCCCGCTCCCATATTCGGCAATAAACGCCGTTTCCTCCCCGGCCAGATCAGCCCTGATGGAGAATCCCCGGGACTTTAAATATTCCTGCTGGATTCTGGAAGAATCCCGTTCCTGAAACCTGGGTTCCGCATACCCCCAAATAGTATCACTGATTTTCGTGTACTCCCCTGTTCTCTGCTCCAGAATCTCTGAAATTGCAGCTCTGAAATCTGTTCCCATATGCATACCTCTTTCTTTTTATGTTTTTCATCATGGATGGCGCTTTCCTGTCACCGTATCCACTGTGATTTTCCACACTGCCACAGCCTGCGTTTCCTGCTCCGAAAAGGCGGCTTTATCATAAGAAATCCCTTCCGGCGCACCAATGTGATTCATAATAACAGCCAGGCCTTCCCGCTTTTTCTCCGGCTCACCGATTATCTTTGCATTTCCGCTTCCGCATACACTTTCAAAACTGGTACTGGATTTACAGGCATGCTCTTTGACCAGCTTCATTTTATTTCCGCCATAAATCGAAAACGAAACATGGGGATTCTTTTTTAACAGTTCAAGCTTTGTCCCCTGGGCTGCCCCATGGAAGTAAAGCACCAGCTTCCCGTCTTCCATTCTGGCCCCGTAGTTTAGCGGAACCAGATACGGGAACGGCTCGTCACAAAAAGCCACGGTACAGACAGTTTCCCGTTTTACAATCTCAAAAATTTCCGCCATGTCTGTAAGTTCTCTGTCCTTTCGTCTCATACGGGTTTCCTCCAATCACTGTTTCTTATAAATAACGGTCCCGCCCACAATGGTCATCTCCGGAAGAATATCCCGGATTTCCATGGGATCACAGGTAAAAATATCCCGGTCAAGGACGACCATGTCCGCAAGATATCCCGGTTTGATGCGTCCTTTAAAGCTTTCACAAAACTCGTTGTAGGCCGAGCCCGCCGTGTAGGCATCGATGGCGTCAGAAACATCCACGCATTCCTCCGGATAAAATCCCTTTTCAGGATATCCATCTTTATCCTTCCTTGTAACGGCAGAATACAGATTCGGGAAGGGATTTAAGTCTTCCACCGGAGAATCCGTTCCATAGGAAACATGGATTCCCAGCTCCTTTGCAGTCTTAAAGGCATAAGAAGTAGAGGAGAGAGCCTCCCCGCACCGGCTGGTTACCACATGCATATCATAATCCAGGAAAATGGGCTGGTAAGCCACCAGAACATCATCTTTCGCGATACGCTCCAGCATGGGCCTGTCGGTGATCTGACAGTGAATCAAGGTATGACGCAGCGGGTTTTTTCCGTCATGAAGCACATGCTCATAATTTCCCAGCACATCTTCTATGGCCTTATCTCCAATCACATGCGTTACCACCTGAATCCCCGCCTGGTCTGCCATCCGGCAGATGGTCTCCATTTCTTCGTTACTTCTGGCCTCCACACCATAGTTTTCCGGATCGTCCCGATATCCCTTTCGCATGGTCGCCGTTCTTCCGCCCAGAGAACCATCCTTAAAAAGCTTCACCGGGCCCAGAGCCAGCATTTGGGGATTATCATAAACGCCTGTTTTAAATTCTCCGTTCTCCACATAATTTTTAAATTCTTCCACGGAATGGACACAGACCTGATGGCGGTACCGGAGCTTACAAAGGCCGGCATCATAAACTTCATGGAGCAGCCGGAAAACATCATCCATGGGAAGCTGCCCGTTCCCTACATCGTTGGACTGTACACTGGTCACTCCATGGGCCAGAGCATAGTCCGCCGCCCGAAGAAACAGCCTCTTATTATCCTCCAGTGTGTATCTGGGAATCCGGTCCGCCGCAAGAGCAACGGCATTCTCTGTAAATATTCCATTGGGTCTGCCATTTTCATCGGTTTCTATGGTTCCGCCATCCACATGAACCATTGTTTCATCCAGCCCCAGAAGCTCAATCACCTTACTGTTTGCGGAGGCCACATGGCCGCAGACACGCTTCAGTACAATCGGGATTTCCGTTGAAATCCGGTCCAGATCATCCCGGGTCGGCATTCGCTTCTCATCCGTAAAGAAATCCTGGTTCCATCCTTTACTGAGGATACCATTCTTTGCCTCCTCCGGATGCTCTTTCATGAATCCCCTCACCCGGTCAATCAGCTCAGATATGGAAGTCACTCCGATGATCTTTGCTTGGGCAAATCCCATTCCCACATTCAAAAGGTGCATATGGCTGTCGTTAAGACCGGGAATCACTGTTTTTCCCTGCAGATCAATGATCTCTGCTTCCCCCGCCATTTTAAGAATTTCCTGATTTTTCCCAACGGCACGGATCCTGTCATTTTCTGCAAACACCGCCTCTGCAAACACACCACGGTTTATGTAAATCTTTCCATTTACTAAAACCAGCCTGCTCATTTTTCCTCTCCCTCCCGATTTAATATTACCTCTATTTTATCGGTTTCTGTCTCTTTTCGCAACCTTATTTAAAAAGAATCCTGCTTTTCCTATTCCATACTAAAACAAAAAAGCCTTGATTTCTCAAGACTTTTAAGTGCCGGTGACCGGACTTGAACCGGTACGGGGTTGCCCCCGAGGGATTTTAAGTCCCTTGCGTCTGCCTATTCCGCCACACCGGCAAATGCTATAATAAATTTGATATTTTTTCAATGGGGCCTATAGGGCTCGAACCTATGACCCTCTGCTTGTAAGGCAGATGCTCTCCCAGCTGAGCTAAGACCCCATATCTTTTAGTGAGTGCTTGCCACTCACCTGCGACTTTGACAGTATAAACCATTATGAAAAAAATGTCAACAGTTTTTTTATAGAAATTTTCTTATCTTTTTTTCCTATTATGTGTTATACTAGGAACAAGCAATTACCAGCGAGATGAAGCGGAGGGTCCATGTATCATTTTATCGTAAATCCCAGTGCAGGAACGGGAAGAGGCTATCATATATGGAAAAGGCTTGAGAGGCAGTTGGAAAACGACAGCCAGGAATATCGCGTGTTTTTCACGGAACATCAGGGGGATGCGGTCCGGATTGCAGAAGCACTGACCGCTGACAGGAATGAGGCTAAAATCCTGATTGTAGTCGGCGGCGAGGGAACATATAATGAAGTCCTCAACGGCATTTCTTTTAAGGGGATGCTTACGCTGGGATATGTGCCGGCCGGGTTCCGGAATGCCTTATCTAATGGTTTTCAGTCTTACTGGAAGGTAAACAGGCAAAGCCGGCGGATTCTTCATCCCAAATACTATAATCTGACAGACTATGGCGTTCTTACCAGCGGCAGCGATGAAATTTTCAACCGGAGGTTTGCGGGACGATGCGGAATCGGACTGGATGCCGCAATCTGCCATAATCTGTTATGCTGCTCAGCCAGGTCCCAGATGTGCCGGTTCCATTTGGAAAAGGTTCTGAATTTTGTTCTGGGATTAAAGCAGCTCATGCTGGCCAGGCCGGTGAAGGGTTATATTGTATTCGATGGTGTGAAAAAAGTGGAATTCAGCCATATATATTTTATTACTTTTAAAATAGGAAAAGAGAAGGCCAGAAAGAAAAGAAAGCAGGAGTACACGGAAACCGACGGCGGAAAGATGATGGTTTACGTGGCAAGCTGCGCCAAAAAAAGAAAAATGATTCCCATGCTTAAAGATCTGACTATGGGTGTCAGAAAACGTGAACGGGGCATCCGGGTTTTTGAATGCAGTGAGGCATCTATTCATCTTGGAAAGCCCCTGGCTGTCCATGTGGACGGTGAAAGCTGCATGTGCCAGCAGGATATGGAAATCCGGTGTATTCCTAGAAAAATACGGATGATCGGTTCCTGACAGAGAGGAGAAATTATGAGAATCGGACAGGGATATGATGTGCACCGTCTGGTAAAGGGCCGGGAGCTGGTTCTCGGCGGTGTAAAAGTTCCTTATGAAAAGGGACTTTTGGGCCACTCCGATGCGGATGTACTGATCCATGCAACTATGGACGCTCTCCTGGGGGCGGCGGCTCTCGGGGATATCGGAAAACATTTTCCGGATACGGATGAGGCATATAAAGGGATTTCCAGCGTGAAACTCTTAAGACGTGTGGGAGAAATTCTTGCAGAAAACGGATATCTGATAGAGAATATTGATTCTACGATTATTGCCCAACAGCCCAAGCTTCTGCATTACCGTCCCCGGATGGAAGAGAATATTGCAGAGGCTCTTGGAATAGAAGTAAATCAGGTCAGCGTAAAAGCCACCACTGAGGAGGGCCTTGGTTTTACGGGAACCGGAGAGGGGATTGCAGCCCAGGCCATATGCCTGCTTTCCTCCGTGGCCGATTATAATGTGGATGACCGGACGGAAAAAAGAAGCTGCTCCGGCTGTCCCGGCTGTGGTCGGAATATTTAGCAGTAGAGATCAGGCAAGTTAGTGGATAAAATGCAGAGACAAAGTGCAGAGACAAAATGTAGAGACAAAATGCAGAGACAAAGTGCAAAGACAAAGTGCAAAGACAAAATGAAGAGACAAAATGAGGATGTGTCAGTATATCAGGCGCTTAAAACTATTTTCCGCGCAAACGGGCTAAATTCTGGTTCTGTCCTGTACAGGTTAAGATAGTATGAAAAAGGAGAACAGTATGAAAATCTATAACACTCTTTCTAAAAGAAAAGAAGAATTTGTTCCGGTGGAGCCGGGCAAGGTAAAAATGTATGTCTGCGGCCCCACGGTTTATAATTTTATCCATATCGGAAATGCGAGGCCGATGATTGTATTTGATACAGTAAGAAGATATTTCGAATATAAAGGCTATGATGTGAATTATGTGTCCAATTTCACGGATGTGGACGATAAAATTATCAAAAAAGCCATTGAAGAGGGCGTGGATGCAGATGTGATTTCCAAACGCTATATTGCCGAGTGCAAGAAGGATATGGAGGCCATGAATATCAGGCCGGCAACAAAGAATCCACTGGCCACCGAGGAAATCTGCGGCATGCTGGATATGATTGGAATATTGATTGAAAAGGGCTATGCTTACGTGGCAGCCGATGGCACCGTTTACTATCGGGTGCGTAAATTTAAGGACTACGGAAAGCTGTCCCATAAAAACCTGGATGATCTTCAGTCCGGATTCCGTGAAATTAAGGTTACCGGTGAGGAGGGAAAGGAAGATCCCAATGATTTCGTACTCTGGAAACCGAAAAAGGACGGAGAGCCTTACTGGGAGTCTCCCTGGTGCCAGGGCCGTCCCGGCTGGCATATTGAGTGCTCCGTGATGGCAAAACGTTATCTGGGAGATGAGATTGATATTCATGCAGGCGGTGAAGATCTGGTATTCCCCCACCATGAAAATGAGATTGCCCAGAGTGAAGCCGCCAATGGAGTGACCTTTGCCAAATACTGGATGCACAATGCATTTTTAAATGTTGATAATAAAAAGATGTCCAAGTCTCTGGGAAACTTTTTTACGGTTCGGGAAATCAGTGAAAAATATGATCTTCAGGTGCTTCGGTTCTTTATGCTGAGCGCCCATTACAGAAGCCCTCTGAATTTCAGTGCTGAGCTGATGGAGGCTTCCAAAAATGGCTTGGAGCGTATCCTTACAGGTGTGGAAAAATTAAAAGAACTGAGTCTTAAGGCTGCTGCCGGAGAAATGACGGCAGAAGAGCTGGAGAATAAGAAGAAGGCAGAAGAGCTGGTGACAAAGTATGAGGCCGCCATGGAAGACGACTTCAATACGGCTGATGCTATCTCCGCTATTTTTGAACTTGTAAAGCTTGGCAATTCCACTGCTTCCGAAGTAAGCTCCGCGGATTATGTGAACTGGATGAAGGGGACTCTGGAGACTCTTTGTGATGTAATGGGAATTATCACAGAGAAAAAAGAAGAAATTCTGGATTCTGAGATTGAGGACATGATCGCTCAGAGACAGGCCGCAAGAAAGGCGAAAAACTTTGCTCTTGCCGATGAAATCCGGGGAAAGCTTCTGGAGATGGGAATTGTCCTTGAGGATACAAGAGAGGGCGTAAAATGGAAGAGAGCTTAAGGCTTTTTAAAGAGGCTTTCAGGCTTAAGGAAATGGATGCCGGACAATATTCTCCTTTGGTACTGGCTTATGTGGGCGATGCGGTCTATGAAATTTTAATACGTACCAAAGTGGTAAATGGTGGAAATGAGCAGGTCAATAAGCTTCACAAAAGAGCCTCAGCCTTGGTGAAGGCCGGAGCGCAGGCGAATCTGATTATGGCGATTGAGTCTGAACTGACAGAGGAAGAGCACGCCGTATATAAGAGAGGACGAAACGCAAAGTCTGCTTCCATGGCAAAGAACGCCACCATGAAGGAATACCGGATGGCTACCGGCTTTGAAGCACTGGTGGGTTATCTGTATCTTTCCGGGCAATTTGAAAGACTTTTTAATCTGGTAAGCCTGGGGCTTGCAAAAATCGGAGTGTGGAAAGAGGAGAATCCGGATGAGATATGAAGAACTGACCATTGAGGGACGGAATGCAGTGCTGGAGGCTTTCCGTTCCGGAAAGACCATTGACAAATTGTTTGTTCTGGACGGCTGTCAGGATGGTCCGGTGAAGTCCATCATAAGAGAAGCGAAAAAGCATGATACCATTATCACATATGTGTCCAGGGATCGCCTGGATCAGATATCGGAGAGCGGACATCACCAGGGGGTCATGGCTTTTGCGGCTGCCTACGAATATGCTGAGGTGGAGGACATACTGGAAGCAGCCAGAAAAAAGGGCGAACCGCCCTTTGTGTTCCTGTTGGACGGTATTGAGGATCCCCACAACCTGGGGGCTATCATCCGTACCGCCAATCTGGCCGGGGCCCATGGTGTGATTATTCCCAAACGCCGCGCCGTGGGGCTTACGGCAACAGTAGCAAGGACTTCTGCCGGAGCTTTAAATTATACGCCTGTGGCCAAGGTGACCAATCTGGTTTCTACAATGGAGGAATTAAAAAAGCAGGGCATGTGGTTTGTGTGCGCTGACATGGGCGGTGAGACCATGTACAGGTTAAACCTTACCGGTTCCCTGGGACTTGTGATTGGAAATGAAGGGGAAGGTGTCAGCCGCCTGGTGAAGGAAAAATGCGATATGGTTGCCTCTATTCCCATGAAGGGAGATATTGATTCTCTGAATGCGTCCGTGGCAGCCGGGGTTCTGGCTTATGAAATTGTAAGGCAGAGACTTTTGCAAAAATGAAAAATGTAACAGTTCAGCCTTGCATCTTCTTGCCTTCAACGCTTTTTTCGCTCTGAATCTTCGCATGGCTGAACTGTCACAAAAAAATTATAAGTTCTTGTTGACAAAAGAGAAAACTCATGATACTATATCTAAGGTTTCAAAAACACATGCTGCCTTGGCTCAGCTGGTAGAGCGTCGCCTTGGTAAGGCGGAGGTCGGCAGTTCAAATCTGCTAGGCAGCTTTTTAGAAAACCAGGGGCTTCCCGGATTTCCGGGAAGCCCTTTTCCGTCCGTAATTTGCAATTAGAAATGTTACTATTCGCCCGATGTGGAAAACCGGACGAAAATTGCTTTATAAGCAAGCTTAACGTCTGTTTTTCGTCCGGTTTTCCCCGCCCTGCGAACTGTAATTTGGGAATTGCATTTTCCATCAGTATTGGGTATAATCATAAAATGCCTATGGAAAGAAATGGTAAAATACAGGCAGAGGAGCAGGACAGTATGAAAAAATCTTATGAAATTGACATGTGCAGTGGGCCTATTCTTGGAAAAATCCTGATTTTTTCCATTCCTTTAATGCTTTCAGGAATTCTTCAGCTTCTTTTTAATGCTGCGGATGTGATTGTGGTTGGACGCTATGCAGGGAGCCAGTCCCTGGCTGCGGTAGGTTCCACAACGGCCCTCATTAACCTTTTAATCAATATTTTTGTGGGCCTTTCCGTGGGAGTGAATGTGCTGGTGGCCCAGTATTACGGGGCCAAAAGTGACGGGGATGTGAGTGAAACCATTCACACGGCCATAACTCTGGGGCTGGTATCAGGTCTCTTTTTAGTGGCAGTGGGAATTGTTGCTGCAAGACCCCTTCTGGAGCTGATGGGGACCCCGGATGATGTAATTAATAAATCTACCATATACATGCAGATTTATTTTGCGGGAATGCCGGTGACTATGCTTTACAATTTTGGCAGTGCTGTTTTAAGAGCTGTGGGGGATACCAGACGTCCGCTTTATTTTCTTACGGCCGCCGGAGTGGTCAATGTGCTTTTAAATCTGGTTTTTGTAATCTATTTTAACCTGGATGTGGCCGGAGTGGCCCTCGCCACAGTGATTGCTCAGGCAATTTCCGCCGCACTGGTATTAAAAAGTCTGTTATCCGCGGAAGGATGTCTGAAACTAAAAATACGTGAGCTGAAAATCAGCAAGGTAAAATTAAAGCGGATTGCCAGAGTGGGACTTCCTGCCGGGATGCAGGGGGCTATTTTTTCCATTTCCAATGTGTTAATCCAGTCCTCTGTAAATTCCTTCGGCTCCATTGCCATGGCAGGAAATACTGCCGCTCAGAATATTGAGGGCTTCATCTATGCGGCCATGAATGCTGTTTACCAGACCAACTTAAGCTTTACCAGCCAGAATTACGGCGGCAGAAAGTATAAGAGAATCGGGAAAATCACCCTGACCTGTGTAGCTGTGGTTACTGTTGTGGGCCTGGTGCTGGGCGTTTCCTTTTACGGAATTGGAGAGACGCTCCTTGGTATCTATTCTTCAGACCCGCAGGTTATTCAGTACGGCATGCGCCGCCTGGGGATCATCGGCCTTCTTTATTTTATATGCGGAATTATGGATACCATGGTAGGGAGCATTCGCGGCATCGGATATTCGGTTCTCCCCATGTGCGTTTCCCTGGCAGGGGCCTGTGGTCTGCGGGTGATATGGATATTTACCATTTTCCAGTGGAGCCATAATCTGACCACTTTATATATTTCCTACCCCTTTACCTGGATTGTCACAGGAACGGCACATATTATCTGCTTCCTTTTGATCCGCAGAAAAATGCCAAAGGAAGACTGGGAATAGGAAAGAAAAAATTCACAGTTATTTCACAAATATCCCTCTTGCGGAAATGGGCAGGAGGGATTATAATACGCCGTATGATTAACTAGTTAATGATTAATTTGCTGATAATTAACAGATTAATAATTTGGGAGCTGATGATTACCGGAAGAATACTGGTGAGCGGATGCCTGAAAGGCCAGTGATTATCAGGTTAATGACAGGCAAAGAATCATTTGCAGAAGAGGGAAAGGAGAAGCCATGAACCCAATGGGAAAACTTCAGGGGATCAATCATGCGATTGTGGAAGCGTTCATTAATACCGGAAAACTTCACCGGGCGCTTTTGGAACGCCATCTCAATAAAAATGGAATATTCCGGGCGCAGCACCAGATTCTTATGTGTATTTCCTGTAATCAGGACATGTCTCAGAAGGAACTGGCAAAACAATACCATGTGTCTGCCGCTTCCATAGCAGTTTCTCTGAAAAAACTGGAGAAAGGCGGTTATATCAGCCGGCTGGTTGACAGAGATGACAATCGTTACAATAAGATTCGTCTCACTGAAAAAGGAAAGGAAGAGGTGGAACGGAGTATCAGTTTCTTTGAAAAAACTGAAGACGGGATGTTTTCCGGCTTTTCCGAGAAGGAAAAACAAATATTTTATCAGTATATTCAGAGACTGTCGGAAAATTTAGAACAAATGCTTCAAAAGACAGAATAGGAGGGACAAAAAATGAAGCGATATGAGAAATATATAAAACCATATCTTGGCGCCTTCATCCTGGGCCCCATGATGATGCTGACAGAGGTGGCAGGCGAGGTAATGCTGCCAAAGCTTATGTCTCTTATTATCAACAACGGCGTAAGTCAGAGGGACGTTGGCTATATCATCCGGATAGGACTTTTCATGGTATTCGCCGTGCTTGTCATGGCGGTGGGCGGTACCCTGGGTGCATATTTTGCGGCAAAGGCATCCATCTGCTTCACCAGTGATTTGAGAAGGGATATGTTTAAAAAGGTCCAGCAGTTTTCCTTTTCCAACATTGATGCCTTCAGCACAGGTTCCCTTGTCACAAGGCTGACCAATGACATTCAGCAGGTCCAGAATGTTTTAACCATGGGACTTAAAATGGCCCTTCGGGCTCCGGGCATGTTTGTGGGGGCTCTGATTATGGCCTTTATGATGAATTACAGGCTGGCGGTAATCGTCCTCATTGTGATTCCTGCTTTGCTGTTTGCCATCATCCTGATTCTGAAAACGGCATTCCCGCGGTTTGAGGCCATGCAGAAAAAACTGGACCGCTTAAATTCGGGCATTCAGGAAAGTTTAACCAATGTGCGGGTGGTAAAGTCCTTTGTGAGGGAGGACCATGAAATTAAGAAATTCTCAAACCTGAATACAGACTTGAAGGACAGCAGCCTGCGGGCCATGAAAATTGTCATTGTTACAATGCCGGTGATGATGTTAGCCATGAATTTCACCACGCTGGCAGTGGTATGGTACGGCGGAAATATCATCATTGCGGGGAATATGCCGGTGGGGGACCTGACTGCATTTATCACTTACATCATACAGATTCTCATGTCCCTTATGATGCTTTCTATGGTATTTTTACAGAGCTCCCGTTCCAGAGCCTCGTTAAAGCGTATCAATGAGGTGATGGATACAGAGATAGATTTAAATGATGTCCATGGGAGCTTTCCGGAAAAGAAAGTAGAGCAGGGCTGCGTGGAATTTGAGGACGTCTGTTTTGGATATGCCCATGAGGGAATGTCCGGCGAGCTGGTGTTAAACCATATAAGTTTTACGGCAAAGGCAGGCCAGACCATCGGCATCATCGGCTCCACCGGAAGCGGAAAGACGACTCTGGTGCAGTTAATTCCGAGACTTTACGATGTCTCCTCCGGACGTGTGCTGGTGGATGGTGTGGACGTGAGGGATTATTCCCTGAAAAATCTGCGAAACGGTGTCGGCATGGTGCTCCAGAAAAACGTTCTGTTCTCCGGAACAATAGAAGAAAATTTGCGGTGGGGAGATGAGGAAGCGCCCATGGAGGAAGTGAAAACGGCGGCACAGAGTGCACAGGCGGACAGTTTCGTCACGGCTTTTTCCCAGGGTTATCAGACAGAAATCGGACAGGGCGGGGCCGGGGTTTCAGGCGGACAGAAGCAGAGACTTTGTATTGCAAGAGCCCTCTTAAAGAAACCGAAAATCCTGATTCTGGACGACTCCACAAGCGCTGTGGATACGGCTACCGAGGCCGGAATCCGGGAGAGCTTCCGAAAGGAATTAAAGGATACCACAAAGTTCATTATTGCCCAGAGAATTTCATCGGTTCAGGAAGCAGATCTGATTCTGGTTATGGAGGAGGGAGCCATTATTGGACGTGGAACCCATGGGGAGCTTCTTAAAACATGTAAAACCTATGAGGAGATTTACAGAACGCAGATGGGAAATGAAAAAACGGAAGAACCGGCAGATACATTCCGGGGACAGGAGGTGATGGCATGAACAGAGGCGAGAGAGAGAAAAGTTTAAAAAGGCGTTACGGCAGCCGGGTGGCCCCGGTAAGGCGTGGCGGCGGTCCGGGTGGTCCGGGCGGCCCCGGGGGGCCCGGGCGTCATGGGGCCATGGCAAGAAGAGGAGGCCTGCCTAAAAACAGTTCCGTTACCGTCAGGAGGCTGATGTCGTATCTGGAACAGGACAGACTGAAAATGGCCCTGGCTTTCCTCTGCGTCATTGTAAATACCATGGCAACTCTGGCCGGATCTTATATGTTAAGACCCATCATCAACCGGTTCATTGCCCCGGCCGACGGAAGTCCCGGAAGCGTATCGGGACTGGCGGGAGGGATTGCCCTTCTGGCAGCAGTCTATCTGGTGGGCGTGGCAGCCAACTATTTACAGTCCATTATTATGCTTAAGGTGGCCCAGGAAGCTCTGCTGCGGCTCCGCACAGACCTGTTTACAAAAATGCAGAAGCTTCCGGTGCGGTTTTATGACACCAACCCAAACGGTGATCTGATGAGCCGGTTTACCAATGACGTGGATACCATCGGCAATATGCTGAGCAGCACCCTGGTCCAGCTTTTCTCCGGGGCCTTGAGCATTGCGGGAACTCTGACTCTGATGATTTATACGAATCTGTATCTGACTGTGATTACCCTGGTCTTAATCCCCCTGATCCTTAAGGCAGGCGGAGCTGTGGCCGGAAGAAGCCAGAAATATTTCCAGGCGCAGCAGTCTTCCCTGGGTGCTTTAAACGGTTATATTGAGGAGACCATAACCGGACAGAAGGTGGTGAAGGTGTTCTGCCATGAGGACGTGGCAGAAGAGGAATTTGAAATCTTAAATGATGATCTTAAAGAAAAGCAGATCAGAGCTCAGTTCCTGGGGGGACTCATGGGCCCGGTAATGAACAGCTTAAGCCAGATCAACTATGCGGTTACGGCCTGTGTCGGCGGCCTGCTTTGTGTGCTGAAAGGCTTTGATGTGGGTGGTCTTACGGTGTTCTTAAGTTTTTCCAGACAGTTTTCCCGTCCCATCAATGAAATCTCCATGCAGGTATCCAATGTTTTCTCGGCCCTGGCAGGCGCGGAGCGGGTGTTTTCTGTTATGGATGAGGAGCCGGAGGCTGCAGACGATGCGGATGCCGTCTCTATGGAAGGCATGAGAGGAGAGGTGGTCCTTAAGAATGTGACCTTTGGCTATCATCCGGATCAGGTGATATTAAAGAACATAAGTCTTTATGCGAAGCCCGGACAGAAAATTGCCTTTGTGGGTTCCACCGGAGCCGGAAAAACCACCATTACAAATTTAATTAACCGGTTTTACGATATTCAGGAGGGGTCCATCACCATTGACGGCGTGGACATCCGTCATATCCGCCGGGACGAGTTAAGAAAAAACATTGCCATGGTCCTTCAGGATACCCACCTGTTTACCGGAACCGTTATGGAAAATATCCGGTACGGACGGCTTTCCGCCACGGATGAAGAGGTCATCCAGGCAGCCAAAACCGCTTCCGCCCATTCCTTCATCATGCGTCTCCCCAGAGGCTATGATACGGTTCTGGAAAGCGACGGCGCCAATTTAAGCCAGGGGCAGAGGCAGCTTATCAACATTGCACGTGCCGCTGTTTCAAAGGCTCCTATTCTGATTCTCGATGAGGCTACCAGTTCCGTGGATACGAGAACGGAAAAACACATTGAACATGGCATGGACCGTCTGATGGCAGACAGAACCACCTTTGTAATCGCCCACAGGCTTTCCACTGTAAGGAATGCCAATGCTATTATGGTTCTGGAAAACGGTGAGATTATTGAACGGGGCGATCATGATGATCTTCTGGAGCAGAAGGGAAGATACTATAACCTTTACACAGGTTTAACAGAGCTTGACTGATTTTTGGAGAACGTCACAGGCTTCCTGTCCGCGGCAGGCGGGCAAGAAGATGCAAGGCTGAACGGTTACTGATTTTGCGGCAGGGAAGTGTGTCCTGCCGCAAAAATAACTTTGTTTTTTTTTAAATACAATGACGAAAACCTTACTTTTTTGTTAATTTGCAAACGGTTTCCTAATTGTACAAAAGTTCTAAATATGCTATACTACACCTTGATGGGTACTTAATAAAATTGTGACGGTTTGGCCTTACATCTTCTCGTCCGCCTGCTGCGGCAAAGGAGTGCGCGGCCCGGCTGTTACATGAAATTTTAGAGAAAGAAGGTTTGTTAAATGGGTCTGAGCACATTTATAGGCGGCGTTCATCCCTATGAGGGAAAAGAACTGTCTTCCGATAAGCCGATTCAGGTAATCCAGCCTAAGGGTGAGCTGGTATTCCCATTGTCCCAGCATATCGGTGCTCCTGCAAAGCCCCTTGTGGAAAAGGGCGATACGGTGTTAATGGGTCAGAAAATTGCAGAAGCCGGAGGGTTTATCTCAGCCAACGTCATCTGTTCTGTCTCCGGAACGGTAAAGGGAATCGAACCCCGCCTGGTAGCCAATGGCAGCATAGTACAATCCATCATCGTGGAGAATGACGGAGAGTATAAAGCCGTGGAGGGATTTGGCGCAAAACGCGATTATAAGACTCTTTCCAGGCAGGAAATCCGCGATATCGTAAAGGAGGCCGGCATCGTCGGTATGGGAGGCGCCGGTTTCCCGACAAACGTGAAGCTGACTCCGAAAAATGAAGAGGAAATTGACTACATTATCGTCAATGCAGCGGAATGCGAGCCGTATCTGACTTCCGATTATCGTGTGATGATGGAACAGCCGGAGAGGCTGGTGGGCGGTCTCAGGGTCATGTTACATATCTTTGATAAGGCCAAAGGCGTAATCGGCATTGAAGAAAACAAGCCGGAGGCCATCAAAAAGCTTCAGGAGCTTGTGAAGGACGAACCGAAAATTGAAGTGTGTCCATTAAAGACGAAGTATCCCCAGGGCGGCGAGCGCTTCCTGATTTATGCCGTTACAGGCGGCAGGGAAATTAACTCCACCATGTTGCCCGCTGATGCCGGATGCATCGTGGATAATGTGGATACGGTTGTGGCTATTTACAATGCCGTATGTGAATCCACTCCGTTAATCAGAAGGATCATTACTGTGACAGGAGATGCCATTGCAAACCCTCAGAACTTTGAAGTAAAGCTCGGAACCTGTTACAGAGAGCTTTTGGAGGCGGCAGGCGGCTTTAAGGAAGAGCCGGAGAAGATGATTTCCGGCGGTCCCATGATGGGGCAGGCTCTGTTCTCTCTGGATATTCCGGTTATGAAGACCTCCTCCGCGCTGACCTGCTTTACGAAGGACCAGGTGGCCGCCAATGAAGAATCCCCATGTATCCGCTGCGGCCGCTGCGTGGAAGTATGTCCGGGACATGTGGTTCCCCAGATGATGATGGCAGCCGCGGAGCGCCACGATCTGGCACTGTTTGAAAAATTAAACGGTATGGAGTGCTGTGAATGCGGTTCCTGTACCTTTATCTGTCCGGCTCACAGACCCCTTACACAGGCGTTTAAAGAAATGCGTAAGGCTGTGATGGCAGCAAGAAGAAAGAAAGCGTAGGAGGTGTAACAAATGAGTAAATTATTGAACGTATCATCCTCACCTCATGTACGTAACGGCGTCTCCACAAAGAACATTATGTATGATGTGGCCATCGCCATGCTCCCTGCGACCATCTGGGGTGTGATGCAGTTTGGGATATATTCCCTGGTAGTAGTAGCGGCAACGGTTCTTTCCTGTGTGTTAAGTGAATACGCTTTTGAGACACTGATGCACAAACCGGTCACCATAAGCGACGGCAGCGCCGTTGTCACCGGAATGATCCTGGGTCTTAATATGCCTCCGACCATTCCTCTTTGGATGCCGGTTCTTGGCGGTGTCTTTGCCATCATCGTTGTAAAGCAGCTTTACGGCGGTCTTGGCCAGAACTGGATGAACCCGGCTCTGGCGGCAAGATGTTTCCTGTTAATTTCTTTCGCAGGCTCTATGACCAGGTTCACGGATCCCGTGACCGATGCCATTGCAGGTGCAACTCCCCTTGCCACCATCAAAGCAGGCGGTACCTATGATGTGGCTTCCATGTTTATCGGTAAAATACCCGGAACTATCGGTGAGGTTTCTGTTATCGCCCTGTTAATCGGCGCTTTTTACCTCCTGTACAAGAAAGTAATTACGATCCGCATCCCGGGTACCTATATTCTTACTTTTGCGATTTTTGCATTTATCTTCGGCCAGCACAATTTAAGCTATGTTCTGGCAGAGGTTTGCGGCGGCGGTCTGATCTTTGGTGCCTTCTTTATGGCGACCGACTATGTGACCAGTCCCATTACCCCCAGGGGACAGATCGTTTTCGGCGTATGTCTCGGTATCCTTACGGGACTGTTCCGTCTCTTTGGCGGCAGCGCAGAGGGGGTATCTTATGCGATTATCTTCTGTAATATGCTGGTTCCGTTAATCGAGAAGTACACGCTTCCGACAGCATTTGGAAAAGGGGGTAAGAAAAATGGCGGCAAGTAAGTCTGGTTTCATGAAGGATGCCCTGATCCTGTTTGTGATTACCCTGGTTTCCGGTATCTGCCTGGGCTTTGTCTATGATGTGACAAAGGGTCCGATCGAACAGGCAACGATCGCGGCCAACAACAAAACCTACCGCGAGGTTTTATCTGCAGCGGAGTCCTTTGAGACGGCAGCGGGTTCTGAGGAGACCATTGAAACAACGGCAGAAGAGTTTAACACCCTGGGCTATGGCAGCGTTGCCATCGAATCCGTCCTTGAGGGAAAGGACGCAAGCGGAACGGTGGTGGGCTATGTGATCAACTCCCTGTCCAAAAACAGCTACGGCGGGGCTGTGAAGCTTTCCATCGGTTTTGATATGGATGGAACCATCACCGGCGTAGGAATCCGTGAGATAAGCGATACTCCGGGCCTTGGCTTAAAGGCAAAGGAACCGGCTTACAGGGATCAGTTCATTGGTAAAAACGCAGATGTCCTGACCGTGACGAAGAGCGGCCAGGCAGCGGATAATGAGATCAACGCCATCAGCGGCGCTACCATTACCTCCAATGCAACCACAAATGCAGTCAATGCAGCTCTTTATTATCTGCATAATTATATGAATTAGGAGGTGGGTGTAAATGAATAAATGTACAGAACGTCTTTATAACGGTATTATCAAAGAGAATCCTACCTTCATCCTGATGCTTGGTATGTGTCCGACGCTTGCAACGACCACATCCGCAGTCAACGGTCTTGGCATGGGACTCTCCACAACTGCCGTACTGATGTTTTCCAACCTGATTATCTCCGCGCTCCGTAAGATCATTCCGGACCGCGTGCGTATCCCGGCTTTCATTGTTATTGTGGCCAGCCTGGTAACAATCGTACAGCTTTTAATGCAGGGCTATGTGCCGTCCCTGTACGCATCTCTTGGTATTTATATTCCGCTTATCGTTGTAAACTGCATTATTCTTGGCCGCGCCGAGTCTTATGCAGCGAAAAACGGTCCGGTGGAATCGTTCTTTGACGGCGTCGGCATGGGACTTGGTTTTACCCTGGCTCTGACAGTGATTGGAATGTGCCGTGAATTCTTTGGCGCGGGCGCTGTATTCGGACATGAAATTATCCCGGAAGCATACCATATTTCCATTCTGGTTCTGGCTCCTGGCGCTCTTTTTACTCTGGCCATGCTGTCTGCCATTCAGAATAAGTTAAGACTTCCCAGCGCCACCAACGGCGACGCGCCAAAGTCCGGCCTGGCCTGCGGCGGAGACTGCTTAAACTGTACAGGATGTGCAGGCATGATGAACCATGCGGTGCTGGCTGAGAAGAAGGCTGCTGAGGCAGTGGCTGCAGCTGCGGCAAAGAAGGCAGCGGCGGAAAAGGCTCTGGCGGCAAAGAAGGCAGCAGAAGCAGCAAAAGCTGCTGAAACACAGAACGAAGCAGAAGAGAAGTAAGGAGGAAATGGAGAAATGAAAGAATTATTATTAATTGCCATCGGCTCTGCCCTGGTAAATAACGTAGTTTTAAGCCAGTTCCTCGGACTCTGCCCGTTCCTTGGGGTATCCAAGAAAACAGAGACGGCTGCTGGTATGGGCGCCGCGGTTATTTTTGTTATTGTAATTGCGACTGCCTGCACAAGCCTGGTCTATGATTTTGTACTGACACCTTTAAATATCCAGTACCTTCAGACCATTGTATTCATTCTGGTAATTGCTGCCCTGGTACAGTTTGTTGAGATGTTCTTAAAGAAAAACATGGTAAGCCTTTACCAGGCCCTGGGCGTATATCTGCCGCTTATCACTACCAACTGTGCTGTTCTCGGTGTTGCACTGACCAACGTACAGGAGGGCTACAATTTCATTCAGAGCGTTGTCAACGGTATCGGTATCTCCGTCGGATTTACGATTGCCATTATCCTGCTTGCAGGTATCCGTGAGAAGATCGAGCACAACGATGTGCCCCATTCTTTTCAGGGGTCTCCCATTGTATTGATCACAGCAAGCCTGATGTCAATCGCATTCTTCGGATTTTCCGGACTTATTTAAGGGAGGATTCGAAGGATGAATATTACAGGTATTTTAATTGCGGCAGTTGTGGTCGGTGCCGTTGGTATTATCATCGGCGTGCTCTTAGGCGTTGCCAGCGAGAAATTTAAAGTAGAAGTGGATGAGAGAGAAGTCCTTGTGAGAGCGGAGCTTCCCGGAAACAACTGCGGCGGCTGTGGATATGCCGGCTGTGATGCCCTGGCAAAAGCGATTGTTGAGGGAAAAGCTGCCGTAAACCAGTGCCCTGTGGGCGGAAGCGCCGTCGGCGATAAGATCGCTTCCATCATGGGAGTAGAGGCCGGAGGTACGGAAAAAAAGGTAGCCTTTGTAAAATGTAAGGGCACCTGCGACAAGGCAAATGTCCAGTATAATTATTACGGAATTGACGACTGTGTGAAAATTGCCGCAGCCGTCCCCGGCGCAGGTGACAAGTCCTGTTCCTATGGCTGTCTCGGTTCGGGAAGCTGTGTAAAGGCATGTCAGTTTGATGCGATCCATGTTGTGGATGGGGTTGCCGTTGTGGATAAGGAAAAATGTGTGGCCTGCGGCCAGTGCGTGGCTGTCTGCCCCCGCGGCCTTATTGAGCTGGTTCCCTATAAGGCAGAGCATCTTGTTCAGTGTAATTCCCATGACAAGGGACCGGCAGTGAAGAAGAACTGCGACGCCGGATGCATCGGATGTACCCTCTGCACCAAGCAGTGCGAGTTTGATGCCATCCATATGGACAACAACCTGGCTGTGATTGATTATGAGAAGTGTACCAACTGCGGAAAGTGCGCTGCCAAGTGTCCGGCTAAGGTTATCAAGTAAGCCTGGATAATAGAGAAGTTTGTATAACAAAAAGTATGTATAGCAAAAAAGGTACTGTCTGATTGTCGATTGTGACAACAGAACAGTACCTTTTGCAGTTGGAACCGCGAGTCCGGGAAGCAGCGGGCGGACGGCTCCCGGATCAGGGTATGGTCGGGCGGGATCCAGCGTTCCGACGTTTTGAGTGCTGATTATCCGGCTTTTAGGGTCTGAAATGCGAAAGGAACTGAGCGTGGAGGAAGCAGAGTTTCTTGAGCTGACCAATTCCACGCTGAACAAGCTCGTCGCTATGTCCGATGGGGACTATGCAAAGCTGGAGTTGTATCCTGATTTTGATGTAATGGACTGATTTCCAATCGTCGGAAAAATATTTCGCCAATCATCGGAAAAATGTTGTAAAATCCATCCTTGCGGCGTATAATAGAAACAGCATGAATGAAACGAGGTGTTCCCAATGAAAAACTACAGGAAAAGAATTGCCGACGATATTCTGATACGGAAGTTGGAAGGAAAAGGTGCGGTACTGATCGAGGGGCCTAAGTGGTGTGGTAAGACAACTACTGCTGAGCAGCTTGCCGCAAGTATTTTGTATATGGATGACCCAGAAAAGAAAGAACAGAACATCGCCATGTCTGAACTGAATCCCAAGCGATTGTTAAAAGGCGCTGCGCCGAGACTGATTGATGAATGGCAGCTTGCGCCAAAGCTCTGGGATGCGATCCGTTTTGAGGTTGATCATCGCGGAGAGTTAGGGCAGTTTATACTCACCGGTTCCGCTGTTCCCGCTGATACCAAGGAAATCACCCATTCCGGTACAGGGCGTTTCACTTGGCTGACAATGAGACCCATGAGCTTGTATGAATCGGGAGATTCAACTGGCGAAGTCAGTCTGAAAGATCTGTTTGCCGGTGCAGCGGAAATTGAAGGAGACTCTAATCTGAGCATTGACCGTCTGGCGTTTCTTGTGTGCCGGGGAGGATGGCCGCAAGCGGTGGATATGCGTGATGAAATCGCTTTGGATCAGGCGATGGATTACTATGACGCCGTTGTCCATTCCGATATTAACCGGGCAGACAATGTACAGAAGAATCCCGAACGAGTAAAACGTCTTATGCGTTCCTATGCAAGAAATCAGGGCGGGCAAGTCCCCAATACTGTGCTTGCACAGGATATAGCCGCAAACGATGAAACACCGATCAGCGAAGAAACCGTTGCATCGTATGTCAATGCGCTCCGCAAAATCTTTGTTGCAGAGGATATGCCGGCATGGAATCCGAATCTGCGGTCAAAAACAGCGATTCGCTCGTCTGACACCCGCTATTACATCGACCCGTCTATCGCTGCTGCCGCTCTGGGTATTGGTCCGGATGATTTGATCAATGATTTGAAAACGTTCGGGTTCCTCTTTGAAACGCTCTGCATCAGAGACCTTCGTGTTTTTGCGGACGCTCTGAACGGAGAGGTTTACCACTACCGGGACAAAGGCGGACAGGAATGTGATGCGGTTATCCACTTGAGAAACGGAAAATACGGTCTTGTTGAAATCAAGCTTGGAGGCGACAGGCTCATTGAGGAAGGAGCCAAAAGTTTGAAATCAATGGAAGCTAAAATTGATACCGATAAGATGAACGCCCCGTCGTTCCTCATGGTTCTGACGGGAACCGGCGACTGGGCATATCGTCGGCAGGATGGCGTGTATGTGATTCCTATCGGCTGCTTAAAAAACTGATAAATTAGTGGAAGGTTTATTTTCGACTGAAACGTTGACTTAATCCTATATAAAACGCTTCTCTGTGCAACTGTTTTGTAAAAAATATTTGCATAGGAGGCGGATTATTATGAATCTAACTGGTGGGGAACAGCCAGGATATTTTTATGGATACTTTCGCACGGATTATTTCATTCGGAGATTTTTATAAAAAGAACAAGGCTGATGAGATTGTCCGTAAAGAAGTTTCTGACAGCATTATGAGACGAAGCTATACGGCTGCTGTCGGATAAGATGGGATTCCGTTTCTTTGAACTTTCTAAGCTTCCGGCAGATGTGAATGAGGATAATATGCTTTTGCTGTGGCTTTCACTGTTTTAGGCGGAAACGGAAGAGGAATTTCAGAAATCATTCACGACATAATCAATATTATAAGAAGCGATTATTTGAAAAACTTACATATACACTTACTCTAGCATATACTGGAAATATTTTCAAGTGCTTTCAAGTGCATTTTTATGGCCTTTTATGGCTTTGTAAATAATACGTAACGGTTCATAATAGTCCAGACAGCCTCTGAACTGCTACTTCTTTACACTATAAAAAGTCCTCACTTGACATAATATTGATTATATGCAGGAGCCTGTTTGTACACTTACATAATTTGAGGATTGCGGGAGCACAAAATGTGGAGTAATCCGGTATCAAAAGGGCCAAAAGGCCTATTGCCCCCGACATCATCACAATTGATTCCCCAGGCCGGACCGGGCCGCATCCCGGAAGGGAGAGTGCTCTAAGGGCTGAAAGGAGGGTGGATGAAAAGAGGAAATGGATTTCGGATCCCGGCGGGAACAGAGAAAGGTAGGAAACAGGAATGAGAATGAAAAAGAAGAATACGTGGGTAAAACGCCTGACAGCCGTGATGCTCGGCATCGGGATGGTTCTTACCCCAGCAGCAAGTTCGGGCATAACGTATGCGGATGTGCAGGAAACGGTTGGAGCTGCCGCGGACAGCGTGACAGGCGCCTTAAGAGCAGCGTCACCGGCACAGGTAAACATAAGTACTGGTTCAAATGCCAACAGCATTACTCTGGAGCCAACTTCTATGACTGTGACGGTCGGTGAAGGGAAAACAATTAATGTGACAGGAGAGATTACCGCCACAGATTCAGATGCCTATAAAATTACGTGGTCTTCCAGTGATACAAACGTAGCATCCGTGCAAGATGGTGTGGTCACAGGTAAATCCGCAGGAACGGCAACGATCACTGCGACTTTAACTGTGGGAACGAGCAGTGTGCAGGGAAAATGTGAGGTCACAGTCGAAGCAGCCGCAGTATCAGATAAGGAGTATTCGCTTACGCTGGTTAGCGCAGAGTCGCTTGATCTGAAGGTCGGTGAGTCGGGAACGATTGAGTTTAAAGCCACGGCAACACCTTCAAATGCCACACCGACACCGGTTTTAGAGCAGGCATATGATACGACTGTCATCAAGGCAGAGCTTAAGGACAGCACCGTTGCGGTTACAGCCCTGAAAGCAGGCAAGACATCGGTGACAATCTCTTTGAAAGAAGATACTCAGCAAACAGTGACATGTAACATTACGGTTACAGATGATACGACTTCCGAGCTCCTTCCTCTGAGCGCCACTGACATGGAATTAGTGGAAGGAACCACTGGAAAGATCGTGACAAATCCTGCACTTTCCGCAGATGTTAAGGTAAGCTACAAGTCTTCCGACGAGACAGTAGCGACAGTCGCGGACGGTACCGTTACGGCGGTCAAGGCCGGAACAGCCACGATCACCATCAAAGCGGATGGCTATGAGGAAGCGACCTGTAAGGTAACGGTTACTGCGAAGCAGCAGCTTAAGACACTGAAAGCCATGGATATGACCTTAGAGGAAGAGGCTGCGAAAAAGATCGAGACAGATCCCGTACTTCCCGAAGGTGTTACTGTCAGCTACGAGTCCTCAGACAAGGCAGTAGCATCAGTCGATGCCAACGGTACCGTTACGGCGGTCAAAGCCGGTGAAGCTACGATTACTGTCACAGCAGAAGGCTATGTACCTACAAAGTGTAAGGTGACTGTAATCGCAAAGGCAGCAGGAGAAATAACGACAGGAACTAACGTAGAAGTCTCCGTCAGCGCAGATGAAGTAACGATCACAGGTGAGGGCGCAGACCAGGTTACGACTGAACACAAGGAGGCTGCAATCGCTAAGATCGTAGAGGATTTCAGCGCCAATACCAATGCGAAGGCAAATGAGAATGAGCTTAAAGACGCCGTACAGGTTGAACTTGCGGAGGGCGAAAAGGCCGTCGTTCAGCTGAACAGCGAGCTTAAGGATGTGGAGTTTAAGGCTGAGGTAAAGGAAAACGGGGAAGTTGTCCTGATTCCGACCAAGCTCACATTCGATGTGAATGTGACTCTGGAAATTATCAAAAACGGTGTAGGACAGGGCAAGGAGAAGGTTGAGAACTCGGATATAAAGAGAACGATCACCTTCTATCTGCCGCTTCCGAGTACGATCACCGGAAACCGCTGCCGGGTAACCCATGGCGATGATGTGTTTACGAATCAGACGATTCTCAGCAGAGGAACGAAAGATGCACGTGTTCGGGTAAGAGCAGGTCATTTCAGCGAATTTGTTGTAGACAGCTTCGAGGACGTTAAGGAATCCAGCTCTTCCTCTGACAGTGACAGCGGACAGGGCTCATCCTCCAGTGGAACATCCAAAACAAATTCCTCCGGCCAATGGGTACAGGGCGCAGGCGGCTGGTGGTACCAGAACGCCGACGGCACATATCCGGCAAGCACCTGGGTACAGCTTGTATGGAACGGAATCAGCCAGTGGTATCGTTTCAACGAGCAGGGCTACATGGTATCCGGCTGGTTTACGGATGCTGACGGAAACCGCTATTTCCTGCATAATCAGATGGACGGAACACAGGGCTATATGTATACCGGATGGCATCAGATCGACGGTATCTGGTATTACTTCCGCGAAAACGTGGGCGGCCCTCAGGGCTCTCTGCTGGTAAATGGAACAACTCCGGAGGGCTATAAGACCGACAGCACAGGAGCATGGATCCAGTAAGGGATTAAGGATAAGGAAGAAAGAACAAAAAACGGGGGCGCGGACTGCCATTTTCCAGGCAGCGCGCCCCTGCTGCATTTTTGATGAACGGATAGACTTTGTTTAAAGGGTCTGGCACAAAAAAGTAAAAACAGGTACTGTCTGGTTTTCGCATCTGAGAACCGGACAGTATTTTTTGTGCCGTTCAGGCAGGTCTGTGCCTTCGGCACCATTGCTTCCCCACAGGCTATAAGAAAATTCCTATATGATGTATAGAAGGATATGTATTGGATGAAAAAGGAAAGAAATGCTATGATACGTACAGAGAAGAGAAAACGGCAGGTCCGTGGGGAAGCGATTTTAAATGACCGCAGGCCGGACAAAAACAGGAGGGATTTTTATGGAAATCAGAAAAACTGCCATGGCGGGGACACTGGAATCCAGCGACGCACAGATCACTGTGGAGCCGGGGGATAACGGAATCGAACTCACCATAGAAAGCAGCGTGATTCATCAGTATGGAAGACAGATCCGAAAAGTGGCCCTTGAAACACTCAGTCGTCTCAATGTGGAAAACGGAAAGGTGACAATCTTTGATAAGGGCGCCCTTGACTGTACCTTAAAGGCGAGAATTGAATGTGCGGTGTACCGTTCCAACGGTATCACAGAGAATCTTCCGTGGGGAGGTGTGATTCAGTGATGCATCCAAATAAAAAACGATTAAGACGTTCCATGATGTTTTTAAACTGCCAGAAGCCGGGACTGATTAAGGATCCTTACATTTACGGGCCGGATTCCATTATGCTGGACTTAGAAGATGCCGTGGCGGAAAATCAGAAGGACGCGGCCAGATATTCCTTGTTTCATGCGTTACAGGAAATCGACTACCATGGTGTGGAGCGGGTAGTACGCATTAACGGCCTTGACACGCCCCACTGGAAGGAAGATATCCGTGTCTGTGTGGCCGGCGGCGCCGATACGATCCGGATTGCAAAGACTGAGAGCGCCAGGGATGTAAAGACCGTGGAGGAGTATGTGCAGAAAGCGGAGGCAGAGTTTGGAAGAGAAGAGGGGAGCACGCTTTTAATGGCGGCCCTGGAATCCTGCCGCGGCGTGTTGAATGCTCTGGAAATCTGTCAGTCTTCTGAACGGCTGATCGGAATTGCCCTCTCCGGCGGTGACTATACGAAAGACCTTCAGACTTCCATCACAGGAACGGGAGTGGAGCTCATGGGGGCGAGGCAGCATATGATCATGGCAGCCAGAGCGGCAGGAGTTCAGTGCTGGGATACGGTATTCACAAATCTGGATGATATGGAGGGTTTTGAGAGGGAGACCGAGATGATAAAGCTCATGGGCTTTGACGGAAAATCCCTGGTAAATCCCAGGCAGATCGCGGTGGTACATAAGATCTTCACACCGAAGGAAAAAGAAATCATTTTTGCGGAAAAGGTGGTCCGGGAAATCGAGGATAAGAAAGCAAAGGGTATCGGCGTATTTACCGTAGATGGAAAAATGATCGACATTGCTTTTTATGACGGAGCGAAGAGGACCCTGGCAATGGCAGAAGCCGCAGGTGTATATAAAGGGGGGAACCTGATATGATCAATGCAGCAGGAAGAGAGATTCCGGAGGAGATTTTAAAGGAGACCAGAAAAGAGGCCTTCAAAGGCGCTTACGCCTATGATAATTATGAATATAAAAAAGCGGCGCCGACGGTTCACGCACTCTGTGACCCGACCCGCAGCAAGCTGGTGGAAAATATTCATGAGGCTCTCGTAAAATGTGGCATTAAGGACGGTATGACCCTTTCCTTCCACCATCATTTCCGGGAAGGGGACTATGTGGTAAACATGGTTATGGAGGAAGTTCACAGAATGGGAGTAAAGGACATTACCATCTGTGCCAGCTCCCTGGGAAAAGCCCATGACCCCATTGTCCCCTACATAGAGGACGGCACTATTACAGGCATCCAGTCTTCCGGCGTCCGGGGAAAGATCGGAGAGGCCATTTCCACAGGGCGGCTTAAGAATCTGGCCATTATGCGTTCTCACGGCGGCCGTGTCCGTGCAGTGGAATCGGGAGAAGTTCACATTGATATTGCTTTCATCGGGGCTCCCACCTGTGATGAGTATGGAAATATGAGGGCCAATGGCGGAAAGAGCGACTGCGGAGTTTTATCTTATGCAATGGTGGATGCGGAGTATGCCGATAAGGTGGTTGCCGTCACCGACTGCCTGGTGCCTTTCCCCAATGCTCCGGCCAGTATTTCCATGGTCCATGTGGATTATGTCTGTGTGGTGGATGAAATCGGAAACCCGGAGAAGATCGCCACAGGCGCGGCAAAGCCCACCACCGACGTGAGAAAAATCATGATGGCGGATTATTGTACAAAATTTGTAATCAACACTCCTTATTTTAAAGAAGGATTTTCTTATCAGACAGGGGTGGGCGGAGCCTCCATTGCTTCCACGATCTCTCTTGGAAAGATCATGGAGGAAAGAGGAATCCATATGGGCCTTGGTCTTGGCGGAATCACCACTCCTATGTGCGAGCTTCTGGAAAAAGGCCTGGTGAATAAGCTGGTGGATACCCAGGATTTTGATATGGGCGCCATTGAGTCCATCAAAAAGAATCCGAACCATATTGAAATTTCTGCGTCCGAGTATGCCAATCCCTTTAATAAAGGGGCATATGTCAACAAGCTGGATTTCGTAATCCTGGCTTCCCTGGAGGTGGATGTAAACTTCAACTGCAACGTGGTGGTGGGCTCTGACGGTATGATTACCGGGGCTCAGGGAGGGCATCCTGATACGGCAGCGGGAGCCAAGTGCACCATCGTCATTGCACCGCTTTTACAGGGGCGTATCCCTGCCATCTGCACGAACGTGACCACCGTTACCACACCGGGGGAAACCGTGGACGTGGTAATTACGGATTATGGCATTGCCATCAATCCCAGACGAAAGGACCTGATGGAATGCATGAGAGATGTGGAGCTACCGTTTGTGACCATTGAGGAACTGAGAGATAAAGCCTATGCCATAGCGGGCGAACCGGATCCGGTGCAGTTTGACGACCGGGTCGTGGGCATCATTGAGGCCAGAGACGGTACTATCATTGATGTTGTGAGACAGATCAAAGAATACGAATTTACAACACCAGTTCAGCCCTGCGAAGATTTAAAGTGAAAAATGCGTTGAAAACTTGTTTTCATAAGCGTTTTTTACTTTAAATCTTCATAAGGCGGACGCCTTACGCTTCTTGTCCGCGTGCGGACAAGAAGATGCAGGGCTGAACAGTCATACGAATTAGATTTAAAGTGAAAATGCGTTGAAAACTTGTTTTCATAAGCGTTTTTTAGTATGACGGGCATGCCTATGTTCTGTGGTGAAAGTCCACTGAGGCGTAGCTACCGACGAACTTCATAGCGAAT
>ERZ808046.533-NODE-533-length-30304-cov-7.833923_pt1 | contig 30304 bp, 17 predicted proteins | sample MGYA00380196_ERZ808046 | MGnify/ENA primary metagenome ERZ808046 (study PRJEB31490, sample SAMN06133421) | mouse gut metagenome | isolation source: Z6_2 | host: mice | place: China: Chengdu | collected 2015-05 ...
CAGCTTAATCAATCCTTTGCCGCGGACACAGTTTCATTTATGGTGGTTCCAAGTGTGCGGGCATGGAGGTTTATAAACATTATCAGGCGGAAGCCAAAAGAAAGGCAGGTACTGCAAATGAATACAAAAATCTGGCTTAAAGAATATCTGGATGCGCCAATCAAGAAAGCGCTGCCCATTCTCTCTTTTCCGGGGGCAAATTTAATTGGGCATACCGTTGATGAATTAGTGAAGGATGGGCACCTTCAGGCACTTTGTATGGAGGCTATTGCCAAAAGGTACGATATGGGCGCGGCCTTAAGTTTAATGGATCTCTCTGTGGAGGCAGAGGCTTTCGGAGCCGAGGTGCGCTATAACAGCGAGGAGGTCCCCACCGTCTGCGGCAGGCTGGTGGAAACGGAAGAAGACGCACAGGCTCTTGCTGTTCCGGCAGTGGGCGCCGGGCGGACCGGGGAGTGTATAAGGGGCATCCGGGAAGCCAAATCCCTCATCAAGGACCGGCCCGTGCTTGCAGGAATGATCGGCCCCTACTCTTTAGCCGGCAGACTTCTTGACATGACAGAAATCATGATTCTCTGCTATGAGGAACCGGAAATGGTGGAAACCGTGCTGGAAAAGGTGACAGAGTTTCTGACAGAATATGCAAAGGCTTTTAAAGCGGCCGGAGCAGATGGAATTGTACTGGCAGAACCCGCTGCCGGATTGCTTTCCCCCAACCTGATTGAGGAATTTTCCACACCTTATGTGCAAAAAATCCGCCGGGCCGTAGAGGATGACAATTTTCTTTTTATTTATCATAACTGTGGAAACGTTACGCCTATCATGGAAAAAATCAGGGAAATAAATGCTTCTGTCTACAGCATGGGGAACGCCATAGATTTGGAGGATGCCCTGAAAGTTCTGCCGGCAGAAAGTCTGGTGATAGGAAATATCGACCCGGCAGGCATTATCAGAAACGGCAGTCCGGATATCATCCGTAATGAGACTAAGTCCCTGATGAAACGCTGCTGTAAATATCCAAATTTTGTAATTGCCTCGGGATGCGATATTCCGCCGGCCACCCCAATTGAAAATCTGGATGCCTTTTTCCAGGCAGTAGATGAATTTTATAAAGAAGTTTCCTGAAAAGAATACAATAAGAGGTCGTTTCTCCCTATGCCTGCAGAATCCTTCCCTCAGGATTACAAAAAAAATACAGGAAATCCGAAAAAATTCCACAAACTAAATCTGTTGTAAATTTATAATAAAAATCTGGTTAATGTAAGCCAAAGAAAGGAATAAACAAGATGACAAACAGAGAAAATTTTTTATCACTGATCAGAAAAAAGGGATATGAATGGGTACCCGTTGAATTTACGCTTTGTCCTCACCTGCAGGAACAGATAAAAGAACGGTTTGGAACTTCGGACTATGCAAAATATTTCGGATTTCCCTGGGTAAACATCGAGGATATCCGTCTGTCAGACCACGATACAAACAAATACCGACCTTATTTTAATCCCCCACTTGCAGAAAATGGATTTATCGACTCATGGGGCGTCGGACATGAACCCTCCGAGAACAGTATGCACATGACATATATGAGACACCCTCTGGAAAATATGGAAACAATTGAGGAGTTAAAGGCTTACCCTTTTCCTGACTTTGCAAACGGCTATAAAGATCATCAGCGCCTGCAGGTGGAGGAAGCAAAGAAGAACGACCTGATTGCCCTGGGAAATATGCAGATGACTCTCTGGGAAATCTCATGGTATCTAAGAAGTATGGAAGAGTTGTTCTGCGATATGATGGAAGAAAATGAGATAGCGGAATTTATCTTTGATAAAGCGCTGGAAATGGCCAGGATCCGCGCGGAGTCCTTTGTGCGGGCCGGTGTGGACGCCTTATATTTCGGAGATGATATCGGTATGCAAAACACGATCATGATGAGCGGGGAATTGTACTGCAGATGGCTCAAACCCAGATTAAAAGAACTGATTGACTTTGCCAAAAGTATAAATCCGGAGATAATCGTATTTTATCACTCCTGTGGATATATTGAACCGCTTATTCCTCATCTGATCGATGCCGGAATAGATGTATTAAATCCCATCCAGAGCGAATGCATGGATTTTGAGGAAATCTGTAAAAAATACGGTGATAAAGTCGCTTTCCATGGAACCATAGGAACTCAGACCGTTATGCCCCATGGAACTCCTCAGGAAGTAAAGGAAACTGTTTGGAAAAATCTTGATATAGCAGGCGGGAAAGGCGGCCTGCTGGTGGCTCCTACCCATATGCTGGAACCGGAAGTACCTGTGGAAAATGTGCTGGCCTATGTGGAAGCATGCCGGGAATATAAAACGTCTGTATAGTTTCACTGATACTTATAAAAAAAGTACAATATATCCAAAATAATTACAAATACGGATTAGTATTTAAATTATAATAAAAATAATGTTACTGACAGAATGGAGGCAATATTATGACAATCATCGAAGAAATTTGCGAATATCTGCAAAAGGGCCGTGCAAAAAATGTTAAGGCCCTGGTTCAGCAGGCACTGGACGAAGGGCTCGACGCCAAAACCATATTAGACGAAGGACTGTTAAGCGGAATGATGACCATAGGCGGCAAATTCAAAAGAAACGAAGTATTTGTACCGGAAGTACTGGTGGCCGCAAGAGCAATGAATGCCGGAATGGCCATCCTGGAGCCAAAGCTTGTCGAGATCGGCAATGAACCTGTAGGAAAAGCCGTGATTGGAACCGTAAAGGGCGATCTTCACGACATCGGCAAAAATCTTGTAGCCATGATGCTCAAGGGCGCCGGATTTGAAGTCTGCGACCTTGGTGTGGACGTGGAGCCGGAGATTTACATCGAAAAAGCCGAGGAAATCGGCGCCGATATTATCGGCATGTCCGCTCTCCTTACCACTACAATGCCGAACATGAAAGATCTGATCGATTTATTACAGGAAAAAGGGCTCCGCGATAAATACATCGTGATGATTGGAGGCGCTCCCGTCAACGAAACCTTCGCGCAGGAAATTGGTGCCGACTATTATACCTCTGATGCAGCCTCCGCTGCTGAAACCGCCAGAGAAGCCGTCATGAAAAAGAAAGCAGCGTCATAGGTAGAACATATGATCATAAGAGACCTGAAAGTTACTATCAACAGAGAATGGGTACTGCACCAGATTGACTGTCCTGCGGGCAGCAGTATTTATGAGGAAGTGTCAGAAGAATATCAACAGATCGAGGCCGAAATATATTCCCTGTGCGAGCCTGTTTTTCTGATTCAGTATGGTACTGTGGATTCCCGGACAGCGGAGCAGTACGCTCTGCCCCAGGATGCCCCCCTGTTATTCGTGGTAAGCTCCATTGGAAGAAAAATCAGCGAATACTCTACCCGGGCCTTTCAGAAGGGAGATTATCTGAAAGGAATGCTCTCCGATGCCATGGCGGACTCAGCGCTTACCTCTCTGGAAAAGGAAGCCATTCCTTATATCAGGGATATATGCAGAGATCATCATATGGGAATCGAAAAACGGCTGGATGCTCCAAAGGATATTCCCATGGCCGCACAAAGGCTGATCTTTGAACGGACACAGGCTCATGAACTCTGCGGCATGAGCCTCTCCTCCGGCTATATGCTTGACCCGGTCAAAAGCGGCGCTCTTATCTATGTCTTAACAGAAGATACGGATAAATTCAACTACAGGCATGACTGCCGCAAATGTAAACGCTATGACTGTAAACTGAGATCTGTTCCTGATATTCCCGTTGAGATTGCAGAGAGAGCCGTCTCTGGCAGCGCCTCATGCTCCCAGTCCCGGCATACAGCAGAATCAGATTCTGTTTCTTCCTCATTTACGCTTTGGGTAAAAGAAGGTCAGAGCCTTCTGGACGCTCTGATCGCATGGGATCCGTCTTTCAGTGCAGTCTGCGGCGGCAGGGGGTTTTGCGGAAAATGCCAGATACAGGCGCTGAAAGGAAATCTTTCTGTCAGTGAAGCTGATAAAAAAATCTTTTCTGACCCTCAGCTTTCCTCAGGTTTTCGGCTTGCCTGCCAGGCCTATCCCACCGAACCTTTAAAGGCAGCACTAAAATTTCAAAAAGAAGAAGATTTTTCGGCGGTTTCTGAGTACATACCGGTAGGTGAAGATGTGTCAAAAACACCGGAAAACAGAGAAGCAGACAGGAGCCGGCTGCTTTTCCAACGACAGCAGCCTGATTATTATGGAATAGCCATTGATATCGGAACCACTACTATTGCCTTACAGTTGCTGTCCTTAAAAAGCGGGAAGCCCGTCAAAGCTCATACTCTTTTAAATCACCAGCGCAGCTTCGGGGCTGATGTTATTTCCCGCATAAAAGCCTCCACCGAAGGAAAACAGCAGGAGTTATATCACTGTATCCGGCAGGACTTGAATGAGGGAATCCGAAATATTCTTGCATCATCCGAAGCAACGCCTGAAACCATTAAAGAAATTATCATTTCCGGCAACACCACCATGATTCACCTGCTTATGAAATATGATTGCAGCGGCCTTGGCATTTTTCCCTTTACCCCGGTAAATACTGACCAGATAGAGGGAAGCTGTGAGAGCATTCTGGGAATTTCCGGCCTGCACGCCCGCGTCCGAATCCTCCCGTCCATTTCCGCCTTTGTGGGAGGCGATATTGTATCCGGAATGTATTACTGCGGCATGCACCAGGACAAGGATTATACGCTTTTAATCGACCTGGGAACCAACGGGGAGATTTCCCTTTGCGGACAGGGGCGCATGATTGCCGCCTCCACAGCGGCAGGCCCTGCCTTTGAGGGCGGCAACATTCAGTGGGGAACCGGAAGCATTGCAGGAGCGATCTGCGGCATAACGATCACAGAAAAAGAGCCGCTCATCCGCACAATTGGAGGGCAGCCTCCTGTTGGAATCTGCGGAAGCGGGGCTCTTGAAATTCTGGCGGAACTTTTAGAAGCAGAGCTGATAGACGAAACAGGTTACCTGGACGAAGAATATGGCGATGTTGGATTTCCTCTTGCAAAATCCGCAGATGGAGAGTTAATTACATTTACCCAAAAAGATATTCGTGAGCTTCAATTGGCCAAATCCGCTCTGCGGGCAGGGATTGAGACTTTATGTCTCCGTTTCGGAATCTCCCCGAAGGAAATCTCCCGCGTTTATCTGGCGGGCGGCTTCGGCTTAAAGCTGAACTGCCGGAAAGCAATCCGTATCGGTCTGCTTCCTGAGGTATTTGACGGAAAGATCACCGCAGTGGGAAACAGCTCTCTTGGCGGCTGCGCCAAATTTCTCCTTGACGAAAAAGGGCAGGAACAGATATTCTTTATTGCCAGAGAAACCAGAGAGATTCCTCTGGCATCAGATAAGGATTTTAATCGTTTCTATATGGAACACATGTATTTTTGAACGCTTTCGGCAGGAAGCGCCAGTGGGCTGTACTTTCACTGGTATTTCTCTATCCTGCTTCCAGGCGCCTGGATTTACCCAAGCGCCTTTTCCAGTTCCCTAATTACGATCTTAAGTGCCTTTATCCTGGCATATTTCTTATCCACCGATTCCAGAATATACCAGGGGGCATAGGTAGTACTGGTTTTCTGGATCATCTCATTAACCGCCACCTCATAATCATCCCACTTTTCTCTGTTACGCCAGTCCTCCGCTGTAATCTTCCACTGCTTTCCTGGAGTTTTTTGCCTGTCCTCGAAACGGGCAAGCTGGGTATCCTTGTCGATCTGCACCCAGAATTTGATGATCACTGCCCCCCAATCAGAAAGTTCTTTCTCAAACTCATTGATTTCATTATAGGCCCGCTTCCAGTCATTTTCACTGCAAAAGCCTTCAAGTCGTTCCACCATCACCCGGCCATACCAGCTTCTGTCAAAAATAGCAATATGTCCTGCCTTGGGCAGTCTCGTCCAAAATCTCCACAGATAATGTCTTGCCTTCTCATGAGGCTCCGGGCTGGCGATGGGGTGTACCTCATATCCCCGTGCATCCAAAGCTCCCGTGATTCGCTTGATATTTCCGCCCTTTCCTGCTGCATCCCAGCCCTCGTAGGCAATTATCACCGGCACCTTTTTCCTGTAAAGACGGTTGTGGAGTTCTCCCAGGTGCTTTTGGAGCTTCTCAAGCTCCTCCTTGTATTCCTGTTCATCCATAAATTTATCCAGAGGAATATCCGACAGTTTTGGCATCTTTTCAAGAGGAAATACGTTTTGAAGCAGCGGCACCGCAAGGCTCTTATTCTGCAGGGCAATCTCTATCCCCTGGGTCAGCGTTTCCAGTATCTGAAGCTGCGCCCACTTTCTCGACCTGGAATCGATAATATACCAGGGTGCAGAAGGCGTATTGGTATCTTCCATATATTTTCCAAACACCTTTTCACATTTACTGTAGTGTTCATTCTGCCAACAGTCATACTCATTCACCCGCCAGCGGGTATCAATATCCTCCTCTAGTGCTTCAATCCTCTTCCTCTGCTCTTTTTCACTGATATGACAGAAAAATTTCATCAGCAGATATCCATTGTCCGTAAGCTGCCTCTCAAATCTCCTGATGCTTCCAATTTTCTGATCATACTCCTTTTTATCCAAATTCCCCTGCAGGCACATTCCGGTGATCTCGTCCATCCACCCGCTGTCCAGAAGCATGAACTTACCTGCCTCCGGCAGCTTGGTAAAATACCGGCACAGAAAAGGTTTCCTGCGCTCTTCCCTGGTAGGTTGATCCATAGATGCCACCTTAAAGAATCTGGGGTCAATATTCTGTATGATCTGTCCAATAGCACTTCCTTTTCCGGCCGTTCCCCAGCCTTCTACAAGCACAAGAACAGGAATTTTATGCTCTGCAAGAAGCGTCTGCTGCTCTGAGAGTTTTTTCCTGGCGCTCTTTAATCTTTCCTTTAATTCATCTTTTTCCGGCTTATCCGCAAAAATAATATTTTTCAGCATAATCGTTTCCTCCATAACAAACGCTGCCACGCTTCGCGGGACAGCTTATTGAATCGAAAACGTGCGGCAAAAATCTGCCGCACGCCAAAGTCTGTCGCTTATTTATTTTTTTTATCTGTCGGCTCAGCCACTCTCTTAGGCAGAACTACCTTATCCAAGTGCCAGATCTCATCCACATACTCCCGAATCGTTCTGTCGGAAGAGAACTTGCCGCTGCAGGCCACATTCAGAATCGCGCTTCTTGCCCAGGCTGATTCATTACGGTAAGCAGCCTCCACTTTCTTCTGAGCCTCCGCATAGGGCTTGAAGTCCTTCAGGATAAAATACATATCCGCCTTGGAGGTACTTAAAGTGTTAAGCAGAGAGTTATACAGCGTTCTGAAGCGATCCGGATCTTTCGGTGAAAAGGTTCCGTTGATGAGCTGCATCAGGACTCTTCTTACATCAGGATCGTTGTTGAAAATTTCCATGGGATCATAGCCGCCCTGGTTTTCGTACGCAATAACTTCATCGGAGCTAAGTCCGAAGATAAACGCATTCTCCTCCCCTACTTCTTCCACGATCTCCACATTGGCGCCGTCCATGGTTCCAAGGGTAAGAGCGCCGTTTAACATAAATTTCATGTTGCCCGTACCGGATGCCTCCTTGCTTGCGGTGGAAATCTGCTCGGATACATCTGCTGCTGCGAAGATCAGCTCAGCATTGGACACTCTGTAATTTTCTATAAATACCACCTTGATCTTACCGTTAATAGCCGGATCATTATTTACCACGTCCGCCACGGAGTTGATCAGCTTGATAATCATCTTGGCATTGTAATAACCGGCGGATGCCTTCGCGCCAAAAATGAAGGTTCTGGGATAAAATTCCATATCCGGATTATCCTTAAGCTGGTTGTACAGATACATTACGTGCAGAATGTTCAAAAGCTGACGCTTGTATTCATGCAGTCTCTTAACCTGTACGTCAAAGATGGAGCGGGGATCAACCTCAATACCATTGTGCTCCTGGATATATTTGGCCAGACGCACTTTATTCTGATACTTGATGTTCATGAACTCCTGCTGTGCTTTCCTGTCATCCGCATAAACCTTAAGCCTGCTGATCTGCGGAAGATCTGTAATCCACTCGCACCCTACATGAGCGCTCACCCAGTCTGCAAGAAGCGGGTTCCCATGAAGAAGGAAACGTCTCTGGGTAATACCATTGGTCTTATTATTAAATTTTTCAGGGAACATCTCATAAAAGTCTTTCAGCTCCTGATGCTTTAAGATCTCCGTGTGGAGCCTTGCAACACCGTTTACTGAATAACCGGATACGATGGCAAGGTGCGCCATCTTTACCTGTCCGTCATAAATAATTGCCATCTTGCGGATCTTCTCCTGGTCACCGGGATATTTCTCCTGGATCTGAAGGATAAACCTGCGGTTGATCTCCTCGATGATCTGATAAATTCTGGGCAGGAGTCTTGAAAACAGCTCAATCGGCCATTTTTCAAGAGCCTCAGCCATGATGGTATGGTTTGTATAAGCACAGGTCCTGATCGTTACATTCCATGCCTCATCCCATGTGAGGTAATACTCGTCCATCAGAATTCTCATCAGCTCTGCGGATGCCACCGTAGGATGGGTGTCATTTAACTGGAAGGTTGCCTTCTCATAGAACTTCCTGATATCGTCATGCTTTCTCATATATCTGGCAACAGCTTCCTGCACAGACGCAGAGATAAAGAAATACTGCTGTTTCAAACGCAGCTCCTTGCCCGCGTAATGGTTATCGTTGGGATAGAGAACCTCTACGATATTCTTGGCCAGGTTAGCCTGCTCTACTGCCTTCTGATAATCGCCCTTGTCAAAGGAATCGAGCTGGAAGCACTCGACAGCCTCCGCATCCCAGATACGCAAAGTGTTTACAATACCATTGCCATAGCCCACAACCGGAAGGTCGTAAGGAATGGCCTTAACGCTCTGATAGCCCTCCTGAACAAAATTACTTCTTCCGTTCTTGTCGATGCGTACGTTTACATAACCGCCAAACTTCACTTCCTTGGCATACTCAGGCCTTCTGAGCTCAAAGGGATTGCCGTCCACAAGCCAGTTATCGGGAACTTCTACCTGATAACCATCCCTGATTTCCTGCTTAAACATTCCGTAGCGGTATCTGATCCCGCAGCCGTAAGCGGCATAACCCAACGTGGAAAGGGAATCCAAAAAACATGCTGCAAGACGTCCAAGGCCGCCGTTTCCAAGAGCGGCATCGGGTTCCTGATCCTCAATCACGTCCAGATCCAGCCCCAGTTCTTCCAGAGCTTCCTTAAACGGCTTATAGGCCTGGAGATTGATGATATTATTGCCCAGGGCACGTCCCATCAAAAATTCCATGGACATATAATATACCATCTTGGGATCCTGTTTATCATATTCCTTGTGGGTGATCAGCCAGTTGTCCACTACGGCATCCTTAACTGCATAGCCAACCGCCTGGAAAATCTGCTGCGGCGTGGCCTCTTCCAAAGTCTTGCGATATAAAGTTTTCACATTGTAAAGTACGCTTCTTTTAAACATTTCCTTGTCATAGTTAAAAAAAGCAGCGGGTGTAGGTGTGGTCGTCTTCTGCGCCATGATTATCTCCTCCCTTTATCATTTTGTGCCAATGCATCCATAAATTGTCACCAGAACAAGTTCATTATACTACAGATACCGAAAAACCACAAGTTCTACCTCTTTTCGATTCCAATAATAACCTTCTCGCCGTTTACATTCCATTCTTTCCGGACGGCGGCTTCTCCATCCTTCAGGATATTGTCTGCCAGAACCTTCTCGGAAATAGAGGTTTTATTGTTCTCCACGATTTCTGCCAGCTTTTCGTTTCCGTTGATCGTCACCGTAATGTGATCCATCACCTCAAAGCCCGCTTCCTTACGCATAGTCTGAATCTTGCTGATCACCTCATACACAAAGCCCTCTTCAATCAGCTCCGGCGTCAGGTTCGTGTCAAGCACCACAGTGACATTGTTATCGCCTTCCGTCACAAAGCCTGCTTTCTGAGCCACATCAATCAGCAGATCCTCCTCTGAGAGCGACACATTTACATCTCCTGCCATGAACTTAAGCGCTCCTTTTTCCTTCAGCTCCTTCATGGCCTGACTGCCATCCACCGCTGAGAGATACTCGCGGATCTTGCCTAACTGTTTGCCGTATTTAGGGCCCACGGTACGCAGCTGGGGCTTAAAGCTGTAAGTGGTCAGGTCATCCACATCCTCTCTGAACACAACCTCCTTCACATTCAGCTCATCCTCCACGATCTCCTTAAAATATCCATCCAGGGCATGATCAGCCTTTACATACATGGTTCCGATGGGCTGGCGGTTCTTGATATTTGCCGCATTTCTGGCCGCACGCCCCATGACAACGATGGAAAGAACCTCCTCCATATTTTCTTCCAGTTTTTTATCGATCATAGCTTCATCAGCTGCAGGGAAATCGCACAGATGGATACTTTCCGGCGCTTCCCTGTCATTGCTCTTTACCAGATTCAGATAAATCTCTTCTGCCATAAAAGGAATCATGGGAGCGGCACACTTGCAGATCTGCACAAGCGCCGTATACAATGTCATATAAGCGTTTACCTTATCCTGCTCCATTCCCTTTGCCCAGAAACGCTCCCGGCACCTGCGCACATACCAGTTGCTCATCTCATCCACAAAATTGTCCAGAACCCTTGCCGCTTCCGGAATCCGGTAGTTTTCAAGGTTATAATCCACTTCCCTGATGGCAGTATTTAACTTGGAAAGGAGCCATTTATCCATCACGGAAAGGCTCTCATATTCCAGCGTGTATTTCGTAGCGTCAAAACCGTCGATATTGGCATATAAGATAAAGAATGCATAGGTATTCCAGAGAGTGCCCAGGAACTTACGCTGCCCTTCCATCACTGCCTTCCCATGGAAACGGTTAGGGAGCCATGGTGCGGAATTGATATAGAAATACCAGCGAATTGCATCCGCCCCATAGGTTGCAAGAGCCTCAAAAGGATCCACCGCATTTCCCTTTGTCTTACTCATCTTCTGTCCGTTCTCATCCTGCACATGCCCCAAAACGATTACATTCTCAAAAGGAGACTTGTTGAACAACAGGGTAGATTCCGCCATCAGGGAATAAAACCACCCTCTGGTCTGATCCACTGCCTCCGAAATAAACTGTGCCGGGAACTGAGCTTCAAACAGCTCTTTGTTTTCAAAAGGATAGTGATGCTGCGCAAAAGGCATTGCCCCTGAGTCAAACCAGCAGTCGATCACTTCCGGCACCCTGCGCATGGTTTTCCCACACCCGGGGCAGGTACAGGTGATCTCATCCACATAAGGACGATGCAGTTCTACTGTCCGGGCAGCAGGATTTCCGCTCAATTTTTCCAATTCTTCTCTGGAGCCGATCGCTTCCTGATGAGAGCACTCCTCACACTCCCAGATATTTAAAGGTGTTCCCCAGTAACGGTTCCGGGAAACGCCCCAGTCCTGAATATTTTCAAGCCAGTTTCCAAAACGTCCCTCTCCGATGGACTGAGGAATCCAGTTGACCGTCCTGTTGTTGCGAACCAGATCATCGCGCACCGCCGTCATCCTGATAAACCAGGACTCTCTTGCATAATAGATCAGAGGGGTGTCGCACCGCCAGCAGAAAGGATAATCATGCTCAAATTTCGGCGCGTCAAAAAGCTTTCCTTCCTTATCAAGATCCATCAGGATATCCTTATCCGCATCCTTCACGAACTTGCCGGCATAGGGTGTCTCCTGGGTCATATTTCCTTTTCCATCCACAAACTGAACGAAAGGCAGGTCATAGTTACGTCCCACCTGGGCATCGTCCTCACCGAAAGCCGGTGCAATGTGAACGATACCGGTACCATCGGTCATGGTGACATAAGTGTCGCAGGTAACAAAATGTGCTTTTTTATGCTGCTTTGCCGCAGCTTCCCCTGCACAGACAAAGAGCGGTTCATACTCTTTATATTCCAGATCCTTTCCGATGCAGGTCTTTAGTACCTCATAGGCCGGCTTTCCGTCCGCCGCCAGTTTTCCCAGCACATTGTCAAGAAGAGCCTGGGCCATATAGTAGGTATAGCCGTCCGCCGCCTTCACCTTTACATAGGTTTCCTCCGGATTCACACACAGTGCCAGATTGGAAGGAAGCGTCCATGGCGTGGTAGTCCATGCAAGGAAATAAGCGTCCTCGCCAACCACCTTAAAGCGCACCACTGCCGAGCGTTCCTTTACTGCCTTATAGCCCTGGGCTACCTCATGGGAGGATAAAGGGGTTCCGCATCTGGGGCAGTAGGGCACAATCTTAAAGCCCTTGTACAAAAGGCCCTTATCCCAGATCTGTTTCAGCGCCCACCATTCGGATTCAATAAAGTCATCATGATAGGTCACGTAAGGATCGTCCATATCCGCCCAGAAACCAACCGTGGCGGAGAAATCCTCCCACATTCCCTTATACTTCCAGACGCTTTCCTTACATTTGCTGATAAAGGGATCCAGACCATACTCCTCGATCTGTTCCTTCCCATCCAAACCAAGCTGCTTTTCCACCTCAAGCTCCACCGGAAGCCCATGGGTGTCCCATCCCGCTTTCCGGGGCACCATATATCCCTTCATGGTGCGGTACCTGGGAATCATATCCTTGATCACACGTGTCAGCACATGGCCGATATGAGGCATACCGTTGGCGGTTGGAGGGCCGTCATAAAAAGTATAGGTCGGGCAGCCCTTCCTGTTTTCCATACTCTTTTTAAAAATATCATTTTCCCGCCAGAATTTTTCGATGTCTTTTTCGCGATCCACAAAATTTAAATCTGTAGAAACTTTCTGGTACATAATTTTCTTCCTTTCCTTAAAGATTGATAAAAAAATCCCGTCCGTAAAAAGGACGGGATTAAAATACCTCGTTGACCACCTGTTTACCCATACGCACTGCTTCCACATCCAATCTGTAACTTATCTAAAGTCTACAGACGTTGCTGCGCAGTTGAATATGTTTTCCCATAACGGAGGACTCCGGCAAAGCTTACTAAGCAACGGTCAGGTTGCTTCGCGAACTGACCTTATGCTGTAACGGTCAGGTTGCTTCGTGAACTGATCTCATGCTGCTCTTTCGGCCCGCGGCTCAGAAGTGATATTCTCTGCTTCCCTACTGATACCGGCTCCCACCAGTCCCGGCTCGCTGTGACGTTTGAAAAACAGCTACTGTCTTCGTCATTGCCTTTATTGCAAAATTTATTCTATAAAAAAATTTATTTTATAAATTAGAAATTACACCATTGCCGCATATTTTGTCAAGACCCTGCCATCAGAAAAATCTGGACGAGTCCGCTTTACTGGTGTAAAATATGAGAACAGGCAGAGGTTTTTCCATCTGCCTTGAGAAAGGTGATCTTTATGAAAGACAAAAACGAAGAACATATTTATCTTGAGGTTAAAGGCGACTTTCGAATGCGTGAGCTTGACAAAAGCGATCTGGAGCAGTTCAACGCCCTGCTTCAATACGCGTTTCAGGTCACCTCCTATGATCTGTTCCAGACCGGCTGGGAACAGGACGAAATCAAATCCGCCAAACGTCCGATCCTGGAAGAGGCTTTCGTTCTGGGCTGGTTTTACCAGGAAAAGCTTGCATCCATGATCGTTGTCTATTCCATGAAAGTAAACATCCATGATGAGATTATGGATATGGGAGGGATCACCGGTGTTGCCACCTATCCCGAATATACAGGGCGGGGACTGATTCACTCCCTTATGACGCACGTTCTGGATTATATGCACAGACAGGAAATGCCCATTTCCTTCCTTTATCCTTATTCTATTCCTTTCTATCGGAAAATGGGCTGGGAAATCGTTTCTGACAAACTCTCCTTTACTGTGAAAGACACTCAGCTTCCCAAGCCCCGTCCCGTAGGCGGAATGGTGGAACGCGTCAGCCTGGATTCAGAAGATTACCACAATGTACATTCCTATTTTGCGCTGCAGCGCCATGGCTGTCTGATCAGGGATAATCTCTCCTGGGAAGAATACTGGCGCTGGGACAACGACGATATGATTGCCGCCGTTTATTATAATAAAGATCATAAGCCCTTGGGCTACGTAGTTTATTATATTGCCAACGATATTTTTCATATCAAGGAAATGGTCTACCTGAATATTGAAGCCAATTACGGGCTCTGGAACTATATCACCGCCCACTTCTCCATGATTGAGCAGGTACAGGGAGACAACTATTCCGGGGAGCCTATGGCCTATCTGTTCGAAGACAGCGAAATTACGGAGAAGATTTCTCCCTATATTATGGCAAGGATCGTGAATGTGCGGGATTTTCTGGAATATTATCCTTATCAGATACAGCCTGAGGATTTTAAGATTCACTTTAAGGTTCATGACAAAATGGCACAGTGGAACGAGGGAGATTATATGGTTTCCTGGCACGACGGCGAAACCTTCTGCGAGCAGGTGGAGGATAATCAGTCCATCAATGTAGTGGAGCTTGACATCAATACCCTGACCGCCATGCTGATGGGCTATAAGCGCCCCTCCTATCTTTACGAGCACGAAAAAATCCGGACAGAATATTATATGCTCATCTGGCTGGAACGTCTGATTCCGGTAGAAAAGCCTTATTTCTCCGATTATTTTTAAAAAACAGCGGGCAGCACGCTTCGCGGACTGCCCTTATGTTAAGCAACGGATGCCAGGCTTCGCCAGTCATCCTTATGTTGACAAAGGAGGTTTCCCATGGACAATCAAAACCTGACCCTGCTCACCGACCTCTATGAGCTCACCATGATGCAGGGCTACTTCAAGCACAAGGACCGGAACGAGACGGTCATCTTTGACGCTTTTTACAGGAATAATCCCTGCGGAGGGGGCTATTCCATTGCCGCAGGCTTAGAGCAGCTCATCGCCTACATTAACGAGCTGCACTTTTCTCCGGAGGATATCAAATATCTGGACAGCCTTGGTATTTTTGAAAAAGATTTCCTTGACTATCTGGCAGACTTTCACTTCTCAGGGGACATTTACGCCATTCCTGAAGGTACCGTTATCTTCCCCAGAGAGCCCTTGGTGAAAGTGATTGCCCCTATCATGGAAGCCCAGCTGGTGGAAACCGCCATCTTAAACATCATTAACCATCAGAGCCTGATCGCCACCAAAGCCGCCAGAGTCTGCTACGCCGCCAAAGGCGACGGTATTATGGAGTTTGGCCTTCGAAGGGCTCAGGGTCCTGACGCAGGCATCTACGGCGCGAGGGCGGCTGTGATCGGCGGCTGTATCGGCACTTCCAACGTGCTCTGCGGCCAGCTCTTTGATGTTCCGGTGAAAGGCACCCATGCCCACAGCTGGATCATGAGTTTCCCTGACGAGTACACCGCATTTAAAACCTATGCGGAATTATACCCCTCCGCCTGTATTCTGCTGGTGGACACTTACGATACCTTAAAATCCGGTGTTCCCAACGCTATCCGGGTATTTGAAGAAATGCGCCAGGCAGGCGTTCCTCTTACATACTATGGCATCCGCCTGGACAGCGGCGACCTTGCCTACCTCTCCAAAAAAGCCCGTGCCATGCTGGATGAAGCAGGCTTTGCCGATGCGGTCATTTCCGCCTCCAACGATCTGGATGAGTATCTGATTGAGAGTTTAAAGGCTCAGGGAGCCGCCATCACCTCCTGGGGTGTCGGCACCAATCTGATCACTGCCAAGGACAATCCCGCTTTCGGAGGCGTTTACAAGCTTGCCGCTATTATGGATGAAAAGGGAGAATTCATTCCCAAGATCAAGCTCTCCGAAAATACCGAAAAAGTTACTAATCCGGGCAACAAGACCATCTACCGCATTTATGAAAAAGACAGCGGGAAAATAAAGGCCGATCTCATCTGCCTTGTGGGAGAAACTTTCAATGAAGAGGAGCCCTTACTTCTCTTTGACCCCGCAGAGCCCTGGAAAAAGACCAGACTTCCCGGCGGCAGCTATACCCTTCGGGAATTGCCTGTCCCCATTTTCCAAAAAGGAAAGTGCTGCTATGAATCCCCGAAGGTCATGGATATCAGAGCCTACTGCCAGAAGGAGCAGGACACCCTCTGGGATGAGACCAGGCGCTTTGTAAATCCTCATCCTATTTATGTGGATCTGTCCCAGAAGCTTTACGACATCAAGATCGCCCTGCTGGATCAGATGAGCGAAAAATAAGTTCAGTTTTCCATGAGAAGCCGCACCAGATATTCTGCTGCCGGCAAAATTGCTTTTTCATCCACCTGGAAATTGGGCTGATGAATCGTCGGCCCTTTTCCGGTGCCTATCTTGATATAGCATCCCGGAATCTTTTCTTCATACAGGGAAAAATCATCCCCTCCCATGGAGCTCTCCTCCGGCACCACCGAGAAACCGCATTCTTTTGCTACATGTATACTCTTTTCGGCCAGCTTCCCGTCGTTATAAACAGCCGGGGCGCCTGCGATCCAGGTAATCTCCAGCTCCGTCCCATAGGCCCTGGCAGTGTTTGCGGCAATTTCTCTCACTCTCTTTTCAAACAGAACCCGGTCCTGTCTGTCCATAGTCCTGACAGTCCCCTCAAGCTCCGCCGTCTCCGGTATTACGTTCCAGGTAGTTCCCGCCTGGAACCTTGCAACGCTGATCAGTGCCGGATGAAATGCATTGATATTCCGGGCAGGTATTGTCCAAAGCCCCTGGACAATCGCTGCAGCCGCCGCAATCGGGTCAATCCCGTCATCCGGATGAGCCCCGTGGCTGCCGATCCCCTTCACTCTGATTATAAACCGGTCTGCTGCCGCCGCCACATAACCCTCACGAATCCCAAGTACGCCCACTTCGTTGGTAGGATCCGAATGGATTCCCCAAATCTGCTCCACATCCTCCATCACATCCGTTTCAAGGATCTTAAGCGCTCCCAGCGCCGTCTCCTCCCCCGGCTGAAAGAGTATCTTCACCGTTCCTGCCAGATTACTTTTCTGCTCATTCAGGAGAATCGCGCAGCCGATTCCCACCGTAATGTGAAAATCATGTCCGCAGGCGTGCATCTTTCCCTCGCATTTGGAAATATAAGGAAGGCTTGTCTGCTCCTTAACCGGCAGAGCGTCAATATCACAGCGCAGCGCCTGCACAGGCCCCTGCTTTTCTCCTTCCACCACGGCCACAAGCCCTGTTTCCAGCTCATAAGGCAGAATCTTCACCCCTGCCTGTGTCAAAATCTCCCGGATTTTGTCTGTAGTAGCATATTCCTCGTAGGACAGCTCCGGATAGGAGTGGAACCATTCAAACCATTCTGTTAAGCTTTGTTTCAGTTTTTCTTTGTCCAGCATAGATTGTCTCCTTCCTTATTCTCTATGTCCTTTATTATAATAAAAAAGCTGTCTGTTTTCTACAAAAAGAAGTGAACTTCCGTCCAGTTTTGTGGTATTATTAAGAGACAGGAGGTTCCCCATGAAAAAAACGGATAAAACCATTAATTTCAGACATTCCTTTTTATACCATTTCTTTATCCGCTTTATTTTTATGATTATACTTCCTGTTTTAATTTCATGGTGGCTCTATGTAGAAGTTCTGAATTATTTCTACAGTAAAAATACCCTGTCCACACAACAGATCAACATGGAACACACCCTCTCCTGGCTGGATTCCTCCTTAAATGCCGCTTCCAATGTCTTCACCGCGCTGGGAAGCAATACGGAGATCGTATACTATCTGGAGTATTATACCGATAAGTCCTCCATGCTCTATTCGCTGCTCAAAAATGTCCGTTCCTTCTGCAGTAACCTCTATATGATGACACCCTATCTGGCCGATATGAAAATATACAGTGATGACCCGGCCCTTCTGTATGCCAGCCCCTTTGCCAGACTTGAGGATATCCCTCTGAATGAAGAGGCTCTAAAACTGCTTGAAAACACCCGTCCCCAGGAGATTATCTGGAAGATGGATATCTCTGAAGGCGAGGATTTTCCCACAATTTATGGGTACCAGAAGCTCTATATCGCAGATTATGTCAAATGCATCGGCTATGTGGAGGTTCAACTCTCCAGTGAGCTTTTTTCAGATTATTTCAAGCTTCTTACTGAAGTAAGCGGAAATCCTCATGCAGAATTTTATCTTTACCAGAACAATTCCCTTATTTATTCCTGGTCTGTAACGGGAAGCACAGGGCAGCTTTCTCCGCAGTTTCCTTCTCTTTCAGAGGACGGAGAGCCCGCTTTACAAAGCAGCTCTATGCCTGGCCAGATTCCTTCTCCGGAGAGCCTGAGCTTTCCAGAGTCCGGCTATGAGCTTCACCTGATGCGGAATCAATATACCAATATAATCCGGCACCCGCAGCTGGATCTGTACATCATTCGTTCCGGAAGGATCTCGGACATTTTCACCGGCTCTGTGGACAACCTGCCCAGCATATTAATTTCCATGATTATTTTCCTGCTGCTTTTGCTGTTTATCTGGTTTTTCCTGCAGGTGGCATCCCTTTCCAGAAGGATACTGATGTTTTCTTCGTTTATCAGGAACACGGATACCGATAATCTGACCCCTTATCGCCCTGATTCTGCCGCAAAGCAGGATATGGATGAGCTTGACGCCCTGATCGATGCCTATAACGCCATGATCCGTGAAAACACCTCACTGATCTCCAAGGTACATAAAATGGAACTGTTAAGTCAGGATGCCAGATATCAGGCCCTGCAGGGACAGATTCATCCCCACTTTATCTACGGAACCTTAGAGACAATCCGTATGACAGCACTGCAGAACAAAGACAGGGAAGCCGCTTCCATGATTTTTTCCCTGTCCACTCTGATACGGTATTCCATTTCCATTTCCTCCAAATCCGTAACCCTTAAGGATGAACTGGAAATTGCCTCTCATTATCTTATGATTCAAAAGATACGTTTTGATGACAGGATGGATTATGTCTTCCAAATAGATGAGGAGCTTCTTGATTTGGAGCTTCCCTCCTTCCTGTTGCAGCCTGTTTTGGAAAACGCAATTGTATACGGAATTTCCAACACATTAGACCATTGCGACATAACCATAAATGTCTCTCAAAATGACCACGATATCCTATTATCGGTTTCCAACACCGGCCTGCCCATTGCCCCGGAAAGACTTGAAGAAATCAACGGCCTTCTCTCCGGCAATACCCCCATAGAGTCCTTTCACAGCAGGAATAACGGGCTGGCCCTGCACAATATCCGGGAACGTCTCAATATCTTTTTTCATGGCCAGGCATCCATTCGCCTTGCTTTGGGGGATAACTGCACCACAACCATAATTACGATACGAAAGGAAATCTGATATGCTGCGAATTTTGATAGTTGATGATGAAAGAATCATTCTTAACGGAATACGCATGATGATCGAAAGCGATCTGGAGCTCCCCTTTGCCACTGATATTGCCACAGCCTCCAATGTTCCCCAGGCTCTGGAATTTTTGAACCATTTTGCTCCTGACCTGATTTTAACTGACATCCGTATGCCCGTTATGGATGGATTTGAGCTCATCCGCCGGGCAAGGAAGGATTTTCCCTCTGTCAGTATTGTGATCCTGACCAGCCACGCCGACTTTGAATATGCCCAGCAGGCAATCCGGTTTCAGGTCACAGATTTTATTTTAAAGCCCATCTCTGCGAAGATTCTGGAAGAAACGATTAAGCAGGCCTATTCCCATAAGCAGGAAAAGGTAAAAAACTCTCTGCGCTCCGCTCTTTTGGAGCTGCGCAATATGATGCTTTACGATCTTTCTGCTCAGGAGCTGATCAGCACTCCTGAGCAGATCCATCAGATATTTCCCCACACCTATTTTACGGTGGTTATCATAACTCTCTCCCATATGGAGGAATCCTATCCTGCCATTCTGGAAGATATACTGCTGCCGCATTACAATATCTGCCACTGCTTTCTTCTTGCGGAACGCAGCCAACTGATTGCCATATGCAACCATATGCAGTTTTTTGTCAAACCTCATGATCTGGAACAGAAATTTTATCAGGCCTCTCATTGCGAAGCCTTCTGGACGGGTATCAGTATCAGCTCCAATTCCTACAAGTCGCTCCACAGCCTCTATACCAATGCCCTTCAGCGTATTTTTTATGCACAGCATTTTGGGAAAAGCAGTACTCTGATAGAAATGTCTCTCTTCTCCTATCATGACTGTGTTCGCATTTTTACGGAAAATGACCATGATCGGGTTCTCACTCTTTTGCAGGAATATCTGACAAGCATCAATGCCGCTTCCTTCAAAGAACACACCCCCCAGATGATCTATGACAGCTTTTTCCACAATATTTTCTTATATTTAGAAGATAACGGTATCTCCGGTTCCCTTTCAGAGCTGGTTCCCTCTTCCTGTCATGCGGAAGCTGTCACGGAGCTGGTTCCTGAACTTGCCGGGCAGCTTGATCTGATCAAAAAGAAAATTCAGCAGAACAATGATTACTATGGCAATGACACGGTCATCCGGCAGCTCCTTGAATATATCCAGCAGCATTATCAGGAAGATATTTCCTTAGATGACCTGGCATCCCATGTAGGGCTTCACCCCAATTATGTCAGCTCCCTTTTCAAGAAAAATGCGGGGCAGTCTTACCTCGCCTATCTTCACAAGGAACGCTTAAATGCTGCCAAAAAGCTGCTTTTGAACACCGATTATACCATGGAACAAATTGCCGACGAGGTAGGCTACAGCAGTCCCTCCCAGTTAGCAAGGATCTTCCGCAAATACGAATCCCTCTCTCCCTCAGACTACCGTAATTCCAGGGCAAACAACGGATAGCTCCAGTTCCTTACCGGCCTCCAGCTTAACCAGAGCGCCCTTATTCCCTGCAATTCCCACATAAACCTCCTGTGTTCTGTCGCTGATAAGCGTCGCTTTTACCTGGGAATCTTTCCACTGAATCTGCACCGTAATGCCTCCTCTGGCCCGCAGGCCGGTTACCTTTCCCTCTCTCCATTCAGGGGGCAGGGCGGGGAGAATGTGGACTTCTCCTTCATGGCTCTGCAAAAGTATCTCGGCCACGCCGGCGGTATAGCCAAAATTACCATCTATCTGATATGGCGGATGCGCACACAGGAGATTGGGATAAACGCCGCCCCCATGAATCGCACCGGGCTGATCCGGATCCACCAGATGAAAAAGATTATTGACGATTCTTCCCACATGAGCCCCATCCTTTAATCTTGCCCACATAAGTATCTTCCATGCAAGGCTCCATCCGGTTCCGTCATCCCCCCGGCTTTCCAGGCTCTTTTTCGCTGCTGCCATAAGCTCCGGCGTTTTTCGTGTAATCCCTCTGCCAGGATGCAGTTCATAGAGATGAGAGAGATGGCGGTGATGAACATCCGCTTCCTTAAGCTCCTCATTCCACTCCATAATTCTGCCTTTGGAATCGATGACAGGCGCTGCCATCCCTTCGAGAACCCTTCCCGCTTCCTCCATAAGCTCATCCTTAATCCCAAGCTCCCGGCAGCATTCCAGATAATCCTTAAGCAGATTGCGGATGATGGCATTGCAGTTTTCACTGTAGGACGCTACAGATACTTTCTGTCCCTCACAGATAAATTCGTTTTCCGGCGAGGTGGCGGGCGAAAGCACATATCCCTTTTCCGTTTCAGTCACTGCCCGGAGGAAAAACCGCACGTTTTCTTTCAGCATAGGAAAAAGCTCTTTCAGATATTCCTTATCCATGCTGAAAAGATACTGGTCATACAGATTCCTGCACAGCCATGCGTATCCCATGGGCCAGAAGCTCCACATGGCTCTTCCGTCCGCCGGAGAGGTCTTTCTCCAGATATCCGCATTGTGAAAGCCGCAGATTCCTTCACAGCCAAAATAGGCCCTGGCCGTTCTTTTTCCATCCTCTTCCATTTCCCGGCACATTGTCATAAGAGGCTCTGTCATTTCGTCCAGGTTGCAGGGTCCGGCAGGCCAGTAATTCATCTGTGTATTGATATTAATGGTATAATCGCAGAACCATGGCGGAATCATCTCCTTATTCCAGATTCCCTGCAAATTTGCTGCCTGGGTGCCCGGCCTGGAGGACGCAATCAGCAGATATCTGCCATAGTGGAAAAGCAGAGCCGACAATCCCTGATCTTCTTTTCCATCCTGTACATTCAAAAGGCGCTTCTTTAAATCCAGTTCCTCCGAAACTTCCCCCTTAAGATAAAAAGCAACCCGATTATAGTAGGGCTGATATTCCTCCAAATGTCTCTCCCGGATCCGCTCATAGGGCCGATCACAGCTCAAATCCTTCTCCAGACTGATACCCGGATCACAGCCCTCCAGCTCCGGATGCTTATCATATCCTGCAAAGCTGGATCGGATGGCATAGTAAAGCGTCATTTCTCTGGTATCCCTGACCATCAGCTCACTCTGCCCCTCTTCTATCCGGCCATCCATTGTCACCACTTTTCCCCAGCCCTCATAGCGCATCCCCATCTCCTCAGGCTGCTTTGAAAAAGTGAGAACCGCTTTCTCTCCTCCCACTTCACTTTTGGTAAATTTGTTTCTCCCCGGACAGCGTCCAAAGGATTTCAATATTCCATCTTCCACACGGCTTTCGCTAAGGCAGCCGCCTTCTGTCCGGATGCACACGCTAAGCGGCTGTTCCGATTTGACCCGGTACACCAGCACCTGATCGGGTTCACTGATCAGGCAACGCTTTTCCACCTGACTTCCAAAGTTTTTGTAACGGATGATTACCTCTGCCGTCTCCAGGTCAAGCTCCCTGTGATACTCCGTTATCTCTTCCGTCCCATCAATCTCCAGGAACAGATCTCCAAAAGAAACATACATCTGCGTATCCTCTGATTCTCCCAGAGCGCTTTCCGTTACTTCCATGGCATGCACGTAGTCTTTCATCCCGGTAAGTTTCTTGATTTTTTCAAGATATCCCTCCTGCATTTTTTTCTGGGTCCGAACCGGGTAACCCGACCAGAGTGTGTCCTCATTGAGAGAAATCCTCTCTCTCTTTGTCCCTCCATATACAGCCCCGCCGATTCTTCCGTTCCCCAAAATCAGGGATTCATGCCAGCCTTCTGCCGGAGCCTTAAAGATCAGTTTCATGGCCGCCCTCCTTTTATTCTTTTTACAAATCATATCATACCCTATATACATTTTCTACCAAAGAGTTACTTTAAGCAACCGGACAGCATGCTCCGCAGCTATCCTTATGTTGCAAATCAGGATGGCCGCCGGGCCATCCTGCCGCTTAACAGAGTCATTTAAAATCCAAAATCTTCCTTCACTTCTGCAACCCTGTTTGTCATATATTCGTTTAACTGCTGTACCCCTATCTTATCCAGCAATGCCATGTATTCTTCATAAGCCGCCTCAAATTCTTCATCTGTTTTGGCCGTATATATCTTGGCGATCTCTGCTTCCCTTGCCTCATTGATCTTGGCTTTGATAACACCCTCATCACTGCTTGAGACAGGCGCCGCGATACTGATCTCCGGATGAATCTGCTTTTCAGGTTTGTTCTTTGCAAATGCGTCCAGAAGCTCCTGATCCAAACCTGCATAGTAAGTATATTGCTCCGTCAGTTCTGTGGTACACATATAGTAGTTATTATTATAGGTAGCAACCATGCGCTCACTGTCTTTTACCGTTTCCTTCCACTCGTCTGAGAATACCGGCATACCGCTGCTTTCATCCATGGTCCAGTCAATGCCTTCTCTCCCCCAGAGAGCCAGGTGCTGTCCTTCCTCACTGTTCATGTATGCAATCATCTTAATCGCCGCTTCCGGATCCTTACAGTTTTTGGAAATAAATACGCCTGCCCATCCTGAATTAATACTGAGTTCCGGTGCGTTTCCTTCTACATATACAAGGGGCGCCCACTCCGCCTCAGGAACATTTTCCTGTGTGGATGTCTGGAGCTGTGCCATCTGTGTAGGACGCGCATTCCATTCGTACATAAAGCATTGTCCGCTTATAGCCTGCTGCTTGGCATCATCTTCATTGGTAATAGCCAGATTCTCCTCCGGGAATAAGCCCTCACGGTACATCTGATTTACATATTTCAGATATTCATGGAAATTATCGGAGGTATCCCTATAAATTATATTATCATCACCGTCAAAAATATAGTCCTGACTTGCTCCAAACCAGAGTGCCATTACGCCAAATCTCCAGTAAGGATTACCGCCACAGACAGGAATCATATCCGGATACTGTTCCTTTACCATCTTCAGTACATTAAGCACATCCTCTTTGGTGTTCATAGCCGGACTTCCCAATGCTTCCCAGATATCCTTCCTGTAGTAACCGCATGCCACAGTTACAATACTGTCGGGGGCATTCGCCCAGTCCTCCGCACTGTTATAATTCTGAATAATGGTATAATAATGATCATCATCTGCATTTGCATTGTGACTCTTCGCAATCGCAATCCTGTCAGAGGAAGGTTCCCAGTCTATTCCATAGGTCTCAATCAGTTCATCATAGCTCCAGCAAAGATTGCTGTCACAGAGACGATCCATTTCACTGTCTGTAAAAATAACATCCGGCAGATCTCCGGAAGCAATCATAAGACCAAGCTGGCTGTCATCCGCTGTCCTGGTAACGTCAAAGTAAACGCCGCCGTTTTTCGTCAGTTCCTCCGGAATGATTCCCGTCCAGCTATCCGTAGGGAACCATGAAAAATTAAGATACAGATCAAGGGTTACGGCATCCCCTGCCGCCGCACTTTCCTCTCCTTTAGTTTCCCCGCCGCCATCTGCCGCTTCATCACCGCCGTCCGGTTCCGCTTCCGCAGCGGTATCCGCCGCTGCCTGAGAGCCTGTATCCTCACCTTCCGTGGTGTCGGTACAGCCTGTCAGCACCGAGGTTATCATTGCTGCCGCCAGCACTAAAGCCAACAATTTCTTCTTCATACTTTTACCTCCTGTTATATTTTTAAGATGTTTCTATAGTGAACCCGAAAACCGGGAACCTATCTGACTAAAATACTGTATCTCCTTATTCCTTAACTGCCCCAACCATCATTCCGGTCACGAAATATTTCTGCAGGAACGGATAAATAAATATAATCGGGAGCACTGAAATCACCATCGCCGCCAGCTGCACGGAAAGAGTTGTGGTGCTTGTTCCCATATGTGCCGCCGCATTGGCATTGCTTGGAGCCTGATTCTGATTAATAACCTCCATCATCAGATAAGGCAATGTCCGCAGAGTCTTGGTTTTGATAAAGAAAGTGGAGTCATACCAGTTATTCCAGTGACCTACTCCGGTAAACAATGCCAGCGTTGCCATAAAAGGCTTGGAGATAGGTACGATAATTTTCGCAAAAACCGTAAGCTCACTGGCTCCGTCAATCTTTGCCGATTCCCGCAGTGATGCCGGGATCCCTTCGAAGAATGTCCTCCCTATCGTAATGTAAAACAGGCTGAGCATCCCCGGTATCACATAGACTGCAAAGCTGTCCAGCAGATGGAGTCCCCGAAGCAAAGTGTAGTAGGGAATGATCCCTCCTGAAAAATACATGCAGATAATGATAAAAGTCATGTACAGCTTCCGCCCCACCAGGTCCTCAAAGGAAAGAGCATAGGCAACCAGTGTGGTAAAAGCAACTCCTAATGTCGTACCGATCAGTGTCCTTAAGAATGTAACCAGCAACGCGCGCAGCCATTTCAGATCATTAAAGAACTTTCCGTAATTGATCAGTGTAAATTTTCTGGGGAACCAGTAAATTCCTCCCATGCTGGAATCGATTCCTTCATTAAATGAGAGCATAAATACGAAATAGAAAGGATACAGCGTCATAAACAAAATGATCAGGGAGATTACATAAATGGTTGTGTCCATAATCCAGTCTTCTCTGGTTTTTTTTCTTTTTCCGGAAATCGTTTTTACCTTCATAGCACTCCCTCCTTAGAACAGACCGGAACCGGCCAGTTTCTTTGACCCGAAATTGCTGACAAAAATTAATATCAGGGAAATCACTGACTGAATCAGACCAACCGCAGTTGCATAGGCATATCTTCCCTGGGAAAGACCCACATCAAACACATAGGTCTGGATGATATCGGAGGTTGCCGCATTTAAACTGTTCCCCAATAAATAACTCTGCTCAAAGTTGGAACCGCTCAGACCACCCCCGAACAGATTTCCCATAGTCATGATAAGCACTACCACAATGGTACTCTTGATGCAGGGAAGCGTAATAAACAAAATTCTCTGCATTCTTGATGCTCCGTCAATCTGCGCCGCCTCGTAATAGTCATTGCTGATACCTGTGATCGCTGCAAGGAAAATGATAGTCCACCATCCCATTTCTTTCCACACATCCAGAAATACCGCAAGCCCCCAGAACTTATTCGGATCCGTCAGAAACCCTACCGGTGAACTGGTAATATGCAGTGCCTGGAGCAGCGTATTGATGATTCCGGTCTGGGAAAAAAACTGATACGCAATATTTGAGATGATTACCCAGGAAATAAAATGCGGCAGATAACTGCAGGTCTGGAGCAGTTTCTTAAATTTCAGGTTTTGGATTTCATTGACCATCAGCGCAAAGATAATGGGAAGCGGAAATGAAAAAATAATTTTCAAAACGCTTAAGGCCACGGTATTCCTGACCAGCCTTCCAAACTTATAATCCGTTACAAATTCTTTAAAATACTTAAGTCCTACCCACTCACTGGTAAATATTCCCTTCACGCCGGAAGAAATGTTATAGTCCTTAAAACCCATAATAATTCCAAACATGGGAATCAGGTTGAAAATGATCAGATAAATCATCCCCGCCCATACAAAGGCCTGTATCGCTCCCTGTTTCCGAAACTTCTGACGCCATGTCTGTTGATTTGCTTTCATCAATCCCTCCCCTTTCCTTTCTTTCTCTAACACGATTTTATTATAACAAAGTAAAATTCTACATAAAACGCGCAATTTTTAAGGCACTTTGCAAAAATTAATATTCCATACAATTCTTAACATATAGCCAAACTATTATTGACACACGTGAAAATAAATTTAATAATAGTTAAAATGTATAAAACAGGGAGGATGCATAATGTTACGTGCAACAGCCGAAAAAGACCGGAAAATAAAATCCATAGAGCGGCATGATGACCGCCTGTATCTGATTTCTGAGGCCGGGACACACCGTCTGGAGCCCAAAAATTCCCGGACAGTGAGAATTTCCTACACACAAAACAGAGAGTTTTCCCAAAAGAAAAAGCCGGGAGTCACATATCAGGAGGTTTATCCTTACTGGGAGCATACCCAAAACCAAAGAGAAGTTATTTTTCATACGGAAGAGCTCCAAATTGTAATTGATCTGGAAACCGCTTCTTTTTCCTGTTTTGATCAGTATGGAAACCGCCTTCTTTCAGAATATGGATGGGAACTGGAGGAATTTACCACTTACCGCATGCTGGAAGAGGAAGCGCAAATTGAAAAGATAACGACAGCTGACGGCGTAAAGGATGTAATAAAAGAAGCTCCCAGAGTCCCCGATGGAAACAGTTTCCATACCAGGATATATCTGGAATGGTCCGGAGAGGAAGCGCTCTATGGCCTGGGACAGCACGAGGAGGGGTTTGCTTCCTTAAAAGGACAGACTGTCTATGTCCACCAGGCCAACAGAAAGATCGCAGTTCCCATGCTGATCTCCACAAAGGGCTATGGAATCCTGACAGATACCTATAGTCCCATGATTTTCAGCGATACCGTTTACGGTTCCTACATCTATACGGAAGCAGATTCCGAAATTGATTTTTACTTTATCTGCGGCGGCAGTATGGACGGGGTAATAAATGAATACCGCATTTTGACAGGCAAGGCCGCAATGCTTCCCAAATGGGCATTTGGATATATCCAGTCTCAGGAACGCTACGAGACACAGCAGGAAATTATCGATACTGCCAAAGAATACAGGAAACGTGAAATCGGCCTGGACGGAATTGTTCTTGACTGGTGTTCCTGGGAGGACGGACTGTGGGGCCAGAAAACCTTTGACCCCGTGCGTTTTCCGGAGCCTGAAGAAATGCTCCGAAGGCTCCATGAGGAACACATCCATTTCATGCTTTCTATCTGGCCCAACATGGATGAACACACAGACAATTACAGGGAACTTAAGGAACATGGCCTGTTACTCCCTGGCTGCAACGTTTACAACGCCTTATCCGCGAAGGGGCGAAAACTGTACTGGAAGCAGATAAAGAACGGACTGCCCTGCCGCCATATTGATGCCTGGTGGTGTGACAGCAGCGAGCCTTTTACTCCTGAATGGAATCACTCAAACCGGCCGGAACCCGCGAAAATGTACGAAGAGTTTTGCCGGACGGCCGCCCTTCATCTTCCGGCTGAGGAAATGAACGCCTACAGCCTTTATCATTCCCGCACGGTCTATGAAGGACATCGGAGCGAATGCTCCGGTCGTGTTTTTAATCTGACCCGGAGTGCCTCCATTGGCCAGCAGAGATACGGAACCGTGATGTGGTCCGGAGACATTGACGCCTCATGGAATACCCTGCGCAGACAGATTGCCGCAGGACTGCACTTTTCTGCCAGCGGACTGCCTTACTGGACAGTGGATATCGGAGCCTTCTTTGTAAAGAAAGGAAACATCTGGTACTGGAAAGGCGATTACGACCGGACAACAGAAGATTTGGGCTATCGGGAATTGTTTGTCAGATGGTATCAGTGGGCTGTTTTCCTCCCTGTATTCCGGGGCCATGGAACCGACTGCAGGCGGGAGCTGTGGCATTTTGCAAACTCTGTAGATATCTCCTTTTATGACGCGCTGCTTGAGGCTAACAGGCTGCGTTATGAGTTGATTCCATATATTTATTCTTATGCCGGACTGAGCTGGCTGGAGAATGGTTCCATTATCCGCCCCCTTGCCTTCCAATATCCCGGGGATAAAAATGTATGGAATATTCCGGATCAATACCTGTTTGGGCGGGAGCTTATGGTCTGCCCCATTACCTGTCCCATGTACTATGGACAGAACTCCGAAAAGCTGACAAATACCAGAAAATCCCGAAAAGTATATCTTCCGGAAGCTGATGGATGGTATGACTACCGGACAGGCGCTTATTATGAAGGCGGCCAATGGGTGGACGCTGAGGCAGAAATTGACCATATCCCTGTTTTTGTCAGGGAAGGAAGCATCCTTCCCATAGGAAAAGCCGCTCTCTCCACCGAGGAACAAAGCCCGGAGATCAGCCTTACCGTCTATGGAGGGAAATCCGGAACCTTTACCCTATATGAAGATGCAGGGAATACATATTCCTATGAGGAAGGTGCATTTTGTGTCACAGTATTTACCTGGCAGGAGGAAGAGCAGAAACTTACCGCTGAGAGCCGGAACAATTTACCTGATAAGGATAAAAGGTATCGGATAGAAAATGCTGTTCTGGTGCAAAAAAATGGTATAGACATCGAATTGCCCATACAATGAATTGAACAGAAAGTTTTTGTCCTTACACATTGTCGGCTTTACAGGCGACAAAAAGCGTACTGCCGCATAAAGCAGCAGTACGCATATCGCCACACTTGATAGAAAATTAATTATGTTTGATAGATTTATTGAGCTACTTCGATGAATGCGATCACTCCGCCGGATGTCATATCAACTACGACATGGTCTTCTCTTACCTCAGTAACGTTAAATTCAACCCATTCACCCTTATTGTATTTGTAAACCTTAACATTCTGTCCGGCTGTAATACCCGGTGTATAGAAGTTTACATTTGCTACGCTAAATCCAAGGGTAACCGGATTCTTTACAGTAACAACATTCAATACTTTACCGCCCATATTTTCTGCAAACTTTATGGCAGCTCCTGAATGGTCAGCGTCAGCTTTCAGAACGTTAAATGTAAGGTCTGTCTGTACACCGTCAACAATAACGCCACCGCCCTGTGCTACCGGAATAACATTCTCCAATAACCAGGTACCTGTTACCGCATTGTTCATGTACTCTCCTACTAACTTATCCTCTTCGATGGCCGCTACCGTAATGCTGGGATCACCAACATTTGATGAGGACTCCAGATAAACTGCTACAGGCGGTTCATAATCCTTTGCCATCACAGGCACGGAAAAAATCATTGTGCCTAACAATGTTAATGCTATAAGTCTCTTCATTACTCAAAATTTCCTTCCTGATTTTTTAAGTGTGGTGTTTGTATATTTATGCTGTTCAGCAAAAATATCCTTACAGCTGTATTATATTATTCCCGGAAATTATTGTCAATTGAATAGCAACAATAATTCAGGGTTGTTTCACGAAGCACCTAAAATTATTTTTTATTACAAACCCGCTATTGATCCCAGTCAAAATCCCGTCT
>ERZ808046.538-NODE-538-length-30085-cov-8.145861_pt1 | contig 30085 bp, 28 predicted proteins | sample MGYA00380196_ERZ808046 | MGnify/ENA primary metagenome ERZ808046 (study PRJEB31490, sample SAMN06133421) | mouse gut metagenome | isolation source: Z6_2 | host: mice | place: China: Chengdu | collected 2015-05 ...
CTGAAATTATGCTCCGTAACTGTAACATTATCATCGAATCCCAAAATAAAGTTTGTTGCAATCCTATAGATAATTTCAGTGGGCGCAATCCCATAAACCTGTTCTTTGAAGATATGAAAGCTCTTATCGTCCATTTAAACCATTCTTCCTCATTGTCTGTATTTTCATTAATTACTCTTAATTTCCTGTCTAAAATGCCTATCCTGTCCTTTATATGAACTAATTCGCCAGTAGCGGCATCATATCTGGAAACAATATATGGAGCTTCACCACAGGTGATTTCTAACCGCTTTGAATCAACGTATTCCTGCCATGTATTATTTGCTGGGAATTCTATTTTCTCTTGCGTTGTATTCCCTATTTTCTCATTAAAGGCATTAAATACATCTTTTCTGCCAAATCATTCTTCATCACAATAATTATTCATTTTATTGCAGATCCATATCGGCGTAAACACCTCTGCATAATTTCTTGTGCGCTCCTGCTGCTGTTTCATTGCTTTCATAATCCTTGGCTGTAACATAATCAGGTTAAGACCTATCAGTGCTTCCACTGTTATCTGCTTATCATCTGCATATTGTTCTCCAAACATTTTATAACTACTTGTTGCCCAGATGATATTCTTTTTTGTAGTTTTGTCCTGCAACAAGATTTTAAGCGTAGTCTGCACCGGAAAAGACTTTAATTGAATCAGTTCTTTCAAAAGGTCCATCCTTTCATCTATCAAATTATATGAGATATTATACTTTGGATTCCTTTTAAATGCAATACAAAACAATATAAAACCACGCATATTCTCAATTTACCGAAGTAAACGCATTTTATCGCGCCCCCTTATCTTTCTGCCTCGCCTGATGCACCCTGACTGCCTCCCTTTCTTTAATCATCTGCTCTTTCTGCCTGATCCTGTCTCTGATGCTCAAAGTATTCGTTGCCTTATCTCTATAAATTTTATCATACTCCGCACGAGCCGCCTGATATTCGGAAGTTTGACACCCAACGGCTCCGTTACTACCATCACCATTGAAAAGCTCGGCAACTTAACGGAAGTAACCTCTAAGGCCGGTGGCAAAGATCCTTATGTTTGGGCTCAGGATTACGTCAATGAATTAAACAGAAAAGAGTACGAGGAAAACAAGGAGATCATTGTCAGCTATTCTCCTTCCAAACTACTCAAGAAAAACGAACAAAAGCTTTTTAACTGCGGTTACCTCTTTCTCCAGCGCATTTATTACCACCTGGGGCTTGATAAGATCTGTAATCAAATCTCATCCCGCCATTCCTTTGAATACGACCTCAACGATGTCCTCTCCAAGCTCATTTACACCAGAATTCTCTTTCCCTCCTCGAAGCTTTCCTCCAACAGGCAGGCCGCAAAGTTCCTGGAACAGCCCTCCTTTGAACTTCATGACGTCTACCGGGCCCTCTCTGTTCTTGCACAGGAAAATGACTTTATACAGGCACAGCTTTATAAAAACAGCCATAAGGTTTTGAAACGCAGAAAGGACATCCTTTATTATGACTGTACGAATTACTTTTTCGAGCTGGAAGAGGCGGACGACCTGCGGCGGTATGGAAAGTCCAAGCAGCACCAGCCCCTCCCTGTTGTCGGAATGGGGCTTTTCATGGATTATGACGGCATCCCGCTGGCGTTTGACATCTATCCCGGCAACAAAAACGAACAGCCCACGCTCAAACCTTTGGAGAAAAAGGTCATCCGTGATTATGGCCTCGAACAGATCGTGGTCTGCACCGATGCCGGACTTTCTTCAAAAACAAACCGGAAATTCAATGACAAGGCTGTGGACGGCGTGCAAATCCGCAGTTTTATTACAACCCAGTCGGTAAAGCAGCTTCCCGAATATCTCAAGGACTTTGCGCTTGACCCCCGCGGATGGCATCTCACCGGATGCGAGCGAACATTTAACCTAAACGAACTGGATGAAACAGAAGATTTCAACAAGATTTTCTATAAGGACCGCTGGATTAAAGAAGATCTTTCCCAAAGAAAAATCAAAAACGGCGCCAAGCCCCTGGAACAGCATTTGATTGTTTCTTTTTCCTTAAAATATAAAAACTATCAAAGAAAAATCCGTAAAGGACAGATTGAACGTGCGCAGAAGCTCATTGACACCGGCCAGTATAAGCAGCGTTCAAAAAAACCAAATGATCCTCATAGGTTTATAGCACGTGAAACATCTACAAAAGACGGCGAGATCTGTTCCAGGGAAATGGTTTATCTCAATGCGGCCGTCATTCAAGAAGAAGAACTTTATGACGGTTTCTATGCCGTATGCACGAACCTTGATGACATGGGGGTTGATGAGATTGTCCGGATTAATAAAAAGCGCTGGGAAATCGAAGAATGCTTCCGCATTATGAAAACCGATTTCAAGGCACGCCCTGTATATCTCCGGACGGAAGAGCATATCCGGGCACATTTTATTACATGCTTTATATCCCTTGTGATTTACAGGCTTCTGGAGAAAGAACTTCAGGAAGCATACACTTGTGAGGAGATTATCAACACATTAAGAAACATGGTGACGGCACGCCCCGGAGAGAAAATGGGATATACTCCGGTTTATACAAGGACTGATTTGACGGACGCACTGCACGAAACGGCCGGCTTTCGCACGGATTACCAGATCATAACGGATGTAAACATGCGCAAAGTCATACGTGCATCAAAAAAGAAAAAGTAATAATATATAGCTACATTTTTACCCATTAAAAAATCCGTAGAATGCTTGAGTTTAAGGCAATCTACGGATTCTTGCTGTCAAAGATGGGATTCTACCACACATTTTCCATTTATGCAATTTCAAATTTTTTGTTTCTTTTTTTCAGCATTTTTTTAACATTTTTCAAGTTTTGAAAATGTTTTCTTGTAAAAAGTGCACAGAGTATGTATAATAGGGTTTACATATCAAAAGAAAAGGGAGAAAGAAACATGAACGAAAACAAAGAGTTCAAACCGTATATTCCGGCAGAGAAAATCACGTCGGAATTTACAGTGACATCGATCATCATGGGTATGATCCTGGCGGTCATTTTCGGCGCAGCCAATGCTTATCTTGGACTGAGAGTAGGTATGACCGTATCGGCGTCCATACCGGCAGCTGTCATTTCTATGGGTGTGATCCGTGTCATTATGAAGAAAAATTCCATCCTGGAAAGCAACATGGTCCAGACGGTTGGCTCGGCAGGAGAGTCCTTGGCTGCAGGCGCCATCTTTACAATGCCGGCATTGTTTTTGTGGGCAGAAGAAGGTCTGTGCGGCATGCCGAGCCTTGTGGAGATCACGTTGATCGCCCTGTGTGGCGGTATCCTGGGTGTTCTTTTTATGATACCTCTTCGGAACGCGCTGATTGTGAAAGAGCATGCGACGCTTCTGTACCCGGAAGGAACGGCCTGTGCGGACGTCCTTTTAGCAGGAGAAGAGGGCGGTGCCAATGCATCCACCGTCTTCAGCGGCATGGGACTTGCGGCGCTTTTTAAACTTGTCGTGGACGGAATCAAAGTGATTCCGGCCGATGTGGCGGCAGAATTCAAGTCTTTCAAAGGCGAGCTCGGCATGGAGGTCTATCCGGCTCTTCTGGGCGTTGGCTATATCGTAGGCCCGCGGATTGCATCCTTTATGTTTGTCGGTTCTTTGGTGGGCTGGATGGTGCTGATTCCGTTGATCTGCCTGTTTGGAGCAGATACGTGGATGTATCCGGCGGATGCAGGAGTGACCATCGGTCAGCTTTATGCAGAAGGCGGAGCTTCCGGTATCTGGAGTTCTTATGTAAGATACATCGGTGCCGGTGCCATTGCTGCGGGAGGTATTATCTCCCTTGTAAAATCTCTTCCGCTGATCATTACTACGTTCCGCGATTCTATGAAGAGCATGAAAGGAAGCAGAAATACCAGCGATGCAAGAACAGCACAGGATCTTCCTATGAATGTGGTACTGATCGGCATTGCAGTTATGATTCTGATCATCTGGCTTGTTCCGGCGATTCCGGTGAATCTTCTGGGAGCGGCGATCATCGTCGTATTTGGTTTCTTTTTCGCAACGGTTTCCTCCCGTATGGTAGGACTGATCGGAAGTTCCAATAACCCGGTGTCCGGCATGGCGATTGCGACACTTTTGATTGCGACGATTGCCATCAAGACTTCCGGCGACAGCAGTATTACTGGCATGACCGGTGCCATCGCCATCGGGTCTGTGATCTGTATTATTGCGGCGATTGCTGGAGATACTTCTCAGGATCTGAAGACCGGTTATCTGCTTGGGGCAACTCCGAAGCGGCAGCAGATCGGAGAGCTGATTGGTGTTGTGGCTTCTGGTCTGGCTATCGGCGGTGTGCTGTATCTTCTGAATACGGCTTACGGTTACGGCGGTACGGAAGTTCCGGCTCCCCAGGCAACTCTGATGAAGATGATTGTGGAAGGAATCATGGGCGGAAATCTCCCCTGGAACCTGGTATTTATCGGGGTGTTCCTGGCGATTGGCCTTGAGATACTAAGAATTCCGGTTATGCCTTTTGCCATCGGTCTGTATCTTCCGATCTATCTGAATGCAACGATTATGATCGGCGGTGTGGTTCGCCTTCTGATGGATGGCAGAAAGCATGTGGATGAGAAGACCAAGGAACGTCAGTCTACAGATGGTACGCTCTACTGTGCGGGTATGATTGCCGGCGAGGGTCTGATTGGCATCGCTTTGGCAATCCTGACGGTATTCGGCTTCAGTATGGATTTGTCCGGTAAAGTAAATCTGGGGAATATCGGTGGTGTGGTGCTGATGGCACTGATGATTCTGAGCCTGCTGAAATTCTCTCTGTGGAAAAAACAAAAGAATTGATGGGCAGAAAAAAGCGTGAGCAAAACTATCTGGACCGGATTCCCAAGCGGACAGAAGGCCTTTCCTGGGAACAGGGGGAAGAGGGCATCGTCATTCTTCTGGTGGAGAATACGGGAGTGTTCAACCGGATTGCCCAGAAGCTGTTCAAAAGGCCAAAGTACACCAAAGTGCACATGGATAAATACGGAAGCTTTCTGTGGCCTTTGATGGACGGGAAAAGGACCGTTTCAGATCTGGCCAGACTTCAGAAAGATGCGTTTGGAGAAGAGGTGGAACCTTTGTATCCGCGGATTGTGAAGTATTTCCAGATTGTGGAAAGTTATCGTTTTATTGAATTTAAGAATTGATGGATGTGGGAGAGTGCTGTATGATAAATACAGTGCTCTCCCTTTTATATGCTGTGGGGCGTCGGTCACTGTGCAGTCAGGCGATGAGATACAGAAGAGGTACCTGTACAGGGTGTAAGTTTAAGGGACATGGTTTATTCTTCGGAGTTTCACCAGATATCATATCGACAGAACGCAGGAATGCTTCCATGTGTTTCACAAAAACCAGCAGCCGGGGCAGACAAAAAGGGAAAGCAGGGATTCAGATCTTTGGATGGGAAGATGGAGAGGATGAGATGGACACAAGGATGAGAGCGAAGATTGCAGCGATGGGATTGGTGGTTGTGATGGGAGGACTGTTTGCCGCCGTCTATGGAACGGGCAAAAATCGGTCTTGTACGAGACCGATTTTTGCCATGGATACGTTTATGACTTTTACGGCCTATGGGAGAAGGTGTGAGGATGCGGTGGATGCAGCGGTTCTGGAAGTGCAGAGGCTGGATGCGCTCTGGTCCACGGGTGATGAGTCCAGTGAGGTGTCCAGGATCAACGGGACAGGGAAAGGAGAGCTGTCGAAGGATACGGAAAAACTGCTAAAGCGTGCGAAGGAGATCTATCAGGAGACCGGGGGACTTTTTGATTTTACGATCTATCCTCTGATGCGGCTGTGGGGATTTCCGACTCAGGAATATCGGGTTCCTTCGAAAGCAGAGCTTCAGGAGGTCCTCTCCCTGGTGGATGCGTCAAAAGTACAGCAAAACGGAAGGGAAATCATCCTGGGGGATGGACAGGAGATTGATTTTGGCGGCATTGCCAAAGGGTATACATCAGCGCGGGTGATGGAAATTTTTCAGGAGTATCAGATTGAGTCCGGAATGATTTCACTGGGCGGGAATGTGCAGGTTCTTGGGAAAAAACCAGACGGCAACCGGTGGCAGGTGGGAATCCAGGATCCAAACGGACAGACCGGAGAGGTGCTGGCCGTGCTGGAAGCAGAAGATTGTGCGGTCGTCACGTCGGGCGGTTATGAGCGGTATTTTGAGGAGGACGGCAACACATATATCCATATCCTGGATCCCAGGACCGGCTACCCGGCTGACCAGGATCTGGCATCTGTGACGATTGTGTCAGAAGACGGAACTTTGGCGGATGCGTTGTCTACTTCCCTGTACCTTATGGGATCCAGGAATGCAGAAAAATACTGGCAGACGCATCAGGATGCATTTGATATGGTACTGATTACGGAAGAAGGAACCATCCAGGTGACGGAGGGAATCTGCAAAGATTTCCATTCGGAAGAACCATATGAGATTCTGACCGGATACGGGCAGTGATCATACGGACATCCGGCTTTTTGTATCAGAAGGATAGTTTTTCTATTGGGGATACAAAGAGCCAGACAGAAGAAAAGAGATTTTTAAAAGAGGGACTTCTTACAGCTGACGGATTCCGGAGATGTCAGAGTCGATCATCATGGAGTAGTTGGTGTAATAGACGACGAACCCGGGTTTGGCTTTGTTCGGTTTTTTGACATGCTTTTTTTCTACATAGTCAATTTCCACTTTGTCGGCGCCCCGGTTGCTGGAATAATAGGCAGCCAGTCTTGCAGCTTCTTCAAAGGTGCGGTCCGGCAGTTCGTCGCCTCCTGACTGGACGATGACATGAGAGCCGGGGGCTCCTTTTGCGTGAAACCACCAGTCATTGCCCCGGGCAGTCTGAAAGGTCAGTTCTTCGTTCTGCAGATTGTTTTTTCCTACATACATATGATAGCCATCGCTGGAAATGTAGTGGAACGGCCTGGAAGTGATCTTCGGCCGTTTGCTTCCGGGGTTGCGCTTCCGGATATAGCCGGCCTGCATCAGCTCTTCTTTGATCTGTACCAGGTCTTCTTCCTGAAGGGCAATGTCCAGGGCAGTCTGGATAGAATGCAGATGCTCGATCTCTGCTTTGGTTTCTGCCAAAAGGGTTGTGACTGCTTCGCAGGTCCTCTTTAATTTTCCGTATTTATCAAAATATTTTTTTGCATTTTCCTGGACGGGAATCTGGGGATCCAGAGGAATTGTAATCTCTTCGCCGGTATAATAGTTCAGCGCCTGAAAACTTTTGCTTCCTGGTTCCACGCCATAGCCGTAGGTGTTGATCAGTTCCCCGTAGATCCGGTAGCGTTCTCTTTTTTCAGTGTCTTTTAGCTGTTTGGCCTGCAGATCGTATTTTTTTACATTCCGCTCCAAAGCGGTCTGTACAATCCGCCGAAGGTCTGTGGATTTCTGACGGATGCGGGTCAGAATATTTTTCTGTGCATAGTATTGTTCCAGTACTTCAGATACAGACGAAAACGTTTTCTTCTGGCAGTGGTCATAGATGGTGAGGGGCAGACAGGAAAATTCTGCAGGTGTTTTTCCATCATAATAGATCGCCGGGGTGTATGCTCCGGTACGGACCGGTTCCAGATAACGGCAAAAGGTGCGGTAGAGGTGAATCAGTTCCTCAGAAGTGCAGGCGTTGACCGCCCGGTCAGAATCCAGGGAGGCCAAAGCACAGATTTCCTCGGCAGCCACAGGGCTTAGTCCGGTCAGGGAAGTATACAGTGCCTTGGAGAGCTTCGCGGCTTTTTTGCCCACCAGCTCTGTAAAGGCTTTTTCCGTGATATCCATAGGATTTGCCTTTCCCTGGGTGTCCGGGATAAAGTACGTCCGGCCGGGCAGTACTTCCCGCACCGAACTCATCTGAGCGGATACGTGTTTGATGCTGTCGATGATCTGATCCGTATCTGTGCAGAAAATAATATTGCTGTGTTTTCCCATAATCTCCGTGATCAGATATTTTCGGCAGAGATCTCCCATTTCATCCAGATGCTCAACCTCAAAGCGCAGGATACGTTCCAGAGAGGGCTGGGTGACGGAGACAATCCGGCCGCCGCTTAAATGCTTGCGAAGCAGCATACAGAAATTCGGAGCAGTCAGGGGGCTCTGTTTGTTGGTATCGGTTAAATATACGAGGGGAAGGCTTGCGCTGGCCGACAGTAAAAGCCGATAACTGCCTTCCCGGGATTTTAAAGTCAGAAGAAGTTCGTCTGCTTCCGGCTGGGCGATCTTGGTGATCCTTGCACCGGTCAGTTTTTTCTGCAGTTCGTGCGCCATACAGGCAATGGTGATGCCGTCAAATGCCATAAAATCAAATCTCCATGTAAAGTGTTGCGTGTTGACAGAAATGTTTTTTCTTGCACCTGTGCTGCCCGAATACCTGAACCGGCAGGATTAAGAACGGCAGCCACAAGTGATGGGGGTAAAAGCCCGCCGCCCTTATTATAATTGACAAGATTTAGAAAATCAACTATAATAAATATGATTACGGCGGACACATCCAGCGCCGGGAGGATAAGGACAATTTAGACTATGATAAAGAGTATGACCGGCTTTGGCCGCTGCGAGGTCTCAGAAGGAGACCGGAAGATTACGGTTGAGATGAAATCGGTGAACCACCGTTACCTGGACGTGAGTATGAAGATGCCGAAGAAGCTGAATTTTTTCGATTCGGCCATCCGGGGGATTCTAAAAGAGTATATGCAGCGGGGCAAAGTGGATGTCTATGTCAGCTACGAAGATCTGAGTGAGCATACGGCGGCGCTGACATACAATGCAGGACTTGCTGCCCAGTATGTGGACTATTTTCGTCAGATGGAGGAGCAGTTCGGCCTGAAGAATGATATGCAGGTGTCCGTTCTGGCACGCTGTCCGGAAGTACTGGTGATGGAAGAAAAGCAGGAAGATGAGGAGGAAATCTGTCATCTTCTTACGCAGGCAGTGCGCGGCGCCTGCAGCAGATTTGTAGAGACGCGGATTCGGGAAGGCGAGGCCTTGAAGCAGGATCTTCTGCAGAAATTGGAGGAGATTCTGGAGATTGTTGCTTTTGTAGAGACCCGGTCCCCGCAGATTCTTCTGGAATATCGGCAGAAGCTGGAGACAAAAGTACGGGAGCTTTTTGCAGATGCACAGATGGATGAGAACCGGATTGCGACCGAGGTGACGATTTTTGCGGATAAGATCTGCGTGGATGAGGAGATTGTACGTTTAAGGAGTCATGTGGAGGCCATGAAAGAAGCGTTGGAAACCGGCGGCGGGATCGGCCGGAAGCTGGATTTTATCGCCCAGGAGATGAACCGGGAAGCCAATACGACATTGTCCAAAGCCAATGATTTAGAGGTCTCCAACCGTGCCATTGACCTTAAGACTGCGATCGAGAAAGTGCGTGAGCAGATTCAGAATATAGAATAGGATTAGGATATGGTCAGACAGGGAATATTGATTGTGGTATCCGGTTTTTCCGGAGCGGGAAAAGGAACGATCATGAAGGAGTTGCTGAAAAGATATGAGCAGTATGCACTGTCCGTGTCAGCGACGACCCGCGCCCCAAGACCGGGAGAAGAAGAAGGAAAAGATTATTTTTTCAAGACAAAAGAAGAATTCGAGCAGATGATCGCAGAGGGCGAACTGATCGAGTATGCTTGTTATGTAAGACATTATTACGGAACACCGAAGGCCTATGTGGAGGAGAAGCTGTCTCAGGGGAGCGATGTGATTCTGGAGATTGAGATCCAGGGAGCACGCAAGATTAAGAGTCAGTTTCCGGACGCGGTGCTTTTGTTTGTGACGACCAAAGATGCACAGGAGCTGAAGAAGCGTCTGATCAGCCGGGGGACGGAAGATCCCGATGTGATTGACCAGCGGCTTTTAAGGGCAGTGCAGGAGTCTGAAGGAATTGAAGAATACGATTATCTGGTGGTCAATGACAGACTGGAAGTCTGTGTGGAAGAGATTCATTCCATCATTGAGAGTGAGCACCGGAAGATTCGCTACAATATGGAACTTGTGAATCAGGTGAGAGCAGAACTGAGAGGCTTTTCGAAAGGAGAATAATATCTATGCTACATCCGTCTTATACAGATTTAATGACGACGATCAACAGCGAGGCAGAGGGGGATACGAAGACGGTCAACAGCCGTTATTCCATCGTTCTTGCGACAGCGAAGAGGGCGAGACAACTGATTGCGGGAGAGGAGGCGTATGTGGACAGCAGGGGTAAGAAACCGCTTTCCATCGCAGTGGAGGAAGTCAGCGAAGGCTTTGTGACGATCGAACCGGAGACGGAGGAAGAAGAGCCAATGGAGGAGAACTCGGTGGACGAGAATCCGGAGGCGGAAGATTTGACAGAAAATAACGAGGAAACTATGGACTGGGAGGAAGAGCAATGATAGTAAGAGAAGGCAAAAGTGTATACAAGGGGGTTGCCATCGGCAGTATCTTCGTATACCGCAAGGCGGAGAAAGCGGTTAACAAAGTAGAGATCGAAGACACTGCTGCAGAGATTGCGCGTTTTGAGGCCGCAAAGGAAAAGGCCATGGGTCAGTTGAAGGGACTCTACGAAAAAGCCCGCGTGGATGTGGGCGAAGAGGAGGCAATGATCTTTGATGTGCACCAGATGCTTTTGGATGATCTGGATTATAATGAATCCATCACCGGAATTATCGAGAATGACAAAATGAACGCAGAGTATGCAGTGTTCATGACCGGTGAGCAGATGGCAGCCATGTTTCTGGCCATGGATGACGATTACATGAGGGGCCGTGCGGCAGATATTCATGATATCTCAGATCGTCTGATTTCCATTCTGAACGGAACCCAGGTAAGTCCGGAGGCGATGCCGGAGCCGGTCATTATTGTGGCAGAAGACCTGGCACCCAGTGAGACCGTACAGTTCGACAAGAGCAAACTTCTGGCGATCGTGACCCAGAAAGGTTCTGCGAATTCCCATACGGCGATTCTGGCGCGGACCATGAACATTCCGTCTCTTGTGACCACGGACATCGAGATTGACCAGGAATACCACGGCAGACAGGCTGTGGTGGACGGCTTTGCCGGCCTGATCTACATTGATCCGGATGAAGAGACCATGGCAAAGATGGTTGCCAAGAAGAAGAAAGCGGATGAGCAAAGAGCCCTCCTTCAGGAGATGAAAGGCAAAGAGACCGTTACTCAGGCAGGCAAACACATTCATCTGTATTCCAATATCGGCGGTGTCGGAGATGTGGATGCTGTTCTGGAGAATGATTCCGAAGGAATCGGTTTGTTCCGCAGTGAGTTTTTGTATCTTGGATGCGACGATTATCCAAGTGAGGAAGTGCAGTTCGAAGCCTATAAGACGGTCTTGTCCAAGATGAACGGCAAGAAAGTTATCATCCGTACGTTAGACATCGGCGCAGACAAGCAGATTGATTATTTTGATCTTCCCAAAGAGGAGAATCCGGCCCTTGGATACCGTGCGATCCGGATCTGCCTGACCAGAAAAGAAGTGTTCAAGACGCAGCTTCGGGCTCTGTTCCGCGCTTCTGCATTTGGCAATCTTGGAATCATGTTCCCGATGATCATCTCTGTCAAAGAGATCGAGCAGATCAAGGAGATGGTGGAAGAAGTGAAACTGGAGCTGGCAAGAGAAGATGTGGCTGTGGGTGATGTGGAGCTGGGTATCATGATTGAGACGCCGGCAGCGGCGGTTACCAGCGATCTTCTGGCGCCGCATGTGGACTTCTTTAGTATCGGAACCAATGACCTGAGTCAGTACACTCTTGCCATCGACCGTCAGAATCAGTCACTGGACAACTTCTTTGATCCCCATCATGAGGCGATTCTGCGCCTGATTCAGATGACCATTGAGAATGCACACAAGTACGGCGCATGGTGTGGAATCTGTGGTGAGCTGGGAGCAGATGAAGAGCTGACTGCAAAATTTGTACAGATGGGTATTGATGAGCTGTCCGTATCACCGGGATATACGTTGGATCTTCGGAAACGGATCCGCGAATGTTAATTTCAGTTTATAAATAATTTAAATATAAAGGAGACAAAGAACATGAAATCATTTACCTACACCATTCAGGATGAGCTTGGAATCCACGCAAGACCGGCAGGAATGCTGGCAAAAGCTGCAGCAGCGTACAAGAGCGTTGTGACCATCGATAACGGAACCAAGAAAGCAGATGCAAAAAGACTGATGGCTATTATGAGCATGGGTGTAAAGAAAGGCCATACGGTTACGGTTACCGTCGAAGGAGAGGACGAGGATACTGCAGCTACTGCAATGGAAGAGTTCTTCAAGACCAATCTGTAAGGTTTGTTGATGAAGAGAGTGGGCTGCCGCCAGATGCGGCAGTCTTCTTTCGTTTATCAGAAAAGGAAGTGTCATACCAGATCCGAATCTGTACATACTATACATGGGAAATGAAATCACAAGCTGGAGGTATCCATGACCATAGAACAACTGACAGCCTATGAGCTGATGCAAAAAGAAAAGATGCCGGAACTAAATTCCACCGGATATCTGCTGACACATAAAAAAACAAAGGCGAAAGTGGTGCTGCTTGAGAATGAGGACGAGAACAAAGTGTTTACCATCGGATTCCGGACTCCTCCCTCAGACAGCACCGGTGTACCTCATATTATGGAACACTCCGTTCTTTGCGGTTCAGAAGATTTTCCGGTAAAAGATCCTTTTGTTGAGCTGGTAAAGGGATCTTTGAATACCTTTCTGAATGCCATGACTTATCCGGACAAGACGGTGTATCCGGTGGCAAGCTGCAATGACCAGGATTTTCAGAACTTGATGCATGTTTATCTGGACGCCGTGTTTCATCCGAATATCTATAAAGAGGAAAAGATTTTTCAGCAGGAAGGATGGCATTATGAGCTGTCTGATCCGGATGCCCCAGTGATCTGCAACGGTGTGGTGTACAACGAGATGAAAGGTGCTTTTTCCTCTCCGGAGGATATGCTGGATCGGGAGATCATGACAACTCTTTATCCGGATACTCCGTATTTTCATGAGTCCGGAGGGGATCCAAAGCATATACCAGAACTTACGTATGAGGCGTTTCTTGCATTTCATCAGAAATATTATCATCCGTCCAACAGCTATATTTATCTGTATGGAAATATGAATATGGCAGAAAAGCTTGCGTGGATGGATGAGCACTACCTGAGTCATTATGAATATCTGGATGTGGATTCCTCCATCCGGAAGCAGGCGCCATTTGACAGACCGAAGGAGCGGGTGGTGGATTATCCCATCTCAGCGGGAGAGACAGTGAAAAATCAGGCGTATCTGTCCTACAGCGCGGTGGTTGGGAACTCTCTGGACGGGGATCTGTATCTGGCTTTTCAGATTCTGGAATATGCCCTGTTATCTGCGCCGGGGGCTCCTTTGAAACAGGCCCTTCTGGATGCGGGGATCGGAAAAGATATTTTAAGTTCTTATGAGAACGGCATCGCCCAGCCGTATTTTTCCGTCATTGCCAAACATGCGGATCTGGAACAGAAAGAAGCGTTTGTGCAGACGGTCCGGGAGACGCTGACGAAGATTGCCGAAGAAGGATTTGACAGGAAGGCCCTTCAGGCAGGATTGAATTTTTATGAGTTTCGTTATCGGGAAGCGGACTTTGGCAATTATCCCAAGGGGCTGATGTATGGTCTGCAGATGTTTGACAGCTGGCTCTATGATGAAAAGAAACCCTTCCTTCATCTTCTGGCGCTGGATCGATTTGCAAAACTCAAAGAACAGCTGGATCAGGGATATTTTGAAGGGCTTGTGCGCACATATCTGCTGGATAATCCTCACAGTGCGCTTTTGATTCTGCGTCCGGTTCCCGGCCTGGAGGCCCGGGAAAGTGCCCGGGTGGAGCAAATACTCTTATCCTATAAAGAAAGTCTGGCTGCAGAAGAGATTCAGTCGCTGGTAGAAAGAACCAGAGAATTAAAAGCGTATCAGGACGAACCATCCACGCAGGAAGAGCTGCAGAAGATTCCCATGCTGAGAAGAGAGGACATCAGGCGTGAGACAGTTCCTCTGATCAATGAGGAACTTATGGTGGAGGAGACTACCGTACTGCATCAGGATATTTTTACCGGAGGCATCAGCTATATCCGCCTTTTGTTTGATGCAGGAAAGCTTCCCGGAGAGCTTCTTCCTTATCTTGGCATTTTAAAGCATGTGCTGGGGTTTGTGGATACGGAGAATTACAGTTATAAAGAGCTGTTCAACGAGATCAACTGCCATACCGGCGGGATTGTCTCTTCCATTGGTCTGTACGGTGATATGCATGAGAAGAAAAAGTTCCGAATCATGTTTGAACTGAAAGCAAAAGTAGTTTCAGATAAGACAGACTTTGCATTTGCCATGATGCGGGAGATGTTAAAAAGAACAAGGCTTGAGGATCGAAAGCGGCTGCATGAGATTATCGCACAGTTAAAATCCAGGCTTCAGATGTATCTGACTTCCTCCGGGCATTCAGCGGCGGCCATGCGGGCCATGGCGGGCTTTTCCGAATCAGCCAGCATCAACGACCGTATCCACGGAGTGGCATTTTATCAGACGGTGGAGGGGCTGGAGCGGCATTTCAATGAACGGGCAGCAGAGCTGATTCAGAACCTTTCTCAGGTAATGGAATATGTGTTCCGTCCGGAAAATCTGATTGTGAGCTGCACTTCAAAGGCAGAAGGTTTGGAGGCGGTGAAAAAAGAGATTCCGGCTCTGAAAAAAGCGCTGTATGGTACGCCGCTTCCTGAGATTTCCCAAAAAGCAGAAAAAGAACTTCAGGTACAAAAAGAGGGCATCATGACGCCCTCAGCGGTTCAGTATGTGGCACGGGCCGGACAGATCAGTGCGTACACCGGAGCATACCGGATCCTGAAAGTGATTTTAAGCTATGATTATCTCTGGATTCAGATTCGCGTGAAAGGCGGCGCCTACGGCTGTATGAGCGGCTTCAGCGTGTATGGAGACAGCTATCTGGTGTCATATCGGGATCCAAATCTTCGGGAGACCAATGAAGTATTTGAAAAAACTGCGGAATATGTGGAGCAGTTTGACGCTACCGAGCGGGATATGACCAAATATATCATCGGCACCATCAGCGATCTGGATACGCCGCTGACTCCGGCGGCAGCCGGAAACCGGTCCATGTCGGCCTGGCTGACCCATGCGACGATGGAGGATCTGCAAAAGACCAGGGATCAGATCCTGGATGCCACTCCGGAAGATATCCGGGCACTGGCAGTTGGGATCCGGGAGCTTTTGCAGCCGCAGAGTCTTTGTGCCATTGGAAACGAAAACCGGATTGAGAAAGAGAAAGAACTGTTTGACCGGATCTTTCCGCTGTTTCACTCCTGAATGCTGTCTGTAGATGAAAGAGACTGTGATATGAACGAACAAAAAAAATCCGGCTTTGCGACTCTGATCGGAAGGCCGAATGTGGGAAAATCCACACTTATGAATCAGATCATCGGCCAGAAGATTGCGATCACTTCCAATAAGCCGCAGACCACCAGAAATCGGATTCAGACGGTCTATACTTCGGAAGAAGGGCAGGTTGTTTTTCTGGATACACCGGGGATTCACAAAGCAAAAAATAAGCTGGGTGAATATATGGTGAATGTGGCAGAACGGACCTTAAAGGATGTGGACGTGATCCTGTGGCTGGTGGAGCCCACCAACTTCATCGGGGCAGGGGAGCGGCATATCGCTTTGCAGCTTTCCCGCTGCAAAGTGCCGGTTATTCTGGTCATCAATAAAGTGGATACTGTGAAAAAAGAAGAGGTGCTTGGTTTTATTGACACTTATCGGAAGCTGCTGGATTTTGCGGAGATCATACCGGTGTCGGCCCTGAAAGGGACCAACAAAGACCGGCTGATTCAACTGATTTTTCAGTATCTGCCCTATGGACCCATGTTTTATGATGAGGATACGGTGACCGATCAGCCCATGCGCCAGATTGTATCAGAACTGGTCCGGGAGAAGGCGTTGAAGCTTCTGGATGAAGAGATTCCCCATGGAATTGCGGTATCTGTTGACATCATGAAAAGACGTCAGAGACAAAATCTGTGGGACATCGAGGCAACCATCATCTGTGAGCGGGATTCCCATAAAGGAATCATCATCGGAAAAGGCGGAGCCATGCTGAAAAAGATCGGCTCTGCCGCCCGCTTTGAGATCGAAAAACAGCTGGAAGAAAAGGTGAATCTGAAGCTCTGGGTTAAGGTAAAAAAGGACTGGAGAGATTCGGATTTCCTGATAAAAAATTTTGGATACGACAAGAAAGAAGTATAGTACCGGTCCGCTTCGGGGATTCTAATGTTACACAGAAAAGAGGAAGCGGAGGTTCAAAAGATGGATCGTTGGAATCAGTTTGTACACACCGGGGATATACGAGATTATCTTGCCTATAAGACAGAGGAAGTCGGGGCGGGAGGGATAGGAGAAAAGCATGAGCAGTCAGATGTGTACAGTGACCGGTATCGTTTTGTCTGCCAGGCCAGTGGGAGAATATGACAAGCTGGTGACGCTGCTTACCAAAGAGCGGGGAAAATTCCGTGCATTTGCAAAAGGCGCGAGAAGGCCGGGAAATCCACTGATGGCGGCTGCCAATGTGTTTGCTTTCGGGGAGTATCAGATTTATGAAGGCAGAACATCCTTCAGCATTTCTCAGGCATCCATCCAGAATTATTTCGGAGAATTGATGCGGGATTTTGAAGGTGCCTGCTTCGGGCAGTATTTTCTGGAGTTCGCAGACTACTATACAAGGGAAAATGCGGATGCGACAGATTATCTGCGTCTGGTCTACCAATCGTTAAAAGCACTGTCTGTCCCATCGCTGCCCCGGGTTCTCGTGCGCTACATATACGAACTGAAGGCGATGATCTGCAGCGGGGAATGTCCCCAGACCTTCGAACAGTTCACAGGCTGGAACTTAAACCCGTCGACTTTGTACGCCCTCCAATATGTAACCGCCTCGCCGGTGGAAAAACTTTACACGTTTACTTTGACGGAGGAAGTATTTCAGGAATATAAAAAAGTGGTCACTTTTTTAAGAGAACACTACGTGGAACGAAAGTTCAAATCCCTTGAAATACTTGAAAGTTTCCCTTAGAATGTGTATAATGTACGCGTATACTATGAGCAGTGCGAAGACGGACATAAAAGCATTTGCGTTATATTTGCACATAAGAAAATGCGGTCATGCCTGTCTGTACAGAACGAAGCGCAATCGAACGGCACTGCGGGATGGAGGTCATGCGCCATTCCCCGAATATTCTTAACGATCACTCAGGAGGGAGAGAGAATGAAAAAGTGGACCTGTGTCATCTGTATGTCTGTCCTTTTGCTTTCCATTTCCGGCTGCGGTTCCTCGTTTGAACCATCCATATCCTCTCTGTATGTACAGAAGGACGGAACGCTTACATATGCAGTCGTGGAGAGCTTCGAAAAGGACTACTACAGTCTGAATGAATTTCAGTCCATGATCGAGCGCGAGGTGGATACATGCAACAGCATGTACAGCGAACCGGCGATCACCATTAACCAGGTGGAGGTCAAAGACGGAACGTTGTATCTTCTGCTGGAATTTGTCAATGCAGAGGCTTACAGCAATTATAACGAGGAATATTGTTTTGTGGGTACCATAGAGGAAGCCCTGGAAGAGGGGCGCTCTTTCGACATGGTTTTTAAAGACACAAAATATGAAGAGTACACCACTGCTGAAGTGACAGACAAAAAAGAAAATCATGTGCTGATTGTTCAGTCAGAAGGCGTTGTGGAACTGGAGGCAGCGGTAAAATACGCCAGCAACAATGTGGAGATCCTCTCGGAGCGTATGGTAGAAGTGATGCCTATGGCCGATGAGGAAGAGTATGCTTATATTATTTACTGATCTGCTGTAAAGAAGCAGTGATCAGGAAAAGTGAGGAGAGAATCATATGGAAAAAACAATGGATAAAATTGAAGCCCTGGCGAAAAACCGCGGTTTTGTATATCCTGGCAGTGAGATCTATGGCGGCCTTGCCAACACCTGGGATTACGGCAATCTGGGCGTGGAGCTGAAAAATAATGTGAAAAAAGCGTGGTGGCAGAAGTTTGTACAGGAAAATCCCTACAATGTAGGGGTGGACTGTGCGATCCTGATGAATCCGCAGACCTGGGTTGCTTCCGGCCATCTGGGTGGGTTTTCTGATCCATTGATGGACTGCAAGTCCTGCAAGGAGCGTTTCCGTGCGGATAAGCTGATCGAGGACTATATGGCAGAGCACGGGATTCAGACCGAAGGTTCCGTGGACGGCTGGTCTCAGGAAGAGATGAAAAAATACATTGATGAGCATGACATTGTCTGCCCAAGCTGCGGCAAAAAAGATTTTACGGATATCCGTCAGTTTAACCTGATGTTCAAGACATTTCAGGGGGTAACCGAAGATGCGAAGAACACGATCTATTTAAGACCGGAAACTGCCCAGGGCATCTTTGTCAACTTTAAAAATGTTCAGAGAACTTCCCGGAAGAAAGTTCCCTTTGGAATCGGTCAGATCGGAAAATCTTTCCGCAATGAGATCAGTCCGGGCAACTTTACATTCCGGACCAGGGAGTTTGAGCAGATGGAGCTGGAGTTTTTCTGCAAGCCAGGCACAGATTTGGAGTGGTTCCAGTACTGGAGAGGTTTCTGCCGTGACTGGTTATTGAGTCTGGGCATCAAAGAGGAAGAAATGCGTCTTCGGGATCACTCGGCGGAAGAACTTTGCTTTTACAGCAAAGGTACTACCGATATTGAGTTTTTGTTCCCCTTTGGTTGGGGCGAGCTGTGGGGTATTGCGGATCGGACCGATTATGATCTGACCCAGCATCAAAATGTATCCGGCGAGGATATGAGTTACTTTGACGATGAATGGAAAGAAAAATATATTCCTTATGTCATTGAGCCGTCTCTGGGAGCGGACCGGGTGGTTCTGGCTTTCCTGTGCTCTGCATACGACGAGGAAGAGCTGGAAGGCGGAGACATGCGTACGGTGCTTCGGTTCCATCCCGCACTTGCGCCTGTGAAGATTGGTGTCCTTCCTCTTTCCAAGAAGCTGAGCGAGGGAGCACAGAAGATTTATACTCAGCTTTCGAAAAAGTATAACTGTGAGTATGATGACAGGGGCAATATCGGCAAACGTTACCGCCGTCTGGATGAGATCGGCACCCCATTTTGCGTGACCTTTGATTTTGAGTCGGAGGCCGATGGCTGTGTGACCGTGCGTGACCGGGACAGTATGGGGCAGGAGCGAGTAAAGATTGAGGAGCTGGATGCATATTTCGCAGACAAGTTTACATTCTGATGCTTGCCTGGAAACTGGAAATATGATACAGTATGTAAGGACTATGGCCGCATTTGCCTCTCTCATGGGAGAGCGGCAGATACGGTATGCAAAACGGTATCTGTCATAGCTGTGTACAGATACGGAACTAACATCAGGAGGTTTGAAAAATGAAAGGAAACATTATTGTAGGTCAGTCAGGCGGACCGACCGCAGTCATCAATTCTTCTCTGGCAGGTGTGTTCTCTGCTGCAAAGGAACTGGGAGTCAAGAAAATCTATGGAATGCATCATGGCATCCAGGGCTTTTTGGCAGAGGATATCGTGGATATGTCCGAGTATGTGAAAAATGACGCGGATGTCGAGATTCTGAAAAGAACGCCGTCTGCCTTCCTTGGTTCCTGCCGTTATAAACTGCCGAAGATCGAAGGCAATGAGGAAGTCTATGATAAGATGTTCGAGATTATGGACAAGTATGAGATCGAATGTCTGTTCTATATTGGCGGCAACGATTCCATGGATACCATCAAGATGCTGTCTGACTATGCAGCAAAGAAAGGCAAAAAGCAGCGCTTCATGGGTGTTCCGAAGACCATCGACAACGATCTCCCCATCACAGACCATTGTCCGGGATACGGCTCTGCGGCAAAATATATTGCAGCTTCTTTAAAAGAGGTAATCCGCGACAACTCTTCCTTTGGTATCGAGAAGCCGACGGTACTGATCTGTGAGATTATGGGACGTCACGCAGGCTGGCTGACTGCAGCAGCAGCGCTTTCCAGAGATGAGGACTGTGAGGGTCCGGATCTGATTTATCTTCCGGAGAAGACTTTTGATTATGATGATTTCCTTGCAAGAATCAAAGACCTGTCCGTGAAGAAGAGCTCTGTGGTTGTGGCAGTATCCGAGGGCGTGAAACTGGCAGACGGACGTTTTGTGTGCGAGCTTGGCGGCGGCGCAGACTTTGTGGATGCTTTTGGACACAAACAGCTTTCCGGCTGTGCAGTGACGCTGGCCAACAAGATTGCGGCAGATACTGGTCTTAAGACTCGTGCCATTGAGTTTTCCACTCTTCAAAGAGCAGCAACCCATATTGCTTCCCTGAATGATATCAACGAGGCATTCAATGTTGGTTATCTTGCATGCAAAGCGGCAGACGAAGGCAAGACCGGCATGATGATCACCATCGAGGTGACCAGGAGAAGTCCTTACGAAGTGACTTATGGTATCCACGACATTCATCAGATTGCCAATGTAGAGAAGCCGGTACCGGCAGAGTGGATCTCTGAGGACGGAACGGATGTGCTTCAGGGTTATGTGGATTATGCAAGACCGCTGATTCTCGGTGAGCTGACCCCGCTTATGGTCAATGGAGTGCCAAAACATCTGGTGCTGAAGAGAGATACCTACAGATAGGCTGAAGGATACAAAGAGAGGAGTTGGCAGAAATGCCGGCTCCTCATTTTCGATTTGTGTAAATCGTACAAAAAACCTTGAAAAACAGGTTGACTTTTTTCTAAAATATGGTATGCTATTTATGTGCGCAGATGGAACCTACGGTTACACGATGCGCTTTTTTTTCGCGAAAGATGAAAAGGTTGATCATTTTTTGGGAAAAAGATACTAATTATAATTTTAGGAGGGCATGTAATGGCAAAATGGGTTTATCTTTTTAAAGAAGGAGATGCCAGCATGAGAAACCTGCTGGGTGGAAAAGGGGCAAACCTGGCAGAGATGACAAACCTTGGTTTACCGATTCCCCAGGGATTCACCGTGACCACAGAAGCTTGTACCGATTACTATGAGAGCGGGGAAAGAATCTCCAACGAGGTAGAAGAGCAGATCATGGCTGCCCTTGTATTCCTGGAGGGACTTCAGGGAAAGAAGTTCGGAGATACCGAAGATCCGCTTCTGGTATCCGTTCGTTCCGGTGCGAGAGCTTCCATGCCGGGTATGATGGACACGATCCTGAACCTGGGACTTAATGACGTTTCCGTGGAAGGCTTTGCGAAAAAGACCGGCAATCCAAGATTTGCTTACGATTCTTACCGCAGATTTATCCAGATGTATTCGGATGTGGTTATGGAAGTACCCAAGTCTTACTTTGAAAAGATCATCGACGAAGTAAAAGAGGCAAAAGGGGTTCATTTTGATACCGAGCTGACTGCTGAGGACTTAAAAGAGCTGATCAGCAGATTTAAAGCAGTTTACAAAGAGGCGAAGAAAGAAGATTTCCCCCAGGAACCAAAAGAGCAGCTTATGGGTGCAGTGAAGGCAGTGTTCCGTTCCTGGGATAATGACCGTGCCATCGTTTACCGCCGCATGAACGACATCCCGGGTGACTGGGGAACGGCAGTCAACGTGCAGGCAATGGTGTTCGGCAATATGGGCGATACGTCCGGAACAGGCGTTGCATTTACCCGTAACCCGTCCACCGGCGAAAAGGGTATCTTCGGCGAGTATTTGATCAATGCGCAGGGCGAAGACGTGGTGGCAGGTGTGCGTACTCCTCAGCCTATCACCAAGCTGGCAGAGGACCTTCCGGAATGCTACGCACAGTTTATGAAAATCGCTAATAAATTAGAGAATCATTACCGTGATATGCAGGATATGGAGTTCACGATTCAGGAGGGACAGCTTTACTTCCTGCAGACCCGTAACGGCAAGAGAACCGCTCCGGCTGCTCTCCAGATTGCCTGCGATATGGTGGATGAGGGAATGATCACAAGAGAAGAGGCAGTGCTTCGCATTGAGGCGAAGTCTTTGGATCAGCTTCTGCACCCGACTTTTGACGCAGCTGCATTGAAAGCGGGAGAAGTGATCGGTTCTGCACTTCCGGCATCACCGGGTGCTGCTGCAGGTAAGGTATACTTTACCGCAGAAGATGCGAAAGCAGCCAACGATGCAGGTGAGAGAGTGATTCTGGTCCGTCTGGAGACATCTCCGGAGGATATCGAGGGTATGCATGCGGCACAGGGTATTCTGACGGTTCGCGGTGGTATGACGAGTCACGCTGCAGTGGTTGCCCGTGGAATGGGAACCTGCTGTGTATCCGGATGCGGCGAGATCAAGATTTCCGAGGAAGAAAAGTGGTTTGAGCTTGGCGGTCATCATTTTGTGGAGGGAGATTATATTTCTCTTGATGGAACTACCGGCAAGATTTACAAAGGAGATATCCCCACGAAGGAAGCAGCAATCAGCGGCAATTTCCAGAGGATCATGGGATGGGCGGACAAGTTCCGTCGCTTGAGCGTGCGTACCAATGCAGATACACCGGAAGATACGGCCAACGCAGTGCGTCTTGGCGCAGAGGGAATCGGTTTGTGCCGTACAGAACATATGTTCTTTGACCCGGAGAGAATTCCGAAGATCCGCAAGATGATCCTTTCTGATAACCAGGAAGCAAGAGAGGCAGCGCTTATGGAACTGCTTCCCTTCCAGAAGGAAGACTTCAAAGCGATGTACAAAGCTCTGAAGGGAAGACCGATGACCGTCCGTTATCTGGATCCGCCTCTGCATGAGTTTGTACCTACCAACGAAGAAGATATTAAAGAACTGGCAGCCGATATGGGCCTGTCTGTGGAGGATGTCAAGGCAAAATGCAACGATCTTCATGAGTTCAACCCGATGATGGGTCATCGTGGATGCCGTCTGGCGGTTACCTATCCGGAGATTGCAAAGATGCAGACCCGTGCGGTCATGGAAGCAGCGATCGAAGTGGAGAGAGAAGAAGGCTTCGATATTGTACCGGAGATTATGATCCCGCTGGTAGGCGAGCGCAAGGAGCTGAACTTTGTCAAGAAGATTGTGGAAGAGACCGCAGAGCTGGTGAAGAAGGAACTGGGCAGCGATATCCAGTACCATATTGGTACCATGATCGAGATTCCGCGTGCAGCTCTGACTGCAGACGAGATTGCCAAAGAAGCAGAGTTCTTCTCCTTTGGTACCAACGATCTGACCCAGATGACCTTCGGTTTCTCCCGTGATGATGCAGGCAAGTTCCTGGATTCCTATTACAAGGCAAAGATCTACGAGTCCGATCCTTTCGCACGTCTGGATCAGACTGGTGTCGGCAAACTGGTGGAGATGGCAGCAACCCTGGGCCGCCAGACCAGACCGGACATCAAACTTGGAATCTGCGGCGAGCACGGCGGAGATCCGTCTTCTGTGGAATTCTGCCATAAGGTAGGACTGAACTATGTGTCCTGTTCTCCGTACCGCGTTCCGATCGCAAGACTGGCTGCAGCACAGGCGGCTATAAACAATGTAGGAAAATAGAATATAAGCCAGTCTATTTTGGAACTTTTGTGGTGACTCGTGAAGATGTGCAGCAATATATGTCGCATCACCCACAGTATACAAAAGCCAATAGATTCAAAGACATAGTGCTTAAAGTCTATATCTAAGTCGAAAGGGAAGTGAGAGATTACTTCCCTTTTGCGTATCTATTGAGGACTAAATCAGTAAAACATTAAGTTTTATTGATTTAGTCCTTTTTTGCGTTTACGGTTGTTTATTTCAATTTTATATTGAGATTTTCAATAAAAAATAATAAGGAGGTCATTAAAAATGACAAACACAGCGTTAAGTGCAAAAGCGAAGCAGATTGCTCAAAATGTAACTTTTAGGGATGATGAACACAGAAAATTTTTTCTTACCTATCTGCCAAAATGCAGATATGGCGATGTCTACCATGTGGCATTGGTGTATTGCTTGGGGATTGATGCGGACACAAGGAGAAATGTCAAGGCAATTTATGACTTTAAGACAGGGTGTGTCAAAACGGAGTGCCTACATAATGGCTGGATTACAAGCGGAAGCGCAAGAGTAATCCGCATGGCGTTCAATCTTTATAACAATGGTACGCCGAGTGTGTATGATTATGATGATATGGAGGATCAGTTGACGGAATGTAAGCGGTATACAGCGGAGGATTTATTCTGTTGTGGGTATGCAAGATACTTTTGGCAGGCGGTGAAAGTCCGTTATCCGGAATACTGCTAAAGAAACAGGCAGGAGGAAGCGATGTTAAAAATCAGATTAATGGGAACCAAGAATGATATTAAGTGGTTCAGCAGGATTCTTGAAAGGAATAAAAAAGTAAATGTCTTGCAAATCTCCGAGCCTTATGCCAATAAGGGGACAAACAGGTATTACAGAGTTTACGCAGAGGTAGAAAGAGAAACGGAAAAAGTTCAGTAAATCAGTAGGAGGATAAAAGTTATGTGTAGAGTAATCGCAATCGCAAACCAGAAAGGCGGAGTGGGAAAGACCACCACCACAAGCAATTTAGGCATAGGACTTGCAAAACAGGGAAAGAAAGTGCTTTTGATTGATGCGGACGCACAGGGCAGTCTGACCGCAAGTTTAGGCTTTACGGAGCCGGACAGTCTGGAAGTCACGCTTGCAACCATTATGGGGAACTTAATCAATGACGAGGAAATAGAGCCGGGGGAAGGTATCCTCCACCATGAGGAAGGGATAGACCTTATGCCGGGGAACATTGAATTATCTGGTTTAGAGGTTTCCCTTGTGAATGTGATGAGCCGGGAAACGGTGTTGAGGTCATACATAGAGATTGTCAGGGAGAACTACGATTATATCTTGATTGACTGTATGCCTTCCCTCGGCATGATTACCATAAACGCCTTTGCCTGCGCCGACAGCATCCTGATACCCGTACAGGCGGCATACCTGCCCGTCAAAGGCTTGCAGCAGCTTATTAAGACGGTGGGAAAGGTAAAGCGGCAGATTAACCCGAAACTGGAGATTGAAGGGATTCTGCTTACAATGGTGGACAGCCGGACGAACTACGCAAAGGACATCAGCGCCATGCTGAAGGAAGCATATGGAAGCCGGGTAAGGATATTTGCCAATGTCATTCCCATTTCTGTCCGGGCGGCGGAAATTTCAGCGGAGGGTGTCAGCATCTACAAGCATGATCCAAAGGGGAAAGTGGCGTCAGCTTATGATTCTCTGACAAAGGAGGTGCTTGCAGATGGGCAGTAATATAAAATCAAGAAGCGCATCAAAGGTTGCTCTGGAAAGTTTTGATGATTTGTTCGGCGGGAGTGCCGCACAGGAAAACGGGGTAGAGCAGATTATCAATGCGCCGCTGGCAGAACTTTACACGTTCAAAGACCACCCGTTCCGGGTGGAGGACGATGAGAAAATGGAGGAAACAACCGAGAGTATCCGCCAGTACGGGGTGCTTGTGCCGGGGATTGCAAGACCGAGGGCGGGCGGCGGCTATGAAATCATAGCCGGACACCGCCGCAAACGTGGCTCGGAGCTTGCCGGAAAGACGGAGATGCCTGTGGTTGTCCGCAACTATACCGATGATGAAGCTACGATTATCATGGTGGATTCCAATATCCAGAGGGAGGATATCTTGCCAAGCGAAAAGGCGAGAGCCTACAAGATGAAATATGAAGCCATGAAGCATCAGGGGAAAAAGTCAGGCAAAAACACACTGGATGAGGTTGGGGAAGCTGCCGGGGAGAACGCTAAAAAGGTTCAGCGGTATATCTGGCTCTCCCGCCTGTCTGATGAACTCCTTGCTATGGTGGACGGTAAAAAACTCGGTTTCTCACAGGGCGTTGACATTTCCTTTCTTGCGGAAGAAGCGCAAGGGTGGGTACAGGCAGTCATAGAGGAAAAAGGCTGCAATGTCAGCATGGCGCAGTCGGCAAAAATTAAGGAATATGGAAAGACCGGGGAGCTTACCCTTGCAATGGTGCGCCTGATACTGACAGAGGAAAAGCCGAAGGAACGGAAAGTAACACTGAAAGCGGATAAAATCAGCGAATATTTTGCGGAGGATTGCAGCAGTGAGGAAATAGAGGGCATCATCATTCAGCTTCTGGATGAATGGAAGAAAAGACAGTAGAGGGGAGGTGCATCGGCGTGGATGGCACGATAAAATTCGACTATTATTATGGCATCGAAGCGGAACAGTTTTCCTTCTACCGGGTTCCGAGGCTGCTGATAAAAGACGCAAGGTTTAAAGAGTTGTCCAGCGATGCAAAGCTCCTTTATGGTCTGATGCTTGACAGGCTGTCATTGTCAATCAAGAATGGCTGGCTTGATGAAGAAAACAGGGTGTATATCCATTACACGCTGGATAACATAATGGAGGATTTGGGATGCGCAAGGGAGAAATGCGCCAAAGTGATTGCGGAGCTTGACAGCAAAAAGGGAATCGGTCTGATTGAGAAGAAAAGGCAGGGGCTGGGCAAGCCGGACATTATCTATGTGAAGAATTTTGCGACACTGGATGCCGGGAAAGAGCCGGAAAAGCCGGATAATGCTGACAGTTCCGCAGAAGTTCGGAAACCGAACTTCAAGAGGTTCGATAATCAAACTTCAAGAAGTTCGGAAATCGAACTTCAAGAGATTCGGGAACCGAACTTGCAGGAGTTCGGAAACCAAACTTCAAGAGGTTCGGAAACCGAACTTGCGGAAGTTCGGGAATCGAACCCTAATTATAACAATACTAATTATAACGATCTGAGTTATACCAATCCTATCAATCAATCAGATAGAGGAACAGAAAAACCAGAACCGGGCAAGCCGGATAATGGTATGATTGATGTGATGGATGATGCCAACGCCTACATGGAAATTATCAAAAAGAATATTGAGTATGAGCATCACATGAAATATGGCGATTGGAGTGACAAGGGACTGTATGAGGAACTTTATGAGGTGATCTGTGAGATTGTATGCGTAAAGCGTAAGACGGTAAAGGTCAACGGGGAAGATTACCCGTATGAGCTTGTGAAATCAAAGTTTTTAAAGCTGAACAGTTCCCATTTGGAGTATGTCATTGGGTGCATGAGGGAAACCACAACCAAGATAACCAATATCAGGGCGTACATGGTGACTGCCCTCTACAATGCACCTAATACCATGAACCACTATTACCAGCAGTTGGTGCAGCATGATATGTATGGCGGCGGGTGGGCAGAGAAAGGGATTATTGATTTAAAACCGGAAGGAGCAGGATAAATGGAGTCCATGAGGGATATTGACCGGGTAATGGAACGGGAGATTGCAAAGGGGAGCTGCCCATTAAAGTTTGTGAGGATAGAGTTTGGCGGTTCCCCTTATCAGGAGATTGCGTCAAAAGAAAAGCTGCTGGAGGTGCTGTCCTATCTGCTGCGGACTGGCGATTATGGCAGGTTTGCCGGGAAGGGGACAGGGAATAATGTTTACATGGACTTAAAAGGCAGGAAGCCAGCTTTTAAGCGAACCCGTTCCTTTATTGACCGGAATAACATCTTTTCCGCAATCCGCAGGTACGGAAAGAAAATAAAGCCGGATTTTGACGGGCATACTTATCTGGAAACGGTGCGGTGCTGCTTTGGACTGCCGGAAGGGGAACAGGAAAAATACAGGGTGACTTATGACGGGCAGGAAACCTTCGCTTTCCCCATGTCGGATAAATATATCCTCGGACTTTACACGCACTGCATTTCAGCAAGGCGGGCGGCACTGGCGGATATGGATATTCCCGGAGCAGGCTTTTCAGAGAAGGAACAGGGCATCGCCAGTCTGGAAGATGTGCGTGACGTATTGTTCCAATGCCTTTTGTTTGACACAATAAAATGCGTGGAGGGCGTGTTATATGCTGACCTCTGCACAATCTACTGTTTGAAAGAAAATCAATAGCTTTTGGACTTTTTGTCCAGAAGTGAGTTAGGAGGTGCGCTATGGCGGAAATATATATTACGGAAGAACAGCGGGCAAAATGCCGGAAAGTGGCGGATGCGTTTGCGGAACTGTATGAGCTGGCAGATGTAATGGTGGCGGATGCCGGGAGGTTCGGCTTTGTCCGTCTGCAATGGTTCAGTGAGGGAGAAGGCTTTGATTCGGCAATGGCATTTTCGGACAGCATGGAACTGTTTGAGGAACTCTGGCGGATATGGTATGAACATGAGGTCTTAACGCCTGTTTTGGGTACGCCGCTTGCGGAGCTTGACTATGACGAGATATTCAGGTCGCTTTCCAAAGACAGGCAGGAGGAAATCTTGGAAAAGAAGAAATATTTTATTTCCCGGTGTGAAGATGCTTTCGCTTAGGCGGCAGATATTTTTTACAATTCCGGGGCGTTTTCTGTTAAAATAGACCGTATCAGGATAAAGGCAGGAGTGGTGTGTTTGGGAAACAGGAAGCGCCTGAAAAGGGCAGACAGGACATATAAAGACTTAAAGCAGAAGCAGAAAGCAAAAATAGCAGACGGTATGTTTGAAAAGACCTGTGATTATTACAGGGAGCATGATAGGATGCCGGAAGGAGAGGACTGTGAAAAAATTGCGGGGCAGATTTACCAGAGGGTAAAGGGGATAGCGGAAAAGGCTTCTTTTGATGAAGTATACAGCCTGTACCTTTACCGTCTGCCACGTTATGAAACGAGGATTGCAGAGAACGGGCTTCCGGAAAAGAAAGAGAAAAAGAAAGAAGATACAGGCAAGCCGAAAGTAAAGCAGAAAGGCAGGAGCAAAAAAGTATGCCCGGACTGCGGAAGGAAGATGAAACAGCAGTTTATCGGGTTACAGCACTGCAAATGCGGAATAAGCTGGAAAAAGGACATCGGATATTTTGAGCGTACCGGGGATATGGTTTTCGCTCTGGAACGGAGGAAAGCAGGGAAAAAGACAAAGCAGTGTCCGGTAATCCGGTACAGATAATTAAATATCAGAAACAGCGTGAGGGCAGTTATAGACCGTAAACAGCGGTTTGTAGCTGCCCTTTTTGCGTTTATAAAACTTTTGGACAAAAAGTCCAGAAGCGGAAAGGAGAAAGAAGGAAAATGAAACACAAAAAAGTAGCAGCCGCCCTTTCAGCGGCGGTGGCAGGCGCATCGGTATTAGCCGGAATCCGTTATGCGGCGGGGAAAAGAAAACCGAAAGCAGAACCGGAAACAGCCATACAGGAAGAAGGTCTGACGGAAGGGAAGCTGCGGGAGTGCCTTCTCCGTCTGTTCCGGCTGTATGAGGACAGTGAGTTTGATGATTCAGTGGAGTTTTTGGGCGATGGGGGCGATCCGAGGGAATATGAGGCGGAGAACTATTCCAGCCAGTTATTCCCTTATATCAAAAGGAACATGACGGACGTGATGATGATGGAGGGGGATGACGGTACGGGGAAAGAACCCTTCGCCATGACGGACGTGCTTTTCTGTTATCCAGCCTGCAAGATAGGCTGTGAGATAAGGGAACTGTTTTCAGACAACTTTGTCCTGTGCCTTCAAAGCGAGATGTGGATACTGGAAAACGGGGAGTTTGCGTCTGTCTACTGCGTCAGTATTGGAAAGGACGGAGGGCGGCTCAGTTACCGCTTTGTGGATACCTGTATCAAAAATCCGGGGGATATTCCTATCTGCTTTGAAGATTTGGAAAGCGGTTTTGCAGAGATAATTGAAGCTGAAAAAGAAGGGAGAGAACCTTATCTGCCATAACCCGGTCAGGAAGGAGAGCTTATGAAATATTTAATCCACAGGCTGTACGTCCCACCCTGACGGGGGTACAGCAATAAAAAAAGAAGGAGGGAAACCATGCAGGAGGAAGTGACACAGAAAACCATTGCCCTTGTGTTCAAATCTTCCCGATTGACTGCCGACGTGCTGAAAAAGGCTATGAAAATGTATCTGGAACACCATAAACAGGGAAAGCAGATGCCGCATGGGAAAATATCAGTGAAAGAGCTGGTCGGTCAGGGTATGGGCGCTTCGAGCAT
>ERZ808046.541-NODE-541-length-29857-cov-18.868133_pt1 | contig 29857 bp, 30 predicted proteins | sample MGYA00380196_ERZ808046 | MGnify/ENA primary metagenome ERZ808046 (study PRJEB31490, sample SAMN06133421) | mouse gut metagenome | isolation source: Z6_2 | host: mice | place: China: Chengdu | collected 2015-05 ...
TCGGGGTGACAGGATTTGAACCTGCGACCTCCTGGTCCCAAACCAGGCGCTCTAGCCAAGCTGAGCCACACCCCGATGTTATATTGTCATGTTGCTGTGCTTATCACAACTCCGTAACGCAATAACTATTATATACGAGCATACCCAGCTTGTCAATAACTTTTTTTATAAATATTCCAAAGAAATATCTATTTCTTCTCCGGGCATCATATTCATGATCATATAGCTGGGTCTGCGGCCTGCCTGGCGCGGATAAGCAATGCTCCCGGGATTGAGTGTGATCAGCCCCGGCTCCCGTGTGAGCGCCGGCTTATGCGTATGCCCGTACATCACAATATCCGCCCCCCGCTCTCTTGCTTCCTCCTTGAGTCTCTCCTCACTCATCGCCACATAGTAATAATGCCCGTGCGTAATGAATATATGACGCCCTTCCAGTTCAAATTCCTCTTCCTGCAAAAGATCCGAGAAGAAATCGTTGTTCCCCCGTATAATGTGGGAAGGACAGTCAGCCAGAGCCTCAATATAATCTTCCCCGCCTTCTGTGTCGCCGAGGTGGATCAGCATATCCACCGGCTTTACAATCTCCAGGACTCTCTCCAAGTTCCTGTGCGACTTATGCGTATCACTCACGATCAGTATTTTCATAAGACCCCTCTCTCAGATAATTCATCTGCAAGGCAGACCGCTTAATCCCGGCCGCCTATCTCTGCATTTTGTCCTCCAGGATAACGCGCATCTTCCGAAGCCCCTCGCCCCTGTGACTTAACTCATTCTTCTTCTCAGGCGCAAGCTGCGCGCTGGTGCATCCATATTCCGGCAGGAAGAAGATCGGATCATAGCCGAAGCCATTCGCCCCAATAATCTCATGGCCTATGATGCCTTCCATCGTCCCCCTGACAACCTCGCTGCTCCCATTCGGAAATGCCGCCGCAATGGCGCACACGAACCGCGCCGTCCGCTTCTCATCCTCCACACCGTCAAGCCGGTCAAGAAGCGCCTGATTCTTGATGTCATAGGATGTATCCTCACCCATATAGCGGGCAGAATAGATTCCCGGCTCCTTATTAAGGAAATCAATCTCCAGACCGGAATCGTCAGCGAGGATCACCGCATCCTCATATCCCTTCATCTGCCTGGCCGCATCAGCGATCCCCTTCGCCTTGATAAGTGCATTTTCCTCAAATGTCGTGCCGTCCTCCACAATATCTGCTTCAATCCCGGCCTCCCGCTGAGACAGGATCTCCATACCCAGATCTTCAAGGATCATCCTGATCTCCGCCATCTTATGTTCATTACCTGTTGCAAATATTATCTTCTTCATCTCGTCTTTCCCTTCTCCTACCCTTATATGCCGGCCTTTATATGTCCCCGCTCCCGCAATATGAGCCGGCCCTGCATCCTGACATGGCTTTGCATCCGTTATACGGCAGGTCTGCGCGGCGGCTTCGGTCCCTGGAACTGATAGAAATATGTCTTAAGCATTCCGTTATAGATCTTCCGGTTCTTGTCCGCCTTTCTTCCAAAATACCTCTCGGCCTCTTCGTAAGAAGTGATCATATACGCAGACCAGGAGTCCAGCCTTCGGAAACTCTCACCGAACGCCTGATATAACTCCCCGAGCGCCTCTTTCTCCTCTAACCGTTCTCCATACGGCGGATTCGTAATTATGAATCCGTACTTTTTCGGATGGCTTAGGTTCCGAACATCCCTTTCCTGAAAATGGATCATGTGGCCGACCCCTGCTTCGTTGGCATTCCTCCTGGCAACCCTGATGACGGATCCGTCAATATCATAGCCCTGTATATCCACTTCTGCGTCATCCTGGATTCTGTCATTCGCTTCATTGACCGCGTCATACCAGAGCTTCTTCGGAATCAGGTTCTTCCATTCCTCTGCCGTGAACGACCTGTTCATCCCCGGCGCTATATCCGCCGCCATCATCGCCGCCTCTATGGCAAATGTCCCGCTCCCGCAGAACGGATCCACCAATATCCGGTCTCTTCTCCATGGCGTCAGCATGATCAATGCCGCTGCCAGAGTCTCTGTGATCGGCGCCTTCCCCGCCACTTCCCTGTAGCCTCTCTTATGAAGGGACACACCGGAGGTATCGATCCCGACGGTAACTACATCCTTTTTAAGGAACACTCGGACTGGATACGACGCACCATCCTCAGGAAACCATTCAACATGATACCGCTCTCCAAGCCTTCTTACCATCGCCTTCTTCATGATCGACTGTATGTCCGACGGACTGAACAGCTGACTCTTAATCGACGCCGCCTTGGCTACCCAGAACTTACCGTCCCGCGGTATATAATCCTCCCAGGGCAGCGCCCTGGTCTTCTCAAATAGCTCTTCGAATGTTACTGCCTGAAAGCTCCCTACTTTCCACAGGATTCTCTCCGCCGTCCGAAGAAATACGTTCGCATAGCATACGGCGGCGGCATCCCCATAGAAGGTAACCCTCCCGTCCTCCACTTCCGCAATCTCATATCCCAGATCTAAGATCTCTCTTTTTAGCACTGCCTCCAACCCGAAGTGACAGGGTGCGATAAGTTCGATTTTATCCATATACTCTCTCTCCGGGGTCTGTGAAATACATTTCCCCCAAAATACAATTCTTGACGATCTACTCTTTCATCTTACTTTCTTTCCCTATAAGTTGTCAACCGGTACATCAAAAATAAGTATACAGCCGATCGGTTACTCATTATCCGATGTACTTGTATAACCAAAAAACAGATCGATCCCATTGGCAATCCCCTGCACGATCTTATCCTGATATTCTGGAGTCTGCATCAGGAGATCCTCCTCTGGATTCGTCATATATCCCATCTCCACGATCGTCACAGGAACACGGCTCCAGTTATTTCCGCTCATTGTATCTGTCTCCCATACGCCTTCACTCTTACATCCTGTTGCCTCACAGTATTTATTCAGTATACAGTCTGACAAATTCCTGCTCGCAGAATAAAGTTCCGAAGCATACGGACTTCCAGATGTTGTACAGATAGTCATCGCCCCATTCGCCCCCTGATTCTCCGAACCATTAGCGTGGATGCGTACATATGCGGCTGCGTTGGCATTATTGGCAACATCGGCCCGTTGAATACAACTGACCGGAACATCATTAGATTCCCGCGTCATCAATACCGTATAACCTCTCTTTTCTAATTCCGCCTTTAACAACGCAGAAATATTCAGTGTCAGCTCATACTCCCGCACGCCGCTGGCGACCCCGCTCGTACCGCTGGCGTCTGCCGCCTTATATTCAGAAGAACCCGGACCAAGCGGTTCTGTACCCGGAGCAACTACTGCAGAATGGCCGGGATCAAGCACAACTGTCAAGCCGTCTCTGGCCGCCATAGCTGCCTGCTGCTCTTCCAACATCCGCTGCTCTTCCTTCGCTCTTTGCTCTTCTTCAGCCTCCTGCTGCCTTCGCTCTTCCTCTTCCTGACGCTTCTCTTCCTCTTCCTGACGCTTCTTCTCCTCTTCCCGGCGCTCCTTCTCTTCCTGCTCCTTCTCAGCCTTCTCCTGTTCAATAACAGACTGCATATCTACCTTTTCTTCCTTTTTACATCCTGCAAGAAGCATGATAACACAACAAACAAAAATTAATTTCTTTATTATTCTCATTCTGGCTACTATCCCTCTGATTTCTACTGATCCAACTGATATCCGCTGCCTGACATCGCATACTCCGCACTCTTTAAGAATTCCGCGTTCTTCCGTTCGGTATCAGACAGAAGCCCGGCACTGTAATTATTATCAAAGTCAGCGGCGCTGTATCTGCCTTCATACCAGCTCTTGCTCTCGAAATACGTCCTAAGTTCATTAGAGTCAAATTTTCTTCCGTGTCTGGCATAGATCTCATTCTTGGCATAATTCAGCTCTTTCAGCGACAGCCCTGCAATATCTGAATTCGTCAGAAGCTTTGTGCTGCTTGACGGCAGGATATAATCCTTATTCTCTGCAGCCTGCTCCTTGTCCTTATCCTTATCTTCCTTTTTTTCATCCTCTTTCGGCTTCTTTGAATCCGTTTCTTTGGAAGAACCGCCCGCCAAGACCGAGATACTCTTGACTACTTCCGTCTCGCCTTTTTTCGGTTCTATTACCTTCAACGTCTCTGTTTTTTCCTCTGCCTGTGTATATCCCCCACCTGGTTCCTGAGAACGGACCGTCATGAAGATACCGCCCGCACACACCAGAACGATCGCCACGGCAAGCACGGCTGCGGCAATACGGAATCCGTCTCTTTCTTTCGCTTTATCCATGTTATCTTCTCCTCCTATACTTTCTTAAACTGAAATAAAAACGGCGGTCTTCCCGGCAGTCCTATGATCGCCTCACCTATATTCAGCCTCGCAATATCCCAGTCTTCAACTACATTGGCATCTCTGACATTTTCCACGATACCGCGTCCCTGCACAGAGGCCATATAGACCTCCTTCTTCCGGTTTACCCCGTGAAGCTTCTCTATGAATTCCTTCGACGCAGAATCATTTACCCGAAATGCGACTGACGTCAGAAAACCAGACAAGATACTCCGCGCCCTCGATTCGCCATATACCTCGAATACCTGATCTACATTCTGGATACCTATCATGAACTTCACACCGAGGCTCCGTCCAAAATTCACGGCATCGTCTACATGCTGCAAATTAGGGATCAGACGGAATTCATCTGCTATAAAGTATACATTTCCCTCGCTTTTTTTCCGGCAAAGGGCTTCTTTGATCGCCATATCAAACAGAAGACTGTAGATCGGCGTCAGCATATTACCGATTCCCAGATCATATTCTATAAAAATGATCCTTCCGCCCTTCTCCCTTACCAGATTACGCATTGACAATGTACCTTTTTTCTTAAAATTCCCAAGAAAAATCTCCCGCGTAAGCTGTTGAAGCTCTGACATAACTCCCTGGGTCTGCGGGGAATTATCCTGTGAAATATAACTGATCATCGAACGCATGTCGTCGTATTTGTTCAGAAGCTCTCTGATCTCCTTTGTAGGCGACCCGTCTAAAAATGCACGCAACGCCTGATTATTGCCCTGCAGGGAATCACTGTTCCTTGTAAAATGCGTCAGAATAGCTGAAAATATGTCCTTTGCAGCATTGGGGAAGAACGGCTGATTCGTTTTTTCTACCTTATCATGAAATAATGTCTTGCTGATTTCAATGATATTTTCCTCCATATGCTCATCCGATTCGATTTCATTAAAAATATTCCAGTAATCAACACCGCCGGGGCCTGTTGCTGTCTCATCATTACTGATCACTACATCTCCTGGTCTGTAAAATTCTTTGTAGAAATCTCCCTTTGTGTCAAAAACGATCATTACATCATCAGCCGTCATACTGCTTCGAAGCTGTTGTATAATCTGAAAAAACGCATTTGTCTTTCCTGTTCCGATGCCGCCTAAAAACATCAGATGCCGGCTTAGAAGCTCTGCATCTAATGGCACATATATATCACCGCCGACCCTGTTTGTTCCCATAAATGCACATCTCGCATTTCTCACAGGATACGGCACAGGATCTTCCATTAACTGATTACCGTCAAATACACTTATTTGTTTCATTTTCTCCTCCATAGTAGAATTCAGCGGTCGGTTGAGACACTTGTATTACATGTACATACCTCCGCCGTCCATACCTCCCCCGTCAGGGCCTTCTCCTCCCCCGTCAGAACCTTCGCCCCCTCCGGCACTCTCACCGTCTGTGGCGCTTTCTTCTCCTCCGATACCTTCGCTGTCTGCGGCGGCTTCTTCCCCTTTTCCCGTACCTTCGCTGTCTGCGGCGCTTTCTTCTCCTCCGGTACTTTCGCCGTTATCAGGGCCTTCTCCTTCCGCAGCACCTTCTTCTTCCGCTCCGGCTTCTGTACTCTCTCCGCTATCAGTTTCTTCTCCTGATTCTGCGCTCTCCCCGGCATCGCTTTCTTCTCCGGCTTCTGCGTTCTCTCCGACACCATCCTCTTTTCTGGCCTCTGTGTTCTCTCCTGATTCTGTACCCTCTCCACCATCGTTTTCTTTTCCGGCTTCTGCGTTCTCTCCGGCGGCTTCTCTTTCTCCTTCGGTGGTTTCTTCCCCTTTTTCTGTATCTTCTCCTTCAGCAGCTTCCTCTCCTGATTCCGCACTCTCTCCGGCCTCTGTATTCTCTCCGGCGCCACCCCCTTCCCCTTCATCTGCTCTCTCTTCGGCTTCCGTTCTATCTCCACTGGCTTCCCCGGCTCCACTCTCTTCTTCAGCGCTTTCTTCCCCGTTATCCGCACCTTCTCCTCCAGTGGCTTCCTCTCCCGATTCTACACCCTCCCCATTTTCACTTTCTTCTCCGGCTTCTGTGTTCTCTCCGACACTATCCTCTTCGGCGGCTTCCTCTCCTGATTCTGCACTCTCACCGGATTCCGCATTCTCTCCAGTTCCATCCTCTTCTCCTTCGGCGGCTTCCTCTCCTGATTCTGTGCTCTCGCCGTCTTCACTTCCTTCTCCGGCTTCATTATCTTCTCCGGCTTCTGCACTCTCTCCGGATTCCGCATTCACTCCAGTGCTGTCTTCTTCTTCATCCGCTCCCTCTTCGGCTTCCGCGCTCTCTCCACTGGCTTCCCCGGCTTCACTCTCTCCTTCAACGCCTTCTTCCCCGTTTTCTATGCCTTCTCCTTCAGCGGCTTCTTCCTCATTATCCGCACCGTTTCCTTCGGCAGCTTCCTCTCCTGATTCTGTGCTCTCGCCGACTTCAATTCCTTCTCCGACTTCATTATCTTCTCCGGCTCCATTATCTTCTCCGGCTTCTGCACTCTCTCCGGATTCCGCATTCTCTTCAGCGCTGTTTTCTTCTACTTCTTCCGCTCCCTCTTCAGCTTCCGCGCTCTCTCCGCTAGCTTCCCTGGCTTCACTCTCTCCTTCAGCACTTTCTTCCCCGTTTTCTGTGCCTTCTCCTTCAGCGGCTTCTTCCCCGTTATCCGCACCGTTTCCTTCGGCGGCTTCCTCTCCTGATTCTATGCTCTCGCCGTCTTCACTTCCTTCTCCGGCTTCATTATCTTCTCCGGCTTCTGCACTCTCATCGGATTCCGCATTCTCTCCAGCGCTGTCTTCTTCTACTTCTTCCGCTCCCTCTTCGGCTTCCGCGCTCTCTCCGCTGGTTTCACCGGCTTCACTCTCTCCTTCAGCACTTTCTTCCCCGTTTTCTATGCCTTCTCCTTCGGTGGCTTCTTCCCCGCTGTCAGCTTCTAGTCCGGCAATTGTACTTTCTTCGCCGTTGCCTGAAACTTCCGGTCCGACATTCTCTTCTACACTTGATTCATCCGGCCCGGCATTCCCTTCTGCTCCTGATTCATCCGGCCCGGCATTCTCTTCTGCTCCTGATTCATCCGGCCCGCCGCTCTCTTCTGCTGCCGCACGTTCCGCCGCCGCTTCTGCCTCGATCTGCTCAGCTTTTGCGTTAAACTCCCCATAGCCACTCTGATAGACCAACGGCTCGCTCTGCCGTTCCAGTTCGGGATGCTCCTTCACATAATCCTGATCCAATAATACCTGTGTACCTCCGCCGGGAAGCTCCTGACCTGTCACGGATGTCTGGGGCGCTGCTGTACCGATATTCATCTTCGTTCCCGCGGGCACCGTCATCTCTTCCACATAAAACTGCCCGTTTCCCCATTCCTGAAGAATAGCGCTGTTCATCTTCGACTCCATAGGATCTCCGGGTTTCTCCGTCGTCCAATAAGACCCGTCAGAATATGCATTGCCGCCAAATGAGCGGTATAACGTCATAGGTTCATCCGTTACAACCGTATCATAATTCCCGTTTGTAAAGTTATTCTTCACACTGTCCGGCAGATCGTCTTTTGGTATGCGGTGTACACCATCCATTAAGATCCCTGACTCTTGCGGCATCGAAAAATTTTCCGCCGGACATCTGTCTCCTGCATTTGAATTCCATACATTCTCTCTCGCATGCTGCACCAAATCGCTGATATAACCAGGATTCCCTTCTCCCCCGCCTTCACGGCCAGAGACAGGAGATGGTTGGGAGCTTCTGCGAAATAAATCAAATAATCCCATTTACACGGTCACCTTTCTTCCCGGTTTACAGCCAGCAAAAGACCTCTCCGGCACAAGCCTGCCGCCGTTTTCCGTACTTCAAAGTAAGGAAGCTGATACTTGGACACTACTCTTCTCTCCAGTTCATCGTATGTAATCACGCTGTCTGCCTCTTTCCACACATCATATTCCAACGCTGAGAGCTGTACTTTCCCCCGAAAAGTCACACAATACGCATTCAACTGCAAATCAATTCCAGATCCGATCCCCTGCCGTAAGAATATAAGCGTTTCCATACCTGAGAAATCTCCGTCCGAAAGAGCAGCCAGAAGCCCCGTCTGAATCAGTTTATTCATCGTAGGTGCATAGCCGTTAAGGTCTTCCTTCGATAATGTATTTTTCACATCATTTTCGTATGCTCCCAGCAAGAACTTAGACCAGATTCGGTATTCCAACGGAATCAGACGGACGATCCTGCTCTGAAACGACACCTGTGAAACCATTCTATCCTCTATAATCTCCGCCCCCAGCGGATAGCCTACCGTCAAATAATACATAATCAGTCTTCTTTCCACTTCTCAATTCCAAAATCACCGAACTTCTGAATGTCCATAATCATAGAGCCCAGCTCCTCAATCGCAACATCAGCATCTTCTCCCGGAAGCACCTCCATGATAGAGACCATACTCTGATGGCTCCAGATCGAGATCGGTTTGTCAGAAGCACACTTTGTCATAACATTGATAGACAGGCTCGGCTTCAAAGAGAATAAAAACAGCGCAACAACATACAGAATTAAGATCAGCGCTGACAGGAATATCCCCACCTTCGCCAGAAACGGATGTTCAAATACACTCTTGGCAGAGCTCAAGGATACCATGCTCATTGAAAACGCAAGGAACAAAGCTTTGATGTAGTATTTTTTCTTAAATATGAAGAAAGGCGCTGCCGCTGCAATTCCCAGAATAAACGCCAGAAAAACCGGAAGCTCAGAGAACATTCCTCCCAGTGCACACGCCAGTGTACTGATCAAAAGTCCCGCCAAAAAGTCCCACAGAGCAAAACGCACCCCGTTCGACAGTTCTACGCCTGCAACTTCATCTATTGTAAACTCCGTGTGGCTCATAGCTCTTCCGATCCAGGAACGTCCGCTTAGCCTAAACAGTATCCTCTTATTCGTCACCTGTATCCGCCCCTCCTGCCAGAGTCCGCGAAGCCTTGAACGCGCATTGCATAACTGGTACTGCTTAATCGGTATCTCCTGTTCACACGGCGCGATCAGGTCCGGCACGATCTTCTTTCCTCTCTCGAAGCATCCTTCCACATCATTATTATCTGCTTCTCCGATCCCGATTAATTTGCGAAGCGGGATCCAATCTTCCGTAGATATCGTGTAGCCTTCATTCGGATTCACCGGTCCCCTCTCCTGCCCCGGCTGTCCGCCCATCTGCGGCCCGTTATTATAATATTGGTTCTGCTGATTCCCTGCCTGCTGGTTTCTTGCCATCTGACACTGACAGATCTCTCCGTCCGCCAATGGTCTTCCGCATTGTGTACAAAAATTTGCCATCTCTCATTCTCCTCTTCGATATTTCTCATATGATTTCTCATACGATTTCTCATATGTCTCATATCTCTCATATGTTTTCATTATTTGTTCTTGTTTACAATATGCTTCTTGTTTAAAGAAGCAATCTTATTAGTATCTTTCTGCAATACGCTCCTTATACTGAAGCAATCTTATAGGTATCTTTCTACAATACGCTTCTTATACTGAATGAAGCAATCTTATAGGTATCTTCATCATACTGAAATGATGCATTCATATAAGAACTTCCGGCATCCGTCTTGTCTTCTGTGGTAGGCGTATCATTTCTCCATGATGTGTAGGTGTATGTATATTTCATATCATACTTGTAACTCATCTCTGCCTGAACCTGTCCCTGATAAACATCGTCATAACACTCACATTTGAACTCACTGAATTCTACTTCCTTCAGCTTGTAAGCCTCCCGGTCATGCAAATCGGACACAAGAGAATCATACGCTTCCTCGCAGATATCTGAATATTCCGGCAAGAACAATTCTGCGATCTCATCGAACTTCTTCTGTTCCAATGCAGACTGATAAACCTTCTCCAATGCCTCCTGCATCTTCGCGGTAAATGCCGTCTCCCCTTCTTCTGTCAGCTTCAATGCTTCTGCCGTGTAAGCGCTTTCAGCGAATGCACTGAAGCCGTCTTCATACAGCTCATGCCAGGGCGCCGCTACCTGGATACTATGTTTCCCGGCAAATAATGTAATCCGGTAACAGTCCATGCCTCCGTCTTCTGTCTGTTCTCTGCACTCTTTTGGCAGAACGACTCCGTCTATCGCAACTGTAGCCCCGCAAGGACTATAAATCTGGAAATTCTCTGCTATCTCGTTAGCCGGAGAAACCTTCCATGTGTCGAAAAACATCATTGCCTTTTCACCTTGCTTCATCAAGGTAAGCATTCTGCTATCTGCATTCTTCCCTTTTTCCGTAAATTGGACTATCAGATTCCTCTGAACTCCAGAGCTTTCCAATGATTTGTCTGACATAATCTCAAAATTCGTAATATCAGGAATCTCTGTCTGTTCCATCATAGCGACAAACTGAGCCTTCTGAAGATATTCTCCGTCAGGAAAGTCTGTCAGGTCATAGACTTTGGACCAATCTTTGTCCGCATATGCCTGAAAATATCGTTTCGCTACGGAATTTGGACTGTTTTGGCTGCTTCCAAGCCCATAGAACGCACAGATAATAAGCAGCAGGCACACTGCCTCGGCGATTACAGCAATCTGCATCTTAGACAGCTTTCTCATACTCCCTTTGTATTTCTGCACATTGATCTCCGGCTTTTTTATGGTAATACTGGATCCGCCTGCAGTCTGCTGACCTGTTTTCTGCTGCTCCTTCATCTTCTTCATCTGAGAAGGACGCAGCGGAGCCGTTGAATTCTCCCCCTGAACTGAATTCGTCTGTTCCGGCTCTTCCTTCCCCGGCGCCGCTTGTTCTGTTTCCGCTTGAACTGAGGCAGATTGATTCTCCCACGGACGAAATTCAGGCGTATACTGTGTATCTGATACTGTATTTCCTGACTTCCAGGGTTCCTCGGCGCTGCCGGCAGCACCGCCGCTGTCTGTACCTCCTCCTTCTCTCGGCATCATGGTTTCCGGTACGCCTGCAATCCCCTCCAGATTCGTACCGCAGTTTCCGCAAAACCTGGCGCCATCCTCACATTTGGTTCCACATGTCGGACAAAACAACATATGTTTTTCCCTCTCTTTCCCTTCTACACTCTAACAAATATAAAAGAATAGTAAAATTGTATGAATTTTCCATTAACTATTATATACCAAAATCACAAGAAAGAATAGTTCTTTTATTTTTAATAATTTTAAGTTATAATTGCTATCAGAAACTCTCACACAAGAAAGGAGTCCATCATGAAATCTTCAGAAGAGAACAATCTATTCCGAATCCTGGCAATCGTACTTGCTGTCATACTTGTCTCAGTATCGGCCGGAGGCACATTCTTACTGTTACATTCTTCAGGAACTCCGGCGGTTTCCAAGACTGCCGCAGACGAAGCCAAGACACTGGACGTAATATATCCACAGGAAACAGAACCCGCCGCAGTCAAAAGCATCACCGTCTCCTTATCTTCCGGCGAATCAACTGCAGAAGCCCCGGAAGATGACGGTATCGCAGAGGCGCCGGCTGTTGCCATGGACAAAATAAGTTCTGTCCATGCATCTTCGGAGCTGTCTGAGAATAACATGACACATTCCGCAGGCAGGATTTGCGACGGCAGACTGGACAGCGCATGGGTAGAAGGAGCGTCCGGTCCGGGAGTCAATGAATCCATCATGTTCTCTTTTGATGCTGAATATAAGGTTTCCGGTATGAATATCAACGCCGGATATCAGAAAAATCAGGACATATATTATAAAAACGCCCGTCCGCAGTCTTTGAAGCTTACTTTCTCCGACGGGACAAGCATGAGCCTTCAGCTTAACGATATCTGCGGCCCGCAGAATATCGCATTTGAACATCCGGTCAATACAAAAGAAATATCTGTTGTAACCGAATCCATTTACCCGGGAAATAAATACGAAGATATGGCGATATCCGAGCTTGCATGGTATTAATTCAAAAGGAAATGATAAGGAGAAGGATACACTATGGGAATACGACATATAGCCGCGATTATCAGTCTGATCTCGTCAATCGCTTCTGCCGCCTCGGAAACTCAATATCTTACACCGCCCGATACCCCGGTTCAAGAAGAATCGCTTCCGATACCAGATGCATCAGATATGGTAGAAATATTGGATTTTATTCCTGACATCCAAGTGGAACTCAGGTATGCGACAGAGAATAATTTTACAGGAAAGCAGATCTATGATTTTACAGACGCCCGCCTGCGTTACGGAACTGTGCTGAAGCTTAAGGCCGCACAGGAACAATTGCAGCAGGAAGGGCTGTCCCTCCTGATCTGGGATGCGTACCGTCCGGTTTCGGCACAGTTTAACCTGTGGAACGTCTGCCCGGATCCCGTATATGTAGCCAATCCCAATACCGGATATTCTTCACACAGTCAGGGGAATACCATAGACGTTACCTTGATTCAGGTATCCGGCGCTCCCGTTCAGATGCCGACTGATTTTGATAATTTCACTGCCAGGGCGGATCGGAATTACGAGGACTGTACGCCTGAAGAGACTGCAAATGCGCAGAAGCTTGAAAATATCATGATACAGGCAGGCTTTAAACCGTATTTTGGAGAGTGGTGGCATTACTCTGACACGGACTCTTATCCGGTTGAAACAGAACCTTAGCAGAAAAAAGAACGCCGCACAAGACATCTTTCTTATGCAGCGTTCTTTTCTCGTTTGTTTTCTCTTTACGATCCTTCGGATATCAGGTCATGTATACTTCCCTGTCCGAGCATACCTTAGTAGTTGTCGCTGTAATCAGAGCTGTTAGAATTAGAACTGTTAGTGCTCTTATTCTTTGAAGTTGTGTTGGACGCGTTCTGGTTAGATGCGTTCTTGTTAGATGAATTCTGGTTGCTTGCATTCTGGTTAGATGCGTTCTTGTTAGATGAATTATAGTTCTTAGCCATGTCAATTCCTCCTAATCATTTTTGTTACATGGCTATTATGTCCGCAGAACTCATATTTTATGTATTAAATTCAAAAAATAAATTTAAATGTCTTTTCTGTTTTTGGAATCTCAATTCTTGATTCTCACCCCTGCCTCTGCTAGAATACATATTATAAAGGAGTATCCTCTGCAGACGAGCAGGAGTGAAACACATCAAAAGGAGGCTTACATATGGATCTGCCGCAGAACATCAAAAACGGAACACTCTATAACATGGATTGCACATTTTTATCCGGCATCAGATATATTCGGGAGAGCGCCGATACAATATCTCTTATATTCTCCGCTCCCCCTTCCGGCCGCTTCCCGGAGAGCTTCTTCCTTATGCCGGAAGGCAAAGAATACGATTACCGGACGTTCATTTTCACCCTGACGGAGGCGATCCATCCCTGTCAGCCGCAGGATATTGAATCTTTCTTCACGGCCCGCGCCGTCACGAATGATATCCCCGAACAACGGAAGAACTTCCGGGTCTATGTAACTACGCAAGTACCGGTTCTGTTCGAGGGCGAGAAGCACGAGACCTCCGTTACCGTCAAGGATATCGGAACCGGAGGTTTCCTGTTCGTATCGAAGAAGAAATACGAACCTGGGACGGAATTGTCCGCCATTTTCGCCAAAGCAAGAACACCTGTATGTATTACAGCCCAGATACAGAAGCTCCGTCCGGTGAGAAAAGAAGGGCTGTACGGATATGGATGTCAATTTACGAATCTGTCGCCGAGCGCAGAATCCATGGTCCGCAATTTCGTCTTCCAGACGGAGACTTTACATGCAAAAGCAGTAAAAGAGCGGGAAGAAGCTCTCTCCCGCTAATCATACGGAAGAATTGCAAAATGGCAAAATCAATCTTTGAGAGATTAGGCGGCGAATATGAACGGCAAGGAGATTATCTAATACCGTGCTTAACTGTACCCGCCGAAGAAGAACAGGCAATAGGAATATTGGGACAGCGGCATCTGGACTATCTGAAGCAGTACCGCAAAGTTACATATACCAATCTTCTAACAAGCGGCTGACTGAACGCCTATCTTGCTGACATCGACAGACAGGCACAAGAACGCTCCCATAGGCTCATAGAGGATATGTAGTTTTTGAAAGCGATGTTTTCTATATATTGCGCAACTACACCCGCATTTTTTCTCTTGCACTAAAATATCTGATATGCTATATTATAGATAGAAATGGGAAAGCCACAGAAGCGGCTCTACCCCCGAACAATAACTTTTTACCTCATAAGAGGCAAGTCGTCACTATTGCGAGTAGTGGCGGCTATTTCTTTTTCCCTTGCAAATCTGATAAAACAAATTAGCAAGGGCAACAATGAGTATTCCAATCTGAATTAAATCAGCATATGTAACATACATTGTATCGCCCTCCTTTCTTTCGTCTGGAGGGCTGTTACACCCTCCGAAAATACAAGAGGGGTAAATCCGCCATTGGCTCTATGGTTTCCCATGCAAGAAGTATAGCACACATTTTCTTGTCCTACAATTATAATATTCAAAGTCAATATCAAAATACTGTTAACATCTGAATTTACGGGAGGTATCTATGAACGTTCAAAATTCAATGCCTTGTAGCCCTGCAAAGGCGGTGTGCAAATAATCTCAATCAAATCACCGTCAGGACAAATACCTACGGCGGAATTTACCCCCGACGAAATCAAGCCTCTGCAAAAGGACTATACGGATTTACGGAGACGGCGTTTGCCCTGCATCCTTGTCAAATAAAGTATAATAGACAGTGAAGAACATTTCATTACAATTTTGGAACAATTCATAACAACGGGATTGCCCATTTAACTTGCTTTTGCTATTCTATAATAATAGCGTGGTGGTGATAAGAATGTTGAAATTTGCAATTTGCGATGATGAACCCTATATGGCCCAAGAAATAGCGAACCAGCTTGCCCGGTATATGAATGGAAAGCAAATTACCTCTTACTGTGTCAGCAGCTTTCAAAATGGTTGTTCTCTGTTAGAAAACGACTGCGATTTTGATGTGATTTTCCTTGATATTCAAATGGAACATCTAAACGGAATGGAAACTGCTAAAATGCTCCGCCAAAGGAAAAATCATAGCCTATTGATTTTTGTGACCGTTCTGAAAGAATGTGTATTTGACGCATTTGAAGTAGAGGCATTTGACTATTTACTCAAACCATTAGATAGTGATCATTTCAAGAGAACAATGGACAGGATAATCAAATCTTTACAGCAGAGAGAGACAAAAAGTATTGTTGTCCAGAGAGGAGCTTCCTGTGATGTTATTCTGTTAGCCGAAATAGTGTATTTCGAGGTGCAGGGCAGAAAAATCTATATCCACCAAAGCAACGGAAAAATCACCGACTATTATGATAAGTTGGATGATTTAGAGCATCGTATTGATGGACGTTTTTTCAGATGCCATAGAAGTTATCTTGTCAATATTGAATATATTCGTGGATGTAATGCCGGACAGGTCATACTTTCACAGGGCGATAAAATCCCCGTTTCCAGATTGCGTGAGCGAGATTTAACGCAGGCTCTTTTGCGTTATATGAAAGAGAGGAATTTTTGATATGGACTACTTCAGCCTATGCCTTGACGGTCTTTGCCTACTGGGGCAAAGTGTAATGCACATTGCTTTTGTCAGCCGTCTGACCGGAAAGAAACAGAAAATGTGGCACTTCGTTACCTACTTTTTTCTGCTCTGTACCATACAATGGTTTTTCACTACATTCGACTTTCACGATGTGTTGCCCATCGGTGCGGAGTTGCTTGCATTATACAGCGTGAGCCGTCTGGCCTTGCGGAACCGGCAATCTGTATCTTGGGCCGCCGCAATTTTGGCAGTTTATATTTGTCAGCTTTCTTTTGGTATCGTTAACTCGGTAGAGATAATACTATTCCCACGTATGGTCGGGAAACCACTGCTGTATCTGTTAGTTCTTTTATCAACGCTGACCGTTTTTGCGATCTGCGCCTGTTGTTGTGTTGCGGTATTGAAATTTCTATCTCTGACAGAAGATCGTCAAATGCCGTATGTCGGTTTGTTACTATTGCCCGGACTGTTTTTCTTTGCTGCTGAACAGTATATTCTGCAAACTTCATATAGCGTATTACCTGCGTCCATTTCGTTGGGAGAGGCAGGGAAACATGGTGTGTTATTTGTCATGCAAATCCTGGGGCTGGCCGCGTTACTTTGCACACTGTATGCCTACCAACACATCTGTAACAGCTTTCAAACACGGGCGGCGTTACGATCTTTGGGGCAAGCAACCCAAGCACAAAAAAACTATATTGCCGAGGCACAAAGGCGCTACGAGCAAACGAAAGCATTTCGCCATGATATTGCTAATCACTTGTCTGTACTTAACGGGCTGTTAAATAATGGAGAACTGAATGAAAGCAAAGCATACTTGAACAAGCTGAAAACGGTTTCGACTTCCCTGTCCCTTCCATATCAAACAGGTAATCCAGTGGTAGATATTTTGCTGAGTGAAAAGCTGGGATTGGCAAAAGAAATTACAGCAGAGGTTTCGCTGCTCCTGCCAAGGCCCTGCGGGATGGACGATTTTGATTTGTGTGTGATTTTTGCAAATGCATTGGATAACGCAATCAATGCGTGTCAATCCGCTAAGGGGACGAAGTTAATTCGTATCCGTGGGGAACGGCAGGGTGATTTTTACATGCTCGCGTTTGAAAACAGCTGTTCAGATGAACCGCTGCCCCCGGCGGGAACTGGACTTTCCAATATCAAATCAGTGGCGGAAAAATATCATGGCGCGACACTGACAGAAAAAGTGGGACAGCGTTTTTCTTTGAATGTGCTGTTGAACATTTCAGAACAAACCTATTGATTTTCACTAAAAAATCTTTATGCTCCAATCAGGAAGTGATTTTATGGATATTCCTGCTATCCGTTCAGGCTATCCGTCTACAAATACCCGACCAAATCAAAGCGTTGGCGCAAAAGTCAAAAAGGGGCTATCTATTTCCCGACAGCCCCTTTTACGTTTATTCTCTCTCACTATAGTGATGTGCTTCTTCAAGCATCATATCTTTTACTTTCATCAGACGAATCTGTGAACTTCTCTCATTCTCATCCAGCTTCATCGTGATATACTTGATCGTTGCCTGAGCTTCCGGGATCGTCACGTGCTCTAATGCATTTACACGGCGTCTGGTCTTCTCGATCTCAGCCGCCATAAGCTGGCACGCTTTTTCTGTCTCCGCAAGTTTCAGCATATCCGGCAGGATATCTGCCAGAGATTTTACGGCACCGTCCAGATCGCTGGACGTAAATGCAAAACCATAGGAATAGATATCGTTCGCATCCGCAGTTCTTGTCTTTGTCTCAAAGACAGGAATATTAACGCTCATGACGTTCTTCTGTCCCACCTCAAGATTGACTTCCTGCTTTGGTGTCATAAGTGCTGTATTCAGTGTCGCCTCGTCCATTCCAGCCTTGGCTATGACAAAGTTCTTATTTGCAGAGAGGATTCCGGCTTCTACCTTCTGGCGAAGTGCCATGTTCTCCTTGACCAGATCCAGGAATTGACGCATCAGTTCATCTCGTTTGTCCTTCAGGAGTTTGTGTCCTCTTCGGGCTGTGACGAGCTTCCTCTTGGTCTTCGTCAGTTCCATACGGGTAGGAGTGATCTGTTTAGATGCCATTTAATTGGTCCCCCTTATATCAAAATTCCCGCCATGCCAGCTCGATTCCGCTTCGCTTCTTCTCGCTGCGGGCTGACTCCTTTGCATGATGGATGGTCCCGCCATGCCAGCTCGATTCCGCTTCGCTTCTTCTCGCTGCGGGCTGACGCCCTATGCATCTGCATAAAAACAGCCATTTGTATGCAAGCATACATGTCTGTTTTTATACATCTGCGCATGGCTTACTGCTTACCATAATATTCATCTAAGAACTTGTCGTCGATACGTTTCAGCTCTGCTCTTGGCAGCATGGACAACAGTTTCCAGCCGATCGACAATGTCTCTTCGATAGACCTGTCGTTCGTGTATCCCTGGGATACATACTCTTTCTCGAATGCCTCAGCGAATTCCGCATACTTAAGGTCGATCTCGGTAAGAGCCGCCTCGCCGAGGATGGTCATAAGCTCTTTCGCGTCCTTACCACGGGAGTAAGCTGCGAACAACTGGTTCATAGTGTTGGCATGGTCTGCCCTTGTCTTGCCCTCGCCGATACCTTTATCTTTCAGACGTGAAAGTGAAGGCAGTACGTCGATCGGCGGCTGCAGGCCCTTACGGTACAGCTCACGGCTTAAGATTACCTGTCCCTCTGTGATATATCCGGTAAGGTCAGGAATCGGATGCGTCTTATCATCTTCCGGCATGGTCAGGATCGGGATCATGGTGATACTACCATTCTTTCCTCTCTGACGTCCGGCTCTCTCATACATGGTCGCAAGGTCCGTGTACATATATCCAGGATATCCACGACGACCAGGAACCTCTTTCTTAGCGGCGGAGATCTCACGAAGAGCGTCCGCATAGTTTGTAATATCAGTCAGGATAACCAGTACGTGCATATCCTTCTCAAATGCAAGATATTCTGCTGCAGTCAGCGCCATACGAGGAGTAGAGATACGCTCTACAGCCGGGTCATTGGCCAGGTTGATGAATAGGACAGTTCTGTCAATGGCTCCCGTCTCCTTAAAGGACTCGATAAAGTAGTTGGACTCCTCGAAGGTAATACCCATAGCAGCGAATACAACGGCGAAATTCTCATCCGTTCCGCGAACCTTCGCCTGTCTTGCGATCTGAGCCGCCAACTGTGAGTGCGGCAGACCGGAACAGGAGAAGATAGGAAGCTTCTGTCCACGAACCAGTGTATTCAGACCGTCAATGGCGGATACACCTGTCTGGATGAACTCCTCAGGGTATACACGAGCTGCCGGGTTCATAGGCAGACCGTTGATATCTCTTCTCTCCTCCGGAAGAATCTCCGGGCCATCGTCGATCGGACGTCCCAGTCCGTCGAATACACGTCCCAGCATATCGCCGGATACTCCGAGCTCCATGCTTCGTCCAAGGAAACGTACTTTACTGTTACTTAAGTTGATACCGGCAGCATTCTCATAGAGCTGTACAACAACATCTTCTCCGTCTACCTCCAGTACCTTGCAGCGGCGCTTCTCGCCGCTGGCAAGCTCGATCTCTCCAAGCTCGTCGAATGCGACGCCTTCAACGCCTTTTACCATCATAAGCGGTCCGGCAACTTCCTGTATGGTTCTATACTCTTTTGGCATAATTAGAAGTCCTCCTTCCCAAACGCACCTGCTACTTCTGCGCTTAATTCATTCATAATCTTCTCGTATTCTGCCTCGATATTCTCTGCCGTTGTATATTTGTAACGGCCGATACGCTCTCTTACATCCATTCCAAGGAGAACCTTCATAGATGCACCCTTAGAAAGAGCCTCTGTAGCCTGCTCATAGAACGCAAGAACAAGCTCCATCATTAGATACTGTTTACGGAGCGGTGTATAAGTATCTACCTCATGGAAGGAGTTCTGATGCAGGAAGTCCTCACGGATAGAGCGTGCCGCTTCCATCTTAAGACGGTCTCCCGGTGACAGCGCATCCATACCTACCATCTGCACGATCTCCTCCAACGCAGCTTCTTCTGTCAGAAGGCTCATCATCTTCTGGCGGCCTTCCATCCAGTCTTCAGCAACCGTTCCGTTGAACCAATCATGCATGTTATCCAGATACAGAGAATAGCTGGTCAGCCAGTTGATCGCCGGGAAATGTCTCTTATACGCAAGCGCAGCATCCAGACCCCAGAATACCTTAACGATACGCAGGGTTGCCTGGGATACGGGCTCGGAAGTATCACCGCCCGGAGGAGATACGGCGCCGATAACTGACAGTGCGCCCTCTCTTGCATCCTTTCCAAGGGAAACCACACGTCCGGCTCTCTCATAGAACTCTGCAAGACGGGATCCTAAGTATGCCGGATAACCTTCCTCACCAGGCATCTCTTCCAGACGTCCTGACATCTCACGGAGCGCCTCTGCCCAACGGGATGTGGAGTCAGCCATCAACGCTACGGAATATCCCATATCACGGAAATACTCAGCGATCGTGATACCTGTGTAAATGGATGCCTCACGGGCTGCAAAAGGCATATCTGACGTATTCGCGATCAGAACGGTTCTCTCCATCAATGAACGGCCTGTCTTCGGGTCCTTCAGTTCCGGGAACTCGTTCAGAACGTCCGTCATCTCATTACCACGCTCGCCGCAGCCGATATATACTACGATGTCAGCCTCAGCCCACTTCGCAAGCTGATGCTGGATAACTGTCTTACCGCTTCCGAATGGACCAGGTACGGCTGCAACACCGCCCTTTGCAATCGGGAAGAACATATCTACAACTCTCTGTCCTGTTACAAGCGGAGCATCCAACGGAAGCTTCTTCACATATGGACGTCCTTTACGAACCGGCCACTTCTGCATCATGGTAAGTTCTTTGTCGCCGTCTTTGGTCGTAACGACTGCAACAACTTCTTCTACTGTAAATTCACCGGATTTGATCTCTTTTACCGTTCCGGCAACTCCGTAAGGAACCATGATCTTCTGCTCAACAACGGCTGTCTCCTGAACTGTACCAAGCACATCGCCTGCTTCTACTTCATCGCCGACCTTCGCAACCGGAACAAAGTTCCATTTCTTATCTCTCTTCAGGGAAGCAACCTCAACACCGCGCTGAAGGTTATTTCCTGAAATCTTCATAATATCATCAAGAGGACGCTGAATTCCGTCATAAATACTTGTGATAAGGCCAGGTCCAAGTTCAACGGACATTGGCGCGCCTGTAGATTCTACCGGCTCGCCAGGTCCAAGGCCTGATGTCTCTTCATATACCTGGATGGATGCCTCATCTCCATGCATCTCGATGATCTCTCCGATCAGACGCCGCTCGCTGACACGTACAACGTCAGACATGTTCGCATCACGCATACCGGATGCGATGACAAGCGGTCCTGCTACTTTTTTAATCGTACCTGTACTACTCATTTTTTGCACGAATCCCCTTTCTTATGCAACTTAGCGAGGTACTGTCGAGCTTAGTTGCAAAGTACATCCTGCCGGCTTAGCGGCATGGATGTTTCATTCATTACTGTTGTGAAAATACGATATCTGAGCCTACCGCGATCTCTACCGACTTCTTAACTCCTGCGACACCAGCTCCGGTATTGCCTGCAATACCCGGAATCTGGATAACTGCCGGAGTAATCTGCTCCTGATATCTCGCAATCTCATGTTTCAGTTCAGCCGCCCACTTCTCCGTAATATAGATCACTCCATATTTGCCGGAGGCAAGACGCGCGAGCTTCTCTGCTGCTTCTTCCCGGGTACTTACTGGGAATGTGTCAAGACCCAGTGTTGCGAAGCCATAGATACTGTCATAATCGCCCAATACTGCAATCTTATACATACATATCCCTTACCCTTTCCCGGATTGAATCGTCCGGTAAATCGTTCAATTTCCCGGAAAGTATGATTCGTACCGTTTTAATCTCATTCTGTCTTGCAATTACATAGGCCACTACCGGTCCTATGGTAAATGCGTTATATTTCTGCGGACTGATCGTCTGGATGATACGGTTATCGCACCAACGCTCGAACGCTGACGGAGAATCAGCAAGAGCCTCCGCTCCCTCTGCATAAGCAGTTCCCATCAGATATTCACGGATCGAATCCTGACCGCTAAGCGCCGCCTTGGATAACTGATCCACACTGATGCTGCTGCATTCAGCCATCGCCCGCTTCATGAATTCTATTGATTTCGCGGTTTTCTGTGAACGCACGGCAATCTTGATGTCAGCAACCGCAACCGTTGACTCCGCATAATCGCGGATGATCGGTGCCTTCGATGCCTGACCGGCCGCATAGACCGCATCAAGCGCTGCCTTATCGATGATCACATCGCACAACTGTCCGTCTCTGGTATGAAGAAGCGCCTCATACGCCTCTTCCGCCGCATGCTGCATACTCGCCGGAAGCTTCCCGAAATTCTTCTCCTTAACGATCTCAACCATCTCACTGCCGGAGATCTCAACATCGTCATAGAAGATATGAAGTCCGTTCTCACTCGTGCACACTTCCTTGATTGCGGCTTTCAGATTGTGGAAAAGCTTCGGATAAGAAAGGACTGCGAAATTCTCCATATCGATGGATAACTCCTTCACAACCTCCCAGATCTTCTCCTCTTCCCTTGTCAGTATCGCCTCCGCATTTCCCGAAGACTCACTGTCACCCCATCCTTTTTCCTCCAAGAACTGCAGACATTGTCCGTAGTCCTGACAGGCGATGAGCTGATCGATAACAGCATCCGAGAACAGAGACACCTCTAAAGCACGTATGCGCGCAACCGCGTAGGTATATTGTTCACTCATTAGCGCCTCCTACGAAAATAACATACGATGAACCTTATCTGACAATTCATCTCTCTTTGCATCAAATATTGCTCTCAGCGTACAGTTCTCTTCAATACCGCCGTAAACAAGGATGAAGCCATTCTCTATATTCTTTCCGCTTCTGGATACCTTAAGGTTCCCGCCGTTTGCCTTCGCCTTCTGCTGGGCATCCTGTTCAAACCCTGTCGGCATCCTCTTAAGATCGGCAGCTGAGAAGAAGATCTCTCCCTCCTGCGGCAGCGCATATTTGCCAAGCAGCTTAAGTACCATATCGAAATATTCCTTATCTCCCAGATCTGTCACTGCCTCATACGCCTTATCGAGCACCGACGCGATCATCTCCTGCTTCGCGCCAAGAATCTTCGTTCTGCGCTGCAGGTCGATGGAGGATGCGATACGCTCTTTATAATTAGCTGTATCTGCTGCTGATTTCTTGGAGATGCTGCTTCGTCTCTTCTCGGCTTCTGCCTTCGCCTGATCGAGGATCTCTTCTGCCTCGGCTTTCGCTTTCGCTGTCTTTGCGTCCGCTGCTGCCTTCGCCTCATTCAGGATTTGACTTTTCATCTTATCTAATCCCGCCATAAACTTTAAGCCTCCTTATCTTTGCAACCGGTCTCTTCAAACTCTGGTTGCATGATACATCATTCCTTACTATTAGATCTGAACTGCATTTACAGCCAGGATAGAGATCAGAAGTGCAAGGATCGCGTATGTCTCAACCATCGCCGGGAACAGCATAGCTTTACCGAACTGATCTGGCTTCTTAGCTACGATACCGATAGATGCTGCAGATGTCATTCCCTGGTATTTACCGGAGATCAGACCAACGATACCGATCGGCATACAAGCTGCAAGGATCAGAAGTCCTGTCTGCGGATCTAATGCAGCAGCGCCGCCGCCGAGAAGACCAACCTTGGATAATGTGATGAATCCAACAAGCAGACCATAGATACCCTGTGTACCAGGAAGAAGCTGCATGATCAGAACCTTCGCGAATTTGCTTGGGTCTTCTGTTACAACTCCGGCTGCTGCCTGACCTGCGATACCAACTCCGATCGCTGAGCCTGCTCCTGCAAGAAATACTGCTACTGCTGCGCCAAGTAACGCATAAACAAGTCCTAAATTACTCCAAATACTCATGATAAAGTTTCCTCCTTAATATCTACATATTTTGTATCTGATTTGAATGGTTCAAATGGTTTTCCGCCGCCTTCGTAGAATTTACCGAAGAACTCTACAAACTGCAGACGGTTCGTGTGCACATACGCACCAAGAAGGTTGATCGCCAGATTCAATGTGTGTCCCACAACGAACACGATCACGAATCCGATCACTCCCATTATTCCTTTGCCAAACATGCTTCCCATCTGGTTTACTACGGATGCGATAACTCCCGTAGCAAGACCGAGCGCCAACAGACGTGAATACGACAGCACATCGCTGAGCCATCCTGTAATATTGTAAATGTCATATGCACCAAGTGCGATCCGAAGTACCGGATTCTTACTGTCACGTCCGGACATCAGCAGAAGCCCTACCGCGCCGATGATCGCCAATGCCTTGGCAATTGTATTCAGGATCGGCGGGAATACGATCTGTGCCTGCGCGATGGATGCGAAGATATCTGTCGGCAGAAGCATCAAGATCAGACCGATCAGAAATGCGAACCAAAGCACAACATCACAGAAGAAGTCCATTACCTTGCCGTCCTTAAGCTCCATATATCCCTTGATTCCCAGTCCCACGAACAGGTGGACAACTCCGAATGCAAGAGAATATACAAGCAGACGCATCGGGTCGTTCAACGGTATGAACCAGAGAGCCGGCACCGTGACCAGCTTGCCGAAGAATACTTCTGATACGATATCCACAACATTACCGAAATATCCTCCGAATAAGATTCCCCATACCATCGTAGACACGCCGCAGTACATGAACATCTTAATCGACTTACGCAAGCCCGCTTCCATGCGCGGGAACTTCTTCAATACCACGAAACAGGCGACCGCAATGATCGCGCCGTAAGCGGCATCTGACAACATCATACCGAAGAAGAATACATAGAAGAACGACATGATCGTCGTCGGGTCGAATTCTCCCTTATGAGGCAAGCCGTAAGAGCCGAGCACGCCTTCAACGCTGGCTGAGAATCCATTGTTCTCAAGGATTACCGGCGGCTCCTCATCTTCCTTTAATTCCTCCACATCGATCACACAGTCAAAAGCCTCGCCGATAGCCTTCTGTACTGCCGGCACAGCCTTAGCAGCCGCGTATCCGCTGACCACGAATGTCCGCTGCGACTGCGGAAGAGTTCCGAGAACTTCGTATTTATCTGCTCTCATCCGGAAATAATCTCCGATAATCTTCAGATCTTCCCTGGCAGTTGAATACCCTCTGATCTCTCCTTCGATCTTTTCTATCTCTTTATTCAATTCCTGGATCTTCGTCTCCAGGTTCGCCTTCTTAACAGCAGGCACCTTACCTGTCACCTGTGAAGGTCTCGCAAACCCTCCTGACCTTAAGGCGTCTTCCACCTTCGTCTCTTCTGTCCTTAGACAAAAAACGCTCAGATAGGCCGCATCCTTATCGCTGTTGATGATCTTCACATCCACAGCTTCTACCTCAGGTTCACGCTTTGCAACCAGTTCATATACTGATTCCAATGTCGTCTCCCCAGGCATCGTCCCTAAGAGCATTGATACTTTGTCCGTGCCCTTATAATTCATCGGCACATCCAACGCAAGCCATGGACGAAGCGACTCGATCTGATTCTCCAATTTTAGAATATTCGCCTTGTTCTCTGCTATCTCCTTGTTCATCGCAACCAAACGGTTCGCCTTCGAGATGATCTCGCCTTTGCTGTCGGCAACTTCACTGAACTTCTTCTTCTCGACCAGTTTCTTGCCTTCCAGGCCTGCCAGCATCGAACTCTTCTCTGGAGCATACGCATCCAGCACGGCTAATGCCTGTTCCGTAACCGACGCCTGCTTCTCAAAATTCTGTCTGGCTCCTTGCGTATCCATCCTCTCGAAGCCGTCTTCCTCTTCGGCGATCTGGTTCATCTCAATCAACCCCAACGACTGAATCTTCTCTAAGATAGCCTTACGGTCTTTCTTAAGCGCGCAGATACTAATTCTTTGCATCTGCAATACAGCCATAGCCACATCCCTCCTTTACTACAATTCTCTCTCCATGTACGGCTGTGCAAAAGTCATACCAGCTCTGCAATCACCGCAGACACTACGTCAGACTCTTTTGAAAGCGCGTCATTCCTAAGCGATGCGATCTCTTTCTCTACGCTGTCCATCGCTTCTTGTTCTGACTTTCTCCCGGCTTCTTTTGCCGCATCAAGGTCTGCCGCAGCTTTTGCTTTAGCCTCGGCCTCAGCTTTACTTACCATCTCAGCAGCCTCGGCTCTCGCCTTTTCAAGGATCTCGGTATAGGCTGCATCAGCTTTTTTTACGATATCTTCTGCCTCATTTTCCGTCTCCTTGATGGTCCTAATGGTTTCTTCTACCATCTGTTCACCACCTCTCCATCTTAATACTAACAGTTGAAGTATAACTAGCGAAAAAATTATCACCATACAAAAGTATAATATAATCTTCAAAAAAAGTCCACAATATTATGTTTTTTTCTACTGACATTTCGATAATATCATACAAAATTCAACTCCACTCCAACCTGTGCAGCTCGCCGGAAAGCTTCAGGTCCGCGAATCCATTCTGCCTGAGCGCTTCATACAGCACGATTGCCGCCGAATTCCCCAGATTCAGGGAGCGGATCCCTCCCGTCATCGGTATCCGTATGCACTCCTCCCTGTGATCTACCAGGATCTCCTCCGGTATCCCCGCGCTTTCCTTTCCAAACATAATATAGCAGTCCGGCTCATACCTGACCTCTGTATAGGTCTTCGCCGCCTTAGTCGTCGCCATGTAGATCTTCGCTTTGGGATTGCGTTCCAGAAACTCGTCATAATTAATATATGTCGTCACATCCAGATTATCCCAGTAATCCATCCCCGCACGCTTCAGATTCTTCTCGTTCAGCCTGAAGCCCAGCGGCTCGATCAGATGAAGCCTGGCATTCGCCGCCACACAGGTACGGCCGATATTCCCTGTATTCGCCGGAATCTCCGGTTCATGCAATACAATATTCAGCATACGTCCTCCTAAGCCCTAAGCCTCTCCACAAATCTGCCCAGACGCCCAACCGCTTCTTTCAGATCCTCCAAGGAATAAGCATAGGATACTCTAAGGAAGCCTTCCCCGCATTCGCCGAATGCAGTTCCGGGCACCGCGGCAACCTTCTCTTCATCCAGGAGCCTGGTGGCGAATTCCTCGGATGTCATGCCGAATCCCTTGATACACGGGAATATATAGAACGCCCCAAAAGGCTCGAAGCAGGGCAGACCCATCTTCTGAAATTCATGGATCAGGAATCTCCTTCTCTGATTATAAGCCGTGCGCATCTGCTGCACCTCGCCGTCACAGTTCCTTAAGGCTTCTACCGCGGCATACTGGCTGTTAGTCGGCGCGCACATGATCGCATATTGGTGGATCTTAAGCATCTGTTCCGTGATCCTCTGCTGTCCGCAGATATAGCCAAGCCTCCATCCGGTCATGGCAAATCCCTTGGAGAATCCGTTGATGACCAGCGTCCGGTCGCGCATCCCCGGCAGGGAAGCAATAGATACATGATCATCCTTGTAGGTCAGTTCCGAATAGATCTCATCCGACAGCACATAGAGATCATGCTCCTTCACCACCTCGGCAACCGGCTCAAGGTCTTCCTTGGTCATGATCGCGCCGGTCGGGTTATTCGGAAACGGCAATACCAGAAGCTTCGTCTTCGGCGTGATGGCCGCCTTAAGTTCCTCTGCCGTCAGCTTGAATTCATTCTCTTCCTTCAGCGGAATCACCACCGGAACTCCGTTCGCCAGAATCGTGCAAGGCAGATAAGATACATAGCTTGGCTGGGGGATCAGTACCTCATCTCCCGGATCCAGCATAGCCCGAAGCGCAATATCGATCCCTTCGCTTCCTCCGACCGTCACTATGATCTCGTTGTCAGGATCATAGGCAACTTGTATCTTTCTTTGTAAATATTTTCCAATCTCTACCTTCAGTTCCTTCAGCCCTGCATTAGAGGTATAGAACGTCCTTCCTCTTTCCAGAGAATAGATTCCTTCCTCACGGACCCTCCAGGGCGTATCAAAATCAGGCTCTCCGACTCCAAGCGAGATAGCGTCCGGCATCTCACTTACCATATCAAAAAACTTACGGATTCCCGACGGCTCAATTCCAACAATTTTCTTAGATAAGGGATCTCTCATTACGGCGTCACCAGCATCCTTTCTGATTTGTTCTTCTGGAACATCAAAGTTCCATGGTCTTTGTATTTCTTCAATATAAAATGTGTAGTCGTACTTATCACATCCTCAATAGGGGACAGCTTGCCTGATACAAATCTTGACACCTCCATAAGCGTCTTGCCCTCTACCGTCACGATCAGGTCGTAGCCGCCGGATGTCAGATATACGGCAGTCACTTCAGGATAATTGCAGATTCTCTCGGCAGTCTTGTCAAATCCTTTGTCCCTCTGCGGCTTCACACTGACCTCGATCAGCGCGTTCACCCGCTCCTCTCCTGTCTTATCCCAGTCGATCAGCGTATGGTAGCCGCAGATGATCTTCTCCTTCTCCATCTGCGCCAGCTCATTGGCGATCGTCACCTCATCAGAGTCCAGGAGAACCGCAAGTTCTCCAAGGTCAGCCCTGCTGTTTTTCTCCAGATACTTCAATATCTGCTTTCTGATCTCTTCCATCTTCTTTTACCTCCCTGTTTGTCATATCCATATCTTGTATATCTCATCCGGCGCAGGCCGGTCAATATACCGCATATCCTCACCGTTATGGAGCACCTTGCCGTTCCCCTCTGCGATCCGTCCGATCACGGACGCTCTGATCTGATTCTTCTCCAGCTCATCCGCCAGTGCTTCGCCGTCCTTCGCAAGCATCAGGAAGCTTCCCGCGGACGTCAGCTGATATGGGTTCAGCCTGTAATGCTCACAGATCTCTATCGTTTCCTGCAGGACAGACATCCGCTTCATGTCTGCTTCTATTCCCATGCCGGTCTTCTGCGACAGTTCCCACAGTGCTGCCAGAATCCCGCCTTCCGTGATCTGATGTATCAGCGATACTCCGGCGCTTCTTGCGATCTTCAGCTCCTTTCCGGCAAACAGCCCATCCCGGCGGGACTGTATCTGATTGATGAATACGGGAGCGAACCTTTGTCTCAGTTCATCCTCCTTCTCATCAACGATGTGCAGCATTCCCTCCATACCGATCCACTTAACAAGCACGATATCCCGGCCTTCATCCGCATCCCGGCCTTCGCCTCCATCCTTGCCTTCATCCGTCTGAATATCCTTCCTCCCCAGACCAATTCCAGATATCAGGACAACCGGGGTTCTGTACAGAGGATTCTGCCGGATCTTCGTATTCTTAAGTTCTATTTTATATTCACGGCAAACCTTGCGGATCTTCTTCTCCATCGCATAGGCTTTCGTCCGGTCTGCCTGCGGCGGAAATATGATCTCTGCATCGACACTCATACGCTCTGCATCTGCCGCCGCAAACGAATTCGCCGCCCTTGCAAGCGCATATACGCCGGTCTCCTGCGACCAGCCGTATGCCGCGGCAGTCTCGCATATAAGCCTGCCCGCCTCTGTATTAATCTTCATATTGGCCTCCCGCAATCTGCATTATCTCTGCTCCCAGAAAATAACAGCGCTTGATATCCGTGTTGGCTGCGCGTCCGCAAGCCGACGGTGCAGCGCGCTCTACACTACCAGATAGGGGATGATCGACGTCCCGATCATGGCAATAATAACTACTATAATAAGGATCGCGATGATTCTTCTTGTCTTTTTATCATTGAAATTCATATGATCTACCTGCTTCTTTCTTCGATAATTACGCATTTCCTATATTCTATACTGTTTGCCGTACTTTTGCAAGAATTAAACGCATCATTCTCCGCCCGCATCGTTGACCGCCGGCAACGCAGTCTGATGGAAATTTAGGCAAGGAGGTTATCCAGAATATAATACAGACACTAGTATAACGAATATTAAATTGTTGATAGTTTAAATAGTTGTTGCTTCATCTAGATCAATTTCATCCATTTTATAT
>ERZ808046.543-NODE-543-length-29802-cov-7.304458_pt1 | contig 29802 bp, 27 predicted proteins | sample MGYA00380196_ERZ808046 | MGnify/ENA primary metagenome ERZ808046 (study PRJEB31490, sample SAMN06133421) | mouse gut metagenome | isolation source: Z6_2 | host: mice | place: China: Chengdu | collected 2015-05 ...
TTGCACTTGCTAAGCTCCTCAAACATATGGTATGCCTCGATGGAACGCCCGGAGCCTTTGACCCCTTCCGCGGCATCCGTCAGCACGAAAACAGGCCTGTAATAGCTTTCCCGAACCCGTCCTGCCACAATCCCCGCAAGGCTCTCGTGGCACTTGGGAAGGTAGATGACCAGCACCCGGTCGTCCCGGATTTCTCCCGTCTCCACCTGTTCCTTCGCCCAGACAACGGCCGCTTCCGTCATCTCTTTTCTGCTGTCATTCAATGCCTTCAAATCTCCTGCCAGCACGTCCGCCTCTTTCTTACTCTTCGTACGCAGCAGGTCAAGGGCCCGTTTCGCCGTATCCAGCCTTCCGCTGGCATTCATACAAGGCCCTAGGATGAAACCGATATGGTACGCCCGGATTCTATCCTTTTCCAGTTTCGTACATTCCATTAATGCACGCAGGCCTAAGTTCTGCGTACTGCTGATTCTTCTAAGCCCCTCTTTCACGATGATGCGGTTCTCATCTTCCAAATCCATCACGTCGCCCACCGTGGCAATGGCTGCATTTTCCAACAGATAATCCAGGTTTTTTGCGTCTCTTCCCATCTCCCCACACAATACCCGCACAAGCTGGTATGCCACAGCCGCGCCGCACAGCCCGGAAAAAGGATAGGCACAGCCTTGCTGCTTAGGGTCAACGACTGCGTCCGCCGGCGGCAGGCGGTAACTGCGGGTCCCTTCCACTTCCTCGTAAGGCACCTCATGATGGTCGGTCACAATGACAGTCATTCCAAGGCTCTTCCCGTAGGCAATCTCATCTGCCGCGGCAATCCCGTTGTCACAGGTGACAATGGTGTCCACGCCTGCCTCGTATGCTCTGCGGATCAGCTCCCGGTTCAGACCGTAACCGTCTTTTTTCCGGTCCGGAATATCCGTGTCCACCCGCGCGCCTGCCTTTTGAAACCCCTGCAGGAGAATATAGGTGGCACACACTCCGTCAATGTCATAGTCTCCGATGATCCGGATCGGTACGTTTTCCTGAATCTTCTTTTTCAGCAGTTTTACCGCTTCCGGAATTCCTTTCATCAAAGACGCCGGATGCAGATCCTGAATCCCTCCGTGGAGATACTGCTCAATCTCCTCTTCTCCTGTAATCTCTTTGTTGCGAATCAGGCGGGCGGTAAAAGGAGAGATCCCAAACCGCCTTCCGATCGCCTGAAAGTCTGCTCCTTTTCGGATCTCCACCCATTTTGCCATCGGTCAGTCTCTCCTTTGAATATGAAATTGAAATGCTGTGTATTCCGGTACTTCCCGCTCAATGGGAAGCCCTGCATGCATCAGCGCAGAGCCGGAATACAGCTCTTCTTTTCCATTCACGGTATAAAACGCATTTGGTAAAAGTCCTTTCATGCGAATATATTCCTGAGGGCCGTTGCAGGTTAAGTTGGTCACGATCACGCTTAAAAGCGCTTCCTTTTTGTCCTTGCTCACATGAGCCCAGGCAGTCATATTTCCCGTCTCAAACGGATTGGTCAGCCGGTAATAATCCCCCTTGATGATCAGAGGATAATATTTCCGGAACAGATCACTTTGCTCCCTGCAAAGGGTCTGCTCCTCCTTTGTCAGATGTGTGGCATCCAGCTCATATCCAAACGTTCCGCACATGGCCACCACCGCTTTTGTCTTAAGAGGCACCAGCCGTCCGCTGTCCGATATATGAGCGCCCATCGTGGACACCGGATAGACAAAGGAAGTGCCGTAATGCAGTTTCAGCCGGTCAATCGGATGGTTGTTGTCGCTGACCCAGTACTGAGGATAATAGTGCAGCATACCCGGATCGTATCTGCCGCCCCCTCCGCTGCAGCCCTCAAACAGAATATCCGGATGGGTCTTGATAATGCCGTCCATCACCCGGTAAAGTCCCAGAATATAGCGGTGACAGACTTCTCCCTGCTGCCCGGCGGGCAGTGCATTGGACCAGATGTCTGCAAGAGAACGGTTGATATCCCATTTGACATAGAAGATATTGGCGTTGTCCAGGATCTGATTGATACTCTTGATCAGATAATCCTGCACCTCTTTTCTGCTCATATCCAGAGCCAGCTGATTTCTGCTGCGTACTCCTTTCCTTCCCGGAATCTCCATGGCCCATTCCGGATGCGCACGGTAAAGATCACTGTCCTCCGAAACCATCTCCGGCTCAAACCAGATGCCAAACTTCATTCCCAGATCATTGATCTGCTCCACAAGCCGGTCCAGTCCGCACCGGATCTTGTCCTGGTTCACTACCCAGTCTCCAAGACTGCTGTTGTCGTCATCCCTCTTTCCAAACCATCCGTCATCCATCACAAGAAGATCCACGCCCATCTTTTGGGCTGCCTTTGCGATCTCCACCAGCTTCACGTCATCAAAATCCATAAAGGCTGCTTCCCAGCTGTTGATCAGTACCGGTCTTTGCACCTTCTGAACATATTTGCTCTCGCACAGATTGGTCCGGTAAAAATCATGATACAGATGAGACAGACCTGTAAAGCCATGTTCTGAAAAAGCCATGACCACCTCCGGCCCTTCAAACATTTCTCCCGGATTCAGCTGATAAAAGAACTGCTTCGGGCTGATTCCCATGACAAGACGAAGCTGATCATACTGGTCCAGTTCTGCTTCTGCCAGGAAATTGCCGCTGTACATCAGAGAAAATCCATAGCAGTCTCCATGATCCTCCGTTGCCTCCCGGTCGCAGAGAATCACAAAAGGATTCTGCTGATGGCTGGAGAATCCGCGTACACTTCCGATGGTATGGATATGATGGGTCATGGGCTGACGCTCCACCTGGCGTTCCTGCCCGTAACGGCCCGGCAGACTGACCAGATCCATGCGGGCCCCATTGAGAAAATCCAGACAGACGGACATGATTTTCTTTATATGAACCGGCTGATCCCCTTGATTGACCACTTTGACCGCCCTGGTAATGATGTCCGCTTCCTCAAAGACACTGTACAGGAGAAGCACCTGCACCTTGCTGATCTGATCTGTCAGAGTGATCTGCAAAGTATCTGCCGTGTCATCCTTTCCGGCAAACACCGACGGCAGCGTATCCAGCCGGTATTTTCCCTTCTGGATCTGGTGATCTGTCGTCTTCCCGTGGAAGACATGACTTCCATCGCCGTTTACCACTTCGATGCTGGATACACGGAAATCTCCCTGCTGCTGGGTGCTGAATTCCTGCGGCTGTGCGTCCAGAGAAAAGGTTCTTTCATTTCTGGATTCATAGGGATTGCCGGAAAAACCACGGTCGTACTGCCGGATCTGATAACTCATATCCGGATCACAGATGGAAGGTCCATAGTACAGATGCAGCAGATAATCCAGATTTCCCGCCTTCATCTGATAGGACGTATTTCTGGTATGCAGTGTCCAGGTTCTGTATGTTTCGTTATAAATAATTCCCATTGTTATCCTCCTGCTGTTCTGTCGTCTGAGTTAATTTTTTCTCCAGGCAGACAAGCTGCACATCTGGAATCCCGTTGAACACGCACGGAACTACGGATATTTCCTTGTATCCAAGTTTTTTGTACAGCTTTCTTGCTCCTTTGTTGTAAAAATTGGTGTCCATACGCAGATATGGGCATCCATGCTCCAGAGCATAATTCTCATAGTACGTGACAAATTTTGTCCCATAGCCTTTTCCTGCTTCCTTCGGTGAGACCACCAGCGTATGCAGAACCATCACCTGGTCTTCTCCGGCGTCATGCTCCCAGTCTGCCCGGGCGTATTCCGGCACCTGCTCCTGGTTGATTCTGGCAGCTGCCACAATACGTCCCTGTACCTCCTCCACAAACATATCCTGGCACTCGATGGATGACATCGCTGTCTCTTTCGAAGGATAAACACCCCGGATCCAGTTCGTCGTCATCCTTCCTGCCTCATTTTCCGCGTGAATTTCATCGTAGATTTCGGCAATCCGGTCCACATCTTCCTTGGTTGCTTTTCTGAACATCTTGGTTACTCCTCTTATCTGTTCTTTTTTTTAAGAAACGGGCGCCCACTGACGCCCGCTTTTTCGGATTCGTTATGCTTCTTTTTTTACAAATTTTGTCTTCATGATATACCAGAGCGCCCCTGTGATGCACACAGACGAATAGGCTCCGCATACAATGCCAACCATCAGCGGCAGAGCAAACTCTTTGATAGACGCCACACCCAGAATATAGAGCACTGCCACCATCACAAAAGTAGTCAGTGATGTATAGATGCTTCTGGTCAGAGTCTGCGTGATGCTTGCGTTCACCACGCCCTCCAAAGTATCTTTTTTCTTCATGTCTGCCATATTCTCCCGGATCCGGTCGAAGATGACGATGGTCGCATTGATGGAGTAACCGACAATCGTCAGCATACAGGCAATAAAAGTATTGCCCACAGACACCCGTGCTGCCGCATAGAAAGCCAGCACTACCAGCACATCATGCACCAGCGCCACCACCGCACTGGTTGCAAAACGTACGTCTTTAAAGCGGATCCAGATGTAGATCAGCATACAGACTGTCGCAATGATAACTGCCACAATAGCGTCATTTTTCACTTCCTGGCTGATGGCCCCGCTGATATTTTCCGCCGTAATCGTCGCCTTATCCACCCCAAAGGACTCGGAGAGCTTCGTATTCAGAGCCTCGCGCCCGGCAAGATCCAGCTCCTTGGTCTTGATGATCACCTGGTTGGTTCCTGCCACCTTCTGTGTCTGGATATCATTGTCTCCTGTAACCTCTGATACCACCGGAACTACCTGCGCGTCAATCTCTTCAATACTCAAATCCTCCTGAAACTCCACCGTGGTAGAAGTACCACCCTGGAACTCCAGACTGTATGCCAGAGCTCCTTTTTGGGAACCTGCATTTACCCCCATCAGCACCAGTCCGCCGGCGATCACTGCCAGAGAAACGATAAAACAAATCTTTTTCTTTGCCAGGAAATGGATCTCTTTCTGCTCTTTTGCAAGACCAAAATATTTTACATCCTGAAGTCCCAGTGCATAGAACGCATGCAGCACCAGTCTGGTCACCACAAGCGCCGTAAACATGGACACCACAATACCAAGAGCCAGCGTCTGCGCAAAGCCCTTCACGCTTCCGGATCCCTTCAGGGACAGGACAAGTGCCGCGATCAGGGTCGTAATATTGCCGTCCACAATGGCAGAAAGCGCTTTCTGGAAACCGATCTTCATGGAAGAACGCACCGTCTTCCCGGTGGCCAGCTCCTCCCGAATGCGGGCAAAGATAATCACGTTGGCATCCACTGCCATGCCGATGGAGAGGATGATACCTGCGATACCGGGCAGGGTAAGGGTCATCTCGAAACCGTTCAGAAGTCCCAGTACCAGACCCACATAGGAAGTCAGGGCAATGCCGGATGCCAGTCCCATAAGGCGGTATGCAAAAATCATAAAAAGAATCACCAGGAGAAAGCCGATCGCGCCTGCCTTCAGACTGGTTGCGATCGCCTCTTCTCCCAGTTTTGCACCCACCACGTTGGAGCGCAGTTCCTGCAGTTCCAAAGAGAGAGTACCAATCCGGATTGTAGAAGCCAGCTGCTCTGCCTCCTCAAAAGTGAAGTCTCCGCTGATCTGCGCCTGTCCGCCTCCGATGGCTTCATTGACCGTAGGCGCACTGATCACTTCGCCGTCATAGATGATGGCAATCTGACTGCCAATATTGGCTGCCGTTGCCACGGCAAATTTGGTCGTGCCTTCATCGGTCAGCGTCAGCTGTACCACATATTCCCGGCCGCCGGTGAACTCGTCCGTATTGGATCCGGCTCTCGCATCTGCCACATCCGTGCCTTCGAGCACCACCGCGCCGTCCATGGTCTGAAACTGAAGAGATCCCGGTTTTCCAAGCTCTGCCAGGATGCTGTTGGCATCTGTCACGCCCGGAATCTCGATATTAATCCGGTTAGAACCTTCCTGATAGACCTCCGCCTCTGTACTGTACACTTCCACACGCTTCTGCAGCTTGTAGATGGTATCGGACATATCCTCTGCGGTCGGTGTTTCCTCTCCCACTGCCTCGTAGGTAATGCTGACACCGCCTGCCAGATCCAGGCCCAGCTTGATATGCTCCGCTGCTCCCGCTTTGTCTTCACCCCAGCCAACAGCAGCAGTAAAAAGTAAAAGCCCTGTCAGGACAATGGTCACAAGCAGGGTGATAACTGCTTTATTTTTCTTCATAACTTTCTCCTATAAAAGTTCCGCATCTGTGCTCCCTTCGTCCCTTTAACTGGAAGGATTTCCGGACGACTTCGCGTCCTGAATTCCTTCCTGGACTCCTTTCGCACAGATGCTGTTTTAAGTTCCGCATCTGTGCTCTCTTCGTCCCTTTAACTGGAAGGATTTCTTACGCACGAATGCTGTTTTCATGTTCGGTTAACAGTTCTGCCTCAGCGGCCTTGATCATAATGGCGCACTCCACCCGCTTTCGCTCCAGCTCACAGCTGATCTCACAGACTTCGTTGATGGAGCCATGAAATTTATAGCCGTTGGCTGCACAGCCTCCGCTGCAGTAAAACTTTGCAAAGCAATTCCTGCAGGATTCCTTGGAATACACATTGCAGGTCTTGAATTCATCCCGGATTCTCATCTCTTTGACGCCTTCGTCCACATTTCCCATCCGGTATCTTTCTTCCCCGACAAACTGATGGCAAGGATACAGGTCTCCCCAGGGAGTAACCGCCAGATATTCGGTCCCGGAACCACACCCGGACAGGCGCTTTGCCACACAGGGGCCGCCGGTTAAATCCAGCATAAAATGGAAAAACGTAAACGCTTTTTCCGTGCCCAGACGGCGCACCATCTCCGCTGCCAGACGATCATACTCTGCGAACACCTCCGGCAGGTCTTCCTTCTGCAGCGCGTATTCCTCATCCTGTGTTCCCACTACCGGCTCCACAGAGATCTGCCGAAATCCCAGATCCGCCAGATGCAGTACGTCTTTGGAAAAATCTTTATTGTACTTTGTAAAAGTTCCTCTTACATAATAACGTTCCTGATTCCGGCTGTCCGCCAGCTTCTGGAACTTGGGAAGTACCAGATCATAACTTCCTTTCCCGCTGCGAAACGGGCGCATCCGGTCATGAATCTCCTTGCGGCCGTCGATGCTGAGCACCACATTGCTCATCTCCCGGTTCACAAACTCCTGCACCTCATCGTTTAACAGAACACCGTTAGTCGTCAAAGTAAAACGAAAATTTTTGTTGTGAATCTTTTCCTGCTCTCTTCCGTAAGCTACCAGGTCTTTGACCACCTGCCAGTTCAAAAGAGGTTCTCCGCCAAAAAAATCCACTTCCAGATTCTTTCTGCTGCCGGAGTTCGCAATCAGGAAATCCAAAGCCTTCTTTCCCACCTCATAGCTCATAAGAGCCCTGCGTCCGTGGTATTCCCCTTCTTCCGCAAAGCAGTAACGGCACGCCAGGTTGCAGTCGTGGGCAATGTGAAGGCAAAGAGCCTTTACCACCGGCTTTTTCGCCTCCACAATCTCCTGAATATAATTCTCATAAATATCTTCTGTATACAGTTTCCCGGCCTCTATCAGTTCTTCCAGATCCTTTGCCGCCTCCTGGATCAGCTCTTTCGGATACTTGTCCGACAAAAGTTCTATGGTTTCTGAAAGTCCTTTTTCCTTATAATAAGGAACCATGTCGTAGACCACATCCTCCACCACATGAACCGAACCGCTGTTTACATCCAAAAGGATATTGAAGCCGTTATTTTTATACTGGTGAACCATACGTTCCCCTTTCTGTAGATTATGTTATATTTATAACAAAGCGGGCAGGCCTCCATCCACTCCTTCACTCAAATCAGAGAGAAACGGACGTTTTGCTGCGCCTGGTGCAGTCGCTTCAGCGATTTTGTTTTTTGCATGAAGCACATTGCCAAAAGGGTTCCATCCATGCAGGGACTTTTTGCAAAGTTCCTGTATGATGAAAATAAGCAGCGGCGCTGCCGCTGCTCATGAGCTCTCCTTATATTCCGGCATGCAAAGAACTATTTGTTGTTCTCACAGCTCTGATTTCCCACGGTACAGGAAGTCTTGCATGCAGACTGACAGGATGTCTGGCACTCGCCGCATCCGCCTTTTTTCATGGTATTCTGCAGGGTCTGCGTATTTAAAGTCTTGATGTGTTTCATCATGTTTCCTCCTCGTTACTCTTGATTTTACACGAATTGTTCATAGTATAGCACACACAATGGCAAATGAAAAGAGTTTTTTCACCCTTCTTCTTCGTCTTTTACCACCGGCGGAATCTGGGACATCAGGTTGTCCACATCCTCAAACATGGCACTCTTTGTGGTTCCCAGATGGCTTGCCCGGCGGATATGGCGCACCACTTCCTGGTACTGTGCCTTGATCTGATCAAAGAATCCCCGAAGAAGCTGAAGAGCTCTCCTGGAATCGTCGATGGTTCTGGTAATTTCCGACTGCACCTGTACGGCTCCGTCCGCCGCCTGGGTGATGCTGTCAAACATGGCGCTTGTCTCCTTAACCATTTCCATATTGTATCCCAGCGCCTGCCTGGATGTATGAATGCTGGTATTCAGCTCCTCGGTACCGTCCTCCACCTCATGAATGCCTGTATCCACATCCTTTGCCAGAAACTTGATCTCATCTGCAAGTTTTTTGACTTCCGTAGCCACTACAGCAAAGCCTTTTCCTTTTTCCCCGGCCCGCGCCGCCTCAATGGATGCGTTGATGGCAAGAATGTTCGTCTGATCCGCAATGGAGACGATGCTGTTCATACACTGCTTGATCTTCTCCACGGAAGCTTTCAGCTCCCCAAAGGTATGTTCCATCTGGTCAAAACAGCCTTCCACCTGCCTGGAATTGATGGTCAGCCCCTCTACTTCCTTCTGGGCCACCAGAACCGATGATGTGATCTCCTCTCTTACGCTTTCAAACTGGCTGGACACCTGACTGATCTCAGAGAAAGTCTCCTCAAAATCGGACAGCTTCTGCTGAAAATTTTCCGCTTCCCCGAGCACTCCGTTAAAGGCACTGCCCACATGCCCCAATTCCCGCAGAGACTCCACCTCTTTTTGGACCAGTTCTTTTTGATAGTCCTTCAGTACTTTGATCACATACAGTACCGGGTACAGACCTTTTTCTTTCTGCGGTCCGCCGTCTTTATTCTGCCGGTTCTTTTTCTGAAACAACACGTTCTAACTCCCCCTTTACTCAAACACAACGCAGGTCATGGACTGATTGACGAACCGGTTGTTATAATGCTCTCCATATCCCACAAAGCCGGCATGACTGCCCAGTGTCCCCATGTCTTTCAGATATTCTTCCATATAATTGTGTTCGCTGAAAAGCTTATACCGAAACAGACAATTTACAGAAAACACGGCTGACAGCTTTGGAAAATCTTTGCGGATCTTGCTCATGGTTTCTTTTACAATGGCCTTATAATCTCCAAGTTCCAGAAGAACCAGCACATCCGAGTCATTGACCTGGCGGAAGCAGGCCAGTGCGTTTCCATTGACTTCTTTGATCGATATGATGCAGACATCGTCCCCATTGAGCTTTCCAAAAGGATTTTTGAAAGTCTGGGTGGGAATCTGCTGTTCGCTTACATGGAGGATATTCTGATACACCTGTTTTGCAGGCTGACCGTTCAGATAGCCCAGTATGTATTTTGCCTTATCGGTGCCAGAAGCAATAAACCGATGATCTCCCAACTGATGATAAATATTCTCCTTGTAAGTCTTGACTCTTCCATTGTGGTTTTTCACCAGCGCATAAGCCACTGCATCCTCGTAGACTCTTCCGTTGGCAGAAACTTTGCCTCCGTCTCCGGTCCCGCCGACCAAAGAGATCTCCCGCTGCTTCAGCGCCGTATGGATGGTGGTCAGCACACAGGCATCGTTTCCGGAACAAAGATCAATGCACACCGTATCCCTGCCCGAACCGCTGACTCGCTGTATGTCTTCTTCCAGACGTCTGATATATCGAATAGGCATTACAGATACCTGTTCTAGCACATTTGCCGCTGCACTGATGCCGTCAGAAAATGCGATCACGCTGACGCCTTTTTCTGTAACCCTCCGATCGTAACTCATCCCTATGCATCCGATACTTGGTATCCCCGGATAAAGCATCTCCAATTCTTTTACATGTGCGTCAAACTGTCCATCATTGGAAAAAAGCATAATGAATTGGGGATGGCCAAGACCCTGCACTGCCTCCTTGAGATTTCCATGACGGCTGGTGCCATAAAACTGCCTCACTGCGCCACTCCTTTCTTTCGTGGTATCGTATTAAATTCGGATTTATTATACCGGATAGACAAGCTGGTCGTCAATAGAAGAAACAGCGAAAAGCCCATGGACTTCACCGAATCCGGTATCAAACCGGTAAAGTCCATGAGCCTGTACGCTCCATCCTGCATCAAAAGAGCCGGATTATATTTTGATCACTGCTTTTACAAGGTCCGTCTTATTGTTGACCGCTTCCTCATATGCCTCCTGGGCATGCTCCAGATCAAACTGATGAGTCACGATGCCTTTCACATCAATCGCACCGCTTGATACCGCCGCAATCGCCTTGGCGTAGATGTTCCGGTAACGGAAGACCGATTTGATGGTTGCTTCCTTGTCCATAATCTGCGCAAAGTTATATGTAATCTCTTCCTGAGAAGAAAGACCTACCAGCACAACTGTACCGCCCCGGCGCACAAAGAACGGAGTCTGAGCGATCGTTACCGGAGAACCTGCTGTCTCAAACACTTTGTCAGCACCTTTTCCCTGGGTCAGCTTTCTGACCTCCTCGAACACATCCTGTGTTTTGCTGTTGATCACATGGTCAGCTCCCAGCTCTTTGGCCTTCTCAAGCCTTGCATCCACCAGATCTGCCACGATGATCTTGCCGGCTCCGTGCGCTTTACAGGAAAGCAAAGTTACCAGCCCGATACATCCGGAACCAAGGATGATAACCGTATCGCCGACTTCCACACCACCCTGGTTTGCCGCATGAAAACCGACGGAAAGGGGCTCGATCAGACAGCCTTCCAAAGTGGATACATTATCCGGAAGTTTAAAACACATCGTTTCCGGAAATGCGATATACTCTTCATTGCATCCTTGCACCGGCGGAGTGGCAAGAAACACCACATCCGGGCAAAGATTATAATGCCCGCTCTTGCACGCCTCGCAGGTACCGCAGGTGATCCCGGGCTCCAAAGCAACCCGGTCTCCCACTTTCAGATCCTTTACCCCTTCTCCGATTTCCACCACGGTCCCGGCACACTCGTGTCCGAGCATAAAATCTTCTGACAGATCTACTTTATAAGATCCGCAGGCACCCGTGTGAAAATAATGTACGTCGGAACCGCAGATTCCCACATATTCCAGTTTTACAAGAACCTGTCCCTTCCCTGTCTGAGGCACCGGGATCTCTTTGATCACCATGTTGTCAAGCCCGCGCATAAAAGCGCCCTTTTGCATCTTCATATTTCCTGTCTACTCCTTTATTCTCCCAGCTGGTCAGCGGAGATTTCCCCGTTGTCCACATAGATCTGGATATATTCGTCCACGTTATCCGCATTGATCTCCGGAGCGTCTACATAATCGTTGACCTCGGTAACTGCCATCTCTCCACCCAATACCTTGGATGCATATTCCATGTTTTTCTTTGCAAGATCTGCTGCGGACTGAAGTGCCGTACAGGTAAGAAGGCCTTCTTTGATCAGCAGACAGCCCTGAGCCGTACCATCCACACCATAAGCAAGGAAGCTTGTGGTCCCGTCTGCATTGACATAATCCGGGTTCTGGCGGATCGCCTCGATCGCTCCTGCAGCCATATTGTCATTCATGGAGATGATCGCGTCCACATGCGTTCCGGACTGGATCCATGCCTCCATCAACGTCAGAGCCTCATCACTGTTCCAGTTTGCATAGTCTTCATAAAGAATGTTTACATCCTCTCTCTGGGAGAAGAAATAGGTATCCCATGCTTCTCTTCTTTTCTCTGCGTGGAAATTTCCGGATGGTCCGCGCAGCACGACCACATTGGCATTCTCCGGAACTTCTTCCACTGCGCGCTCAGCACCCACCTGAGCCTGGGCAATCGGATCTGCATCCACGGTACCGGTTCCTGCAAGCACGGAATTGTCGCCGCTTCCGTCCAGATCATCCTGATGCGTCGTGGGATTCGTCGTAATCACCGGAATCCCGGCATCCACCAGCTGCTGCACGTACGGAGCCTGGGCCGCATTGTTGTTGGACTGCACGATAACCAGATCATACTCTTTGGTAATACAGTCTTCCAGAAGCCCGTTTTCTGTATTGTCATCGGCCTCACCACTGACACAGGTAAGTTCGATGTTATCATACCCTTCTGCCGCTGCTTTCATCTCCGATGTAAGCCATGCCGCAAACGTATCTGCACTGGCACGGGCCACAAAGCATACGCGTTTTGCCTCGCCGGAAGCTGCCGGTGCACTTTCATCCGCCTGCGCATCCCCTGTGCTTTCTGCCTCTTGTGCACCTTCTGTACTGCTACTGCTGCTGGGCTTGGAAGAGCATCCTGCCATGGATGCCACCATAGCCAGACTTAATAACACTGCACTGATTTTTTTGAGTTTCATAATGTTCCTCTCCTTTTTATTTTTGTACGTGCTTTACACGCCGTTTTATAAAATACAGCAGAATTCCCGCTGTCTTCTATTTCTTTTCTGTTTCTTTTACCAGAATGACTTTCTGAGACTTCTTCGACTTGCTGACCACATCGAATGCAACGGCAAGTACGATAATCGCCCCTTCAATCACCTGCTGAATGTATGGGTCCACACCCAGAAGGTTCATGACATTTTCCAAAAATCCAATGATAAAGGCTCCGGCAATGGTCCCGCTGACCGTTCCGATTCCGCCTGTAAAGGAAGTACCGCCTACAATGGCTGCGGTCAGTCCCGTCATCTCGTAGCCGACAGCGCCGTTTGGAAGGCCGGAATTGTTTCTCGCCATGAAGATCATACCTGCGATTCCCACCAGAAGGCCGTTGATGATATAAGATGTATAGATGCTTCGCTTTGCGTTGATACCGCTGGCCTCCGCCGCGCTCCTGCTGCCGCCGATGGCATAGATGCCCCGTCCGTATCTTGTATTATTCACCACATACCAGATCACAATCGAGATCAGTACCACGATGATCACCGGGATAGGAATCGGACCAAGCATCCCCTGGCCGATATTCACATATTTTCCAAGCTGAAGAATATTCTGACCGCCGGTATAGTAAAGAGCCAGTCCTCTTGCTGCCTGCTGCATACCCAGAGTGGCGATAAAAGCCGGCACGTTGAAATTTGCAACAAACACGGCGTTGATCAGATTGCAGATCACTGCCACAGACAGTGCAACCACCAGAGCCACCAGCATAGACTGTGTACTCTTATAGGAAGAGACTGACAAAACGCCCGCCAAAGCCAGCACGGAACCTACCGAAAGATCCAGAAAACCGCTGACGATCAGAAGCATCTCGCCAAAAGCGATCAGGATGCCCACACAAAGCTGGCGGCTGACATTGACCAGATTGCTCGCTTTTAAGAAATACGGACTGATCAGACTGCATACCAAAAACAACACAATCAGCACAATGTAAATGCTGAATTTCTGCAGATAATGTGACATTTTCTCTTTCATCATAATTATTCTTTCCCCCTAATTCATCAATCCGGTTGCATACCGCATGATGGTCTCCTGTGAAAATTCCTCTTTTTCAATACATCCGGTAATCTTTCCCTGACACATAATGTAAATCCGGTCGCACATGCCAATCAGCTCCGGCAGCTCGGACGAGATCATGATCACGGCCTTATTTTCTTTTACAATGTCTGTAATCAGCTTGTAAATCTCGAATTTTGCTCCCACGTCAATGCCTCTGGTTGGCTCGTCCAAGATCATAATCTCCGGATCGCACAGCATCCATCTGGTCAGAAGCACTTTCTGCTGATTTCCCCCGGAAAGTTTGGAGATCTCGGTCTCCATGGACGGTGTTTTCACATTCATTTTGTCGAACATGTCCTTCACCTCCTGGCGTTCCTTTCCTCTGTGGGTGTAACCGCTGTAGATATACCGGCCGAGATTGGCCAGGGAAGCGTTCTCCTGTACGCTGCGCACCGGAATGATCCCGTCATCGCGCCTGCTCTCCGAGAGCATAACCAGTTTATGCCGGATGCTGTCCTGGGGACTTTTGATCTGCACCTGCTGTCCGTCGATCCGGACGGTGCCTGTGCTGTGGGGATCCAGACCAAACACCGCCCGCATGGTCTCTGTCCTTCCTGCACCCACCAGACCGGCAAATCCCACGATCTCCCCTTTTCTCGCATAAAAATTCACGTCATCGAACATGCCGTCCTGGCAGAAATGTTCCACTTCGATGGCCTTTTCTCCGATGGGGATCTCTTCTTTTGGATATACATTGGAAAGTTTTCTTCCAACCATCCGGGCAATGACCGTATCCAGATCCAGGTCCTCTGCCCGGTCTGTGGACACCACCGTTCCGTCCCGCAAAACGGTAATGTCATCTGCGATCTGAAACACCTCGTCCATCTTGTGGGATATGTAGATGATGGCAACCCCCTTTTTCTTCAGCTCCTCGATCTTGCCAAACAGCTGTTTTACCTCCCGGTCCGTGATTGATGAGGTGGGCTCATCCATAATCACGATCTGTGCATTGTTGGTGATGGCCTTGATAATCTCCAGCATCTGGATATCGGATACGGTCAGTGTCTTTAATTTCTGAGAAGGCGAATAGGGCAGCCCTTCCTCTTTCAGAAATTCTTCCGCCTCCCGCCGGACTCTTTTCCAGTCCACCTTTTTATACCGTGTCACCGGCAGCCGTCCCATGAACAGGTTCTCTTCAATGGACAGTTCCGGCACATAATTCAGTTCCTGTGCGATCATGGATATCCCGTATTCTCTCGCCTGAATGGGGTTTTTGATCTCAACCGGTTTCCCGTCGATGTAGATCTGGCCTTTATCCGCCTTATAAAGACCCATGATGATCTTCATCAGCGTCGATTTTCCCGCACCATTTTCGCCGCAAAGCGCGTGGACGGTTCCCCTGCGTACGGAAAATTCAATATTGCTGAGCGCTTTCACCCCGGGAAATGATTTCTCAATTCCGGATACCCGCATCTTGATCTCATCCATAACATGTTTCCTTTCTAAAAAAGTTGTTGTGTTTTCGTGCTCCGTTTTTTATAGTGTAATATTCCCGGCTACTTTTGTCAATAATTTTATTTAAGTTTGGTACATTTTCACGATTATCTTTTGTTATTTTTGTGAATAATTTCTACTAAAACCGAGTATTTTGTGATTTATTTCACAATTTTACAAATACTATTAAATAAAATATTTTACTTTACTTTTTTTTGACCTTTCTGTATATTCTGTTATAATGAAGAAAGAATTTCATGCACTGCAGTGACCGAGGAGGATACCGATTTGTCCGAAGACAGCACAAAATCCAAAAATAACGGGGAGCTTTACCGTCTGATTTATTACGACCGGCAAAGCTCCCGCCAGATCATCTCTGAAAAATTAGGGCTCAGCCTCCCAACCGTAACAAACAGTCTGAATCAGCTCAAGATGGAAGGTCTGATCTACAATGCCGGCTCTTTTGAATCAACCGGAGGAAGAAAGGCCAACCTTTTCCGCTGCACGCCTCATGCCCGCTATTCTCTGGGAATCAATATCACAAGAAAACATCTCTCCATCGTCGTCATCGACCTGGACATCAACATCATCGCCAGCAAACGGATGCGTCTCCCTTTTTGTGATACGGAAGATTATTATGAATTCATGTGCTCCGAGATCGAACAGCTTTTAGATGGCCACAGGATTCCCAGGAGCAAGCTGCTAGGCGCAGGCATCTCCATGCCGGTCATCATCAATGCAGATCAAAAAACCATATCGTATGCGACAGTCATTCAGGTATCCCATGGGATCTATGAGCGGATCGGCCGGCATCTTTCCTATCCGTTTTTGCTGTTCAACGATGCCAATTCTGCAGGGCTTGCAGAGAGCTGGTTTAACGGTTCGGGGCAGACCATGGTCTATCTGTCTCTTTGCAGCAGCGTGGGCGGCGCCACCATGGACGGCATGAACGTCTCCAAGGGCAGCAACAACCGTTCTTCCGAATTTGGCCACATGTGCATCGTTCCCCATGGAAAGAGATGCTACTGCGGGCAGTATGGATGCCTGGATGCGTACTGTTCGGAAAAAGTACTGTCTGATTTTACAAACGGGGATTTAAAGCAGTTCTTTGAGAAATTAAAAGAAAATGAGAACCGTGGATACAAACGTGTGTTCGATGAATATCTGGACCACCTGGCAGTGGCGGTCAACAACCTCCGCATGTGCTACGACTGCGACATCGTTCTGGGCGGAAATGTGGGTTCCTACATGACCGATTATATCGGGCAGATCCGTAAGAAGGCCCTTTCTTTGAATCCTTTTGAACAAAACGGAGATTTTATCCGGGTGTGCCACTACCGCACGGAAGCTTCTGCTGTAGGAGCCGCCATCTATCACATTGACTGTTTTGTAAAAAGCATGTAACAGAACCGACAGCATCTGTGTTCCCGGGCCGCAAAACAAAGGTAGCGCCCGGGAACAAACTGTTTATTCCCGCGGGCAACGGGCCAAGTGGCTGCTTGCAGACATTTGGCGGCTGCCGCGAAGGTCAAAGAGCCCGCTGCTTAGCAGCGCTGCAAGTTTGATACCCCGTTGCTTGCAGCGGGGTCTTTGATTATGTAAGAAGAGACGCTTCATGACAACATCCCGCCAAGCATTCCGCCGCCCATACAAAGCAAAAAGGAAGTGAGAAAACCGGCTGTATTGCTCTGCAGCTCCCTGTTTACGGCCAGAGATACCAGCAGCATAATCAGAAAATACAGAAGTCCCAAAAGCACACCCCATAAAAACTGTCTGCTCTTCATCATCTTTCCAGCCAGAAATCCTCCTGCAAAACAGGACAGAATATAGGTAAGGATGATCCCGATCTGAACTTTCCCTTCTTCCAGCTGAAACCGGTACAAAAGCCCGGCAATCAGAAGAAGCAAAAGCCCGGTCACCACATAAGAGACCAGAAGCGCTTTCAGGATCCGAACCGCAGAATTGGTATATGCATTTATATTTGGCTGTTTCATCATAAAACTCCCTTCCTTGTTCCTGTTTTTATTGTATTCACCTGCTTTTCATTTATGTCTGGGTATTGCATTTTCTTCCCAAATACCGTATACTTAATAACTACCCGGCAGTGCAGGACACCGGACAGACCTCACTGCAACTATACAAAAAACAGCAGCGCCTTTTACTGTTCCTGGCCAGGCAGCAGCAAAGGACACTGCAGCATTTCAAAAGGAGTGAACTACTTTGGATCCGAGTGACGCCATACAGGTGCTGGTACTTCTGGCCCTGATTGGTCTCTCCGCGTTCTTTTCATCTGCGGAGACCGCACTGGTAACTGTAAACAAAATCCGAATCCGAAATCTGATTGACGAAGGCAGCCGGCGTGCCATCACCCTCTCCAAGGTCACCGAAGACCAGGGGAAGATGTTAAGCGCCATTTTGATCGGAAACAATATCGTAAATATTTCCGCTTCTTCGCTCTCCACCATCCTGGTGACAAGATGGCTGGCGGGCACCGGGCTGGCGGCTCTGGCAGCGGGCATCTCCACCGGAGTTTTGACTCTGCTGGTTCTGGTCTTTGGAGAGATCACCCCGAAGACCTGCGCCACCATCCATTCTGAGAAGATTGCCCTCGCCTATGCGCCTTTGATCTATGGATGGATGCTGATGGCGACGCCTTTGATCTTCGTTATGAACAACCTGTCCATGGGGATTCTTTTTCTTATGCGCGTGGACCCGGGCGACAAATCCGAAACCTACACAGAAGAAGAGATCCGCACCATCGTGGAAGTCAGCCACGAGGACGGAGTCATCGAACCGGAAGAGCGCATGATGATCAACAATGTATTTGATTTCGGAGACGCCACCGCCAAAGATATCATGGTCCCGAAAGTGGATATGAGTTTTCTCAATGTCACGGCAAGCTACAGCGATATGCTGGAGCTGTACAAAGAAGACAAATACACCCGCTATCCGGTCTATGAAGAGACCACCGACAATGTCATCGGCATGATCAATGTCAAAGATCTTCTGATCTATGAGGATAAGGAGCATTTTAATGCCCGCAATATCTTAAGGGAGGTCCTCTATACCCATGAGCACAAGAAGACTTCCGACATCATGCTTGAGATGAAAAAAAGCGCCACCAACCTGGCTATCGTGCTGGATGAGTATGGTGTCACTTCCGGTATGGTCACCATGGAAGATCTGCTGGAAGAGATCATCGGAGATATCCGGGACGAATACGATGAAGATGAGGAAAAGCTGATCACCCAGATCACCGATCTGGAATATGTGGTAGCCGGAGCCATGAGCCTGGACGACTTAAATGACAACCTGAAGCTGGAGGAAAGAGATCTTCGCCTGGAATCCGAAGACTACAACTCCATCGGCGGCATCCTCATCGGACTTCTGGACCATCTCCCCGAGGTGGGCGAAGACGCAGTCACAGAAAGCGGAATCCGCCTGGTCGCAGATTCCGTGGAGAAAAACCGCATCAATGAAGTGCACATTTTTCTTCCGGAGCCGAAAGTCGAAGAAGCACCGGAGGAGAACTGACCTGCTCTTTTGTCTTCACAGCAGATATCTCACAGGAGCTGTCATACACATGCAGCTCCTTTTTTATTTTTAAGGAGGACACCTTTACATGGGACACATTTTTAAATTTCACACCGATGTGGATACGGATCAGATCATTGCATCTCAGTATCTGCTCTTTCCTACGATCGAAGAGATGAAAGAACATACATTCGAATCTCTTGATCCCACATTTGCTTCCAATGTCAAACCAGGAGACTTTGTGGTTGCGGCTGAGAATTTTGGCTGCGGCTCGTCCAGGGAACAGGCGCCGGCTGTCTTAAAAGCGCTGGGAGTCCGGGCTGTCATCGCCAAATCTTTTGCCCGGATATTCTACCGCAATGCCATCAACATCGGACTTCCAGTCATCGTCTGCAAAGAGCTCTATGATCATGTGGCAGACGGGGACGAGATGGAACTCTCCCTGACAGAAGGCATTGCAAAGACCAAAGGACAGGACTATATCTGCACCAAGCTTCCGCCCTATATGCAGGGGATCCTGGATCAAGGCGGCCTGATCGCATCGTTAAACAAGGAGGTGGAGTAAGATGGGAATGACAATCGCAGAAAAGATCATCGCCCGGGCTGCCGGCGCGGACATGGTAAAAGCCGGAGAGATCCATACCGTGGAAGTAGATCAGCTCTTAAGCAATGACGGCACCACGCATCTCACCATCGACATGTACCACCATCAGCTGAAACATCCACACATCGCAGACGTGAAAAAACTCGTGTGGGTTGTAGACCACAATGTCCCTGCAGACAGCCCCAAAACTGCTGCCTCCCAGAAAAAAATGCGGGACTTTGCAAAAGAACATGGCATCACATTTTATGAAGGACAGGGCGTCTGCCATCAGATCATGATGGAGCATCATGTCTGTCCGGGAGAACTGATTTTCGGCGCTGACAGCCATACCTGCGCCTACGGTGCCCTCGGCGCCTTTGGAACGGGCGTTGGCTGTACGGATTATCTTTATGCCATGGTAACCGGCAAATCCTGGGTGCTGGTACCGGAGACGCTTCGGTTCCATCTGACCGGCAGTCTGCCAGAAGGAGTCTATGCCAGGGACCTAATCCTGACCATCATCGGGCAGATCGGAGCCAACGGAGCCAATTATAAGGCCATGGAATTCACCGGAGAAGGTTTAAAGACGCTGACCATGAGCGACCGCATCTCCATCTGTAACCTCTGTGTGGAGGCCGGGGCCAAGACAGCTCTCATGGAAGTGGACGAGATCGCCATGGAATACCTGCACAGCCACGGCCGAACCCCCAAGGCGTGTTTTACAAGCGATGAGGACGCGGTCTTTGCCAAGACCTACCACATTGACCTGTCCACGATTGCTCCTATTGTGGCAAAACCTCATTTTGTGGACAACGTCTGTCCGGCCAGGGAAGCGGCGGGAATCCATATTGATGAAGCGTTTCTTGGTTCCTGCAACAACGGACGAATCGAAGACCTTCGGGTGGGCGCTTCCCTGATCAAAGGGAAAAAAGTTCATCCTCTGGTGCGTTTTCTGGTCGTTCCTGCAAGTCAGGCCGTCTACCGGCAGGCACTGGATGAAGGCCTTTTGCAGATCTTTATGGAAGCCGGAGCCATCGTTATGAACCCCAACTGCAGCGTCTGCTGGGGCAGCTGCCAGGGTGTCATCGGAGAGGGGGAGACCCTGATCAGCACCGGCACCCGCAACTTCAAAGGACGGGCAGGACACAAAGACTCTTTTGTTTACCTGGCCAGCGCAGCAACCGTGACCGCTTCTGCCATCAAAGGAGAGATCGCAACAGCAGATATGGTATAGAGAGGAGCAGATCCATATGAATGAAACATTTACCGGAAGGGTGTGGACCCTTGGAGACGATATTGATACCGACATCATCATCCCCACCGAATACCTTGCTCTGAAAACCGTACAGGACATGACGCCTTACGCCTTTTCCCCTCTTCGCCCCGAACTGGCGGCTCAGATTCAAAAAGGAGATATCCTGATAGCCGGAAAAAATTTTGGCTGCGGCTCCTCCCGGGAACAGGCACCGGAGATCATCAAAGCCCTGGGGATTTCCTGCGTGATCGCCAAATCTTTTGCCAGGATTTTCTTCCGCAACGCGATCAACAACGGACTGCTCCTGATCGAGCATCCCGGCCTTTGGGATGCCGTATCAGAAGGGGACATGGTGGAAGTCCGGGTAAACGAAAAGATCCTTCACCAGGGAAAGGAATATCCGATCGTATCACTTCCCCAAAACCTGGTGGATATCATTGAGGCCGGCGGGCTGGTAAAGGCCATGCGCCGTCTGAACGGATTGGAGGGATAAGCCATGGGACAGACCATCATTGAAAAAATCATAAGCCGCAACACCAAAAAGGCCGTAAAACCGGGAGATATCGTTACCGTCTCCGTGGACCGGGTAATGATCCATGACATCTTTATCCCCTTCGTGGCGGAAAAATTCGAAGAGATGGGCTTTCAGAAGCTCTGGGATCCGGACAAAGTCGTTCTGATCTACGACCATCTGGTGCCGGCAAGCCAGGTGGACGATACAAGGCACTTCCGTGTCGGCAACGCCTTCGTGGAAAAATACGGCATGAAACACATCCATCGAAGCGACGGCATCTGCCATCAGCTTATGACGGAGGCTCTCTATGTAAAACCGGGAGACATCATATTTGGTACAGACAGCCACACTACCACTTACGGCTGCGTGGGTGCATTTTCTTCGGGAATCGGTTACACAGAGATGGCAAGTATCCTGGGCACCGGAACCATGTGGATCAAGGTTCCCGAGACCATCCGGGTCATCATCGAAGGACAGCTTCCTGCCAATGTCACATCCAAAGACGTGATCCTCCGGCTGATCGGCGATCTGCGGGCAGACGGAGCCACCTATCAGGCTCTGGAATTCTGCGGAGACACCGTGGAACGCATGACCGTTGCCAGCCGCATGACCATGGCCAATATGGCGATTGAGGCCGGAGCCAAATGTGCGCTCTTTACGCCCGATGAGAAGACGGCAGAATACTGCCAGATAGAATTGACAGAAAAAGAACAAACGCTGACAGGAGATCCGGATGCCGCTTATATCCGTACCCTTCGCTACCGGGCGGAAGATCTGATTCCGGTTCTTGCCTGCCCTTCCCAGGTGGACAATATCCGTCCGGTCCGTGAGCTTGCCGGAACACCCATTGACCAGGTCTTCATCGGTTCCTGCACAAACGGACGCCTTGAAGACCTGCAAAGAGCCGCCCAGATCCTGAAAGGCAGGAAGGTGGCCCCCTTTGTAAAGCTGATCGTCACTCCGGCCAGCCGGAAGATCTATGAACAGGCTCTTGCAGACGGTACTCTGTCCGTTCTGGCAGAAGCCGGCGCCATCATCACCCATCCCGGATGCGGACTCTGCTGCGGCAGAACCGGCGGTATCCTTTCTGACAAAGAACGGGTAGTCGCCACCAACAACCGAAATTTCCTCGGCCGTATGGGCACCTCCAAAGTGGAGATCTTCCTTGCCTCTCCTGCAACAGCAGCGGCCTGCGCAGCGGCAGGAAAGATTGTTGTACCGGAATAAAACATTATTTATCATCACAGGCCATGTCCCGAAAGACACGGCCTGTGATTTTTTTAACGATCTTCTTTTGCCATCTCTATATGCTCTCCTGCAATTCGAAGCAAATCTTCGATTTCCTCCAAAGGCGTATCCAGATACAGCGCCAGCTCTTCCGGCGTGATCTGCCTGCCCAGATCCCGGGTCAGTTCCGTGATGGAATCCGCCATCCGGTTCAGCCTCTCTGTAATCTGTTCCCCGGTGCTGTCAGAACCGTTCTGGACATCCAGAGCCGTGCGCACTGCCCGGTGAATCTCCCGCTCCAGATATGCTTCCTCTGACAGCTCCTTTTCTTTTAATCCAATGGTATCCACACCAACCATCAGGCCAAGATGTCCTTCCTGCACCAGATCCTGGATCAGAAGCCCCTGATGCGCGTACTGCCTGGCAATGGGCAGCACACGATCCATAAAATGTTCCGTCAGAAGTTTTTTTGCCCTGCTGTCGCCGTCTGCTGCCTGACAAAACAGTGCCGGCAGCGCCTCCTGAGGCTGCTTGTCCACTCCCCGCAGATCCTTGTTGTACTGCCTTAAAAACGCCTGCTCTTCTTCTGTATAAGGTGTCTCTTCCAAAGCCGCCCCAGGCAGCTCTTCGCCCTCTACCTGGATGTTTTTTGATGCAAGATAGGCATATACCAGATGGTATTGCTCCTGATCCAGGTCCATATCCTGAAAAAAAGCCTGAATCTCATCTTTGTTCAGCTTTTTTCCTTTCTTTTCTCCGCTGGCACAAAGAGCTGCCAGCGCTGTCCGAAATCGGGTCTGTTCATCCATATTCTTCTGCCTCCTGTTTCCGTTCTTTTCATCATACGCTATCCCCTGCAAAAAATCCAGTCTTTTCCGTCCCGGCCCCGCGACAAACGGCCCGGTCCTGTCACACTGCAAAGCAGTTTTTCATATACTATTGGAAAACGTGTTCAGGAATTAATATGATAAACAGAATCATCATCGACGCGGGACATAACGGACTGACCGATCCCGGCGCCGTCTTCAACGGGCGAAGGGAGAGCGATGATACCCTGCGCCTGGCAAACGCCGTCGGAGAGATCCTGACCCGAAACGGCTACGATGTGGTCTATACAAGAACCGGAGACCTGAGTCAGTCCGTCGTGCAAAAAGCAGAACTTGCCAATGCCGCAAACGGCGATCTGTTCGTCTCCATCCACCGGAACATGGGAACCTATCCGGAACAATACAATGGTGTCCAGACGCTGATCTATGACCGGCAGGGAATCAAGGTCCCCATGGCAGAAAATATCAACCGGAATCTGGAAGGACTGGGATTTCGGAACATCAATGTGGACGTCCGGCCGGACCTGGCAGTTCTTCGCCGGACGAGAATGCCCGCCCTTCTGGTGGAGGCAGGGTTTTTGGACAGTCAGAAAGACAACCAGCTCTTTGACACCCGCCTGGACGAAATTGCCCAGGCCATCGCTGACGGCATCATGGACACCTTAAACACGGAGGAAGCCTCCGCTCTTTCCATGACATCTTCTCCCTCTGCACCCTGGTCTTCTTTCCAGACCGAAGCTCAGGGAGCAGAAGCAGATGCCATAAGCCGCCAGCCCCTCTACCGCGTACAGGTCGGCGCCTTCCATAACCTGCAGAATGCGGTCCAGCTGGAGCAGGAACTCAAACGTCTTGGATACAACACCTGGATTGTAACTGTCTGACGGCTGCTCACCGGTTCCGAAGCCGGTTGAGCCTCCTTTTGATCTCCTCTTCATATCCGATATCTGTCGGATGATAAAAGGTCCTGTCCTTGATTTCATCCGGCAGATACTGCTGCTTCACATAATGTTCCGGAAAATCATGGGCGTACAGATAACCAGCTCCGCGCCCAAGTTTTCCGGCCCCCTGATAATGCCGGTCCTGCAGATGAACCGGTACGGAGGTTGTTGTGCTCTTTACCGCCTCCATGGCCTCAGAGACGGCCATGCAGGCAGCATTGCTCTTAGGCGCGGATGCCACATAAGAAACCGCATGGGACAAAATGATCTGTGCTTCCGGCATCCCCACGCGCTCCACCGCCAGCGCCGCAGATACCGCCACCGGAAGTGCCTGCGGATCTGCATTGCCTACGTCCTCCGAAGCGCAGATCATCACCCGTCTGGCGATAAATTTGATGTCTTCGCCTGCATACAGCATCTTTGCCAGATAAAAGACTGCCGCATCCGGATCTGATCCTCTCATGCTCTTGATAAACGCAGAGATGGTGTCATAGTGATTGTCACCGCCTTTGTCGTAGCGCACGGTCTTTTTCTGGATACACTCAGAGGCCACCTCCAGCGTAATATGAATTTTCCCGTCCGGACCGCACTCTGTGGTCAGAATCCCAAGTTCTAAGGCGTTCAGCGCATTTCTTGCATCTCCTCCGGCCATATCCGCCAGAAAATCCAGTGCCTCCTCTTCGATCACACCATGGTAGGCACCCATTCCTTTTTCCACGTCCGTCAGCGCTCTTAAAAGGAGCGATTTGATGTCCTCTTTTTCCAGTGCCTTCAGTTCAAAGATAATCGAACGGGACAAAAGCGCTCCGTTGACTTCAAAATATGGATTTTCCGTGGTGGCTCCGATCAGGATCAGCGTGCCGTCCTCCACAAAAGGCAGCAGATAATCCTGCTGTCCTTTGTTAAAGCGATGAATCTCATCCACAAAGAGTATGGTCCGTTTTCCATACATGCCCAGACTGTCCTTTGCCTGACGCACGACTTCCTCCATATCTTTCTTTCCCGCCGTCGTGGCGTTGAGCTGGGTGAATTCCGCACTGGTCGTGTTGGCGATCACCCGGGCAATGGTGGTCTTGCCGGTCCCCGGCGGTCCGTAGAAGATGACAGACCCCAGCTTGTCCGCCTGGATCGCCCGGTAGAGCAGCTTATCCTTCCCCAGAATATGCTGCTGCCCCACAATTTCCGAAAGTGCCGCCGGACGCATCCGGGAAGCCAATGGGGCTTCGGACTTCATCGTGTTGGTTCTCATATAGTCAAACAAGTTCATGGAGATCTCCTTTTCTAGTCAAACAACATCTCATCGATCGTGACAAATTCATACCCTTCTGCCTTCAGAAGAGTGATGATACGTTTTACAGCCTGTACAGTACTCTCATAGCTGTCATGCATCAGTATTATATCATTTTCCCCGGCATTTTTCATCACATGATTTACGATGGAATCCACATTTTGTGTAGTCCAGTCCAGGGTGTCGATGGTCCACATAACCGGAATCAGATTAAGATTGGATTCCAGACCTTCGTTCCAGGTGCCAAAAGGCGGGCGCACATACTCTGTGCCCTTGCCTGTCAGTTCCTCAATCAGACAGCTGGTCTTTTCGATTTCTTCACAGGCTTGTTCTTTGGAAAGCCCGGTGATCTGCACATGGTGAAACGTGTGATTACCGATCAAATGCCCTTCTTCAGCGATCTTTTTGACGATTTCCTCCTGTCCTTCTATATTTTGTCCCAGCAGAAAAAAAGTGGCGGGAACCTGTTCTGCTTTCAGCACATCCAGCATTTGCTCCGTATAGACCGGATGAGGACCGTCATCAAAGGTCAGAGCGATCTTTTTTGTCTCCGGTTCTTCTGTTTCTTTTGTCTCCGTCGGCTCCTGGAGCACCTCCTGACGCACAGTTTCTGCAAAAGCGCCGCTTTTTGTCCGGTGTCCTGCTGTATACCCAAGTATTCCAAGGCACAGGATCCCCAGGATTCCTGATATCCACTGCTTCTTGTTGCGTCCCGACATTTCCTTCCCCTGCTGTTCTTCCACGGCTTATGTAAGCTTATGAGAAGCAGCTTGTTTCATATGACACAATGTTTGCAGCAAACGTAAAAACCGGCAGTCCTGTAAAATCAGAATTTTCTTTTCTGTTTTTTCCAGTTTTGTTTATCCTTTTTAGAATTCTTTTAGAAGCATGACATACTTTGGACACATTTCGTTGTTATGATATTAACTGTAAGGAAGACATATCCGTATTTCATTCATAACACTTGGGGGGCCGTAAAAAGCCCTCCACTCCCTCGAAAGATCAAGGTTTTCACGAAAGTGAGAGCCTTTTATTTTTGGAATTTACGACACTTTTACGACAATTCACCACCATTTCCAGAAGAAAGAAGCACCTGCCCGCCTGCAGATGCCCCTGAAAATTCTTATATCACATTTTCCATCTTTCTGATCTCTTTCTTTAACCGCTCCTGATCCACATGATTGTATACTTTCATCGTGACAGCTGGGTCAGAATGCCCCATAATTGTCTGTAATGCCTTTACATCCATACCGGCTTCCGCCATCCGGGTACATCCGGTATGCCGCAGGATATGATTGGAGATCACCGGCAGCAGGACCGGCTCCCGCTTCTCCTTCTTTGCCCGTTCCTGTTCTTCCCGGTTGTAACTCCTGACAATCCCATACAGGATGTAATTGAACGATTTATAATTATAGGGCCGCTGGTTGCTGTTCAGGAAAATAAAATTCCGGTACCCGTCCAACTCATAGTCACCGCATCTTCCCAGCATCATATTCAGCTTTTTCTGCTCCACAAATGCCCGGTATACCTGATCTGTCATGGGAATCTTACGAACTCCGCTTTCTGTCTTTGGAGTGCTTATAAAATATTTCATCTGGCCGTTGATCCGGTCATAGTTCATCTGGTGTGTAATGCTGATGGTTCTGCCTTTCATATCCACATCCGCCCATGTCAGCCCACAGATTTCACCCACTCTGCAGGCGGTCCCTATCATAATCTGGATCATGGGCAGATGGATTTTCATGCCTGGACTGCTGCCCACATAATTACGCCGAATGTGTTTGTATTTTCATTCATATGTTTTTCCTCCATATCATCTATCCGGCTTTCTACAAAGACTGAAATCTTCGCAAGCAGTGCCGGGGCCTCAATCTGCTGTATCCTCGTTATAATCTTCTGCATGTCTCCTGCAGGGGTTCTTGCCCCTGTTTTCTGTTCTCTCGCAGTATAAGGCTTGTAAACGCGCTCTGGGCCTGTGACGGGCTTTTTATTCGATTCCATGGGAATTTTTACCATCCTTTCTTGAATTGGTTCTATCAGGCGTATAAACGCCCTCATTTTCTCTGATTATTTTCTTCCTCTTCTGCTGAACTGACAAAATAATAAATCAGTTTTAGGCTTTCATCATTTTCGATTTTTTCCAATATATTAATAATCTCTTTTTTATAGTCCGTATGTATCACTCCTTCCCGTTGACCACATCTCCGCCGAAATCCGAGTTAAAATAATTGTATCCGTCGCCGTCCTGCGATACGAAGTCATACTGGGAGAGATATTCAATCCATCTCTGGTTGTTCCGTTCGTTTGCCTGCGAACAGCGGATATTTGCAGCCACAAGGCACAGGACCACAAAAACAGCAAATATCAAAATATCCCGGATGATTTTTTCGAGACGTGCACACTGGCTCCCCAGCATGTTGATTGTTTCGGATGCTAATGTTTCGCTTCTGGCAGCAGTTTCCTGCTTCTTTGTAATCTTGTCGTTTTCCATTTTTTTAGATATCCTTTCTTTTTGTCGCCGGATATGGTATGATACAGCCAGTATCCGGCTTTTTTGAGTATGTGCGGGTTACTCTCTGCCCCTGCCAGTGTTGGCGCACTGGTAAGGGCGTTTCTTTATATACTGTGATATTCACCAGCGCGCCCAGATTCTCTTTATAGCTGTACCCGCCGATGATCTGCATCAGAGACGCTTTTACCTGTATGCCCATGTGGATCACCTTTGCCAGTTCCCGCGCCAGTCCTTTGGGGATGTACCCCGATCACTGTCCGGCGACGGATGCTGCGAATATGTACAACTATGCAGATCGCATTCTGGTCATACCTGTTATCAGGTTCCCGCTCCAAAGTTATGCTTAAATCCTCCGGTCTGAACTGCTTCAGGAAACTCAACCGCTCCTGTCTGTTCTCAAAGCTTGTGCCTGCTGCCGATCTGCCTTATTTTGTTGTAAGTTTGTGGGAATGAACAGCAGTTCGCCCTTGCGTCCTGCCGTGGGATATGGTATATTTAGAGCATAAAAGGAACAACCGCCCACAAGGGGTTGGCCGATAAAGAAAATGACAGAATTGCCACCCTGCTACCGCCAAGTATACAAGGGTGGTTTTTCTGTGCCCGTTTCCGGGACTTAAAACGCTACTGACAGAACTTTATAATAAAGGTCAGTAATGCGAGAATGAACATACCAAAGGCCATCAGGTCTTTAAAGTCAAATTTCATCCGCACCACCTCCCATCTTATGTAATGAGAGGCCAACACCTTGCAGTGACGCTATTGTTCCTTTGATCGTATTCTATCACAGCAGCGTCTTTTCTTCAATCCCATTTCCCAACACGTTTTAAAGCCCGATTTTCCGTTTTATCCTCATACCCTATACCTTTCTACCCTCACGCCCTTAAAAGCCGGAATCAGACCGTTTCACGTCCATACTGCAGGGATTTTTTCAGCGTGTACGGATGAACCTTAACTTTGATACACGGTAAGTCAGATGTACACCTGTACCGCTGCAGGAACTCTTTTTCTGTCCTTCCGGCAGCGGTCATTATATTACCTTTCTTCCAGTTTTCCGAAGATCGCCGCCAGTTTCAGAATGATAATCACTGTTGCGCATAAAATTCCTGCAAGCAAAATATTTGTAAACATCAGTTCGCCCTCCTTTCCTTACCCCAGTGCAAACATGTTTCTGACGCTCGCCATCTGCTCAAGTTTTCCCTGCTTCACAACCGTTTCCGCAATCTGTTTTCCGTCAAGATGCAGCTTTAATACAGTTGTTCCACCGTTCTGCTGATTCCTTCCGGATTCCTCCCGGACAATCTTCCGGATGAGTCTTTCCGGGGACTCCAGATTAGTGCCGTTACGCTGGTCTCTTGACATTGCCATAAATGGATCATTCGGCGGGATGACTGCGCCGGAGGCCAGATAGGGAATCTTTGGGGCGCTTACCTTTTTCAGATCAAATCCAAATGATTTCCCGCCATACTTCGAAACCCGGTCGGGAACTTTTATGTTGATCTTATTCAACGAAGAGATAACCGCATTGATTCCTTCAGCAACACCCTCCACAAGTCCGTTAATCAGGCCAATAATGATATTGACTGGATTCTTCAAAACCGTGGCAAGAGAATCAAACACGCCTTTAAATATCTGTTTGATCCACAATGAAAGCTTCAACGATCCCCCGATGTTCGGAAATCCAGTCGCCGAACCGGTTCAGCAGGTCCGTGGGTGTCTTCAGGGCTGCTGTGACCAGATTTCCGGTCCACTCTCCGAGAGGCTTCAGGGCTTCCAGCAGTCCATTGATCGACTGGAGAAGCGGGGCAAAGTCATGTGTTGCCGCTCATTCTGCCGCGGCTCCGGTAATCTCCCGGATTGCTTCCAGAATGATATTGAACAGATCAAACAGATTCTGTATGATCTGCGTCCCGATTCCACCGGTGTTCCATGCCCATTCCG